>FTCU01001976.1_pt1 | contig 27074 bp, 18 predicted proteins | sample 1639521 | NCBI WGS metagenome assembly FTCU01 (sample SAMEA3914864, study PRJEB12502) | metagenome | biome: forest; material: soil | place: USA | collected 2012-03-12 | depth 0.3 m
GCCATGGGACTAAGATCGCCCGTTGCCTGGTAGCTGAGCTCCTTGAGGAGCTTGTCGTCAAACTCCACCTCGATGCCTTCAGCTTGTGCAAACCCCTTGGCCGAGTTAATGATGACGAGCGCATCTTCCTCGTTCAAGGGTCTGGGAAGACGGCCGTGGGTCAGTGCAAATGCGTGCAGTGCGTTGAAACCGATGTGGAGTTGCTGAGGTCGGTCGAACTTCGCGAAGTCGGAGACGACGAATTCGGGTTCCTTCAAAGCAGCAGTGATACCCTTGAAGTCGACAAAAGTGGGCATCTTGACCTGCTGATACAACCCTCCCCGTCGGTACTGGCCCAACCCCGACACATCGCCAATCGAAAAGGTATAGGGTCCCTTCACCGTGACCTTGCGGGGTTCACAGCCGTTGAGGCCTTCCAGACCCTCAACTTCTGAGAAAGTGACGTAGTCGCCGTCTTCAAGCCCGTGGCGCGTCTCGTCGAGGGCAGATACGAGCCCCTCCTCATCGATGTCGGCAACGATGCCGTTAACGGGGCTCTCTCCAGTGGCGTCGATGACAGTAAAGTTCTTGCCAAAGTCGCAGAACACGGAACCAAAGAGACCAAAGGTATCGGCCGCGATAAAGTAGATGCCCTTCTCGTGGCAGTAGTCGCCGATGATCTTCTGGAGGTGGAGGGGTGTGTTGGTGAGGACGACGACTTGGTACTTGTCGAACTGTGAAAGGTTCTCGCCGAGGCTGTCCGAAGAAAGACCCGTTAGCTTTGCATCCAACTTGACACCACACGGTGACTCCGGCTTCATACCTAGCAGACTCGTGGATGCGAACGGGTGTGTATGCGTTGAGCTCGGCAACCCGGGGTGCGGTGACTTGATCACGGGGCTTGCCAACATCCTCAACGTGGAGGAAGAACTGGGAAGAGAGATCCGCGATGGCGGCCGGCGCTGGATCGTGGAGGGTAAGGCTCTTGACGCCAGCAAGGGCGACATTCTTGGCGACTTCGACACCGAGACCCTTGAGACCGACAATAAGCACGTTCGACGCGCTCATGCGCTTCATGGCCTCATGGCCGAGGACATAGAGCTGTCGGCTGTAGAGAGATTCGTCGATCTCGGTCGAGCCCACGACTGACTCGTCGACCTGCATCCGGGTGACGAGGTCAACCTCGACGGGCTGCTGCGTACCCTGCGAATCCATCGTTAGAAGTGTGCTCGAGGGGAGGTGTAACGCCGGAGTTGACGGTAGATGCAGAGTCGAGGGCTTGATGCAACGCGACATGTCTGTGGATAGGGAGGTAAGGCAGGGAGGAACATGCGCTCGACAGGCAACGGCGCGCTGCGGGCTTCGAGCTGATCGAGACAGTCTGGGGCGGGGGGCCGGCATGTGCAGCTGTAACTCACAGTCATGGTTCGTTTGAGGGAAATAGGCAACTCCCCGTCGGATACCTTGCGCTTCCCCAGTTTGGCGAGAATTTTGGTGGTGTTGAAGGAGTGGAAGATGGGAAAACTGATGTCGAGACGTTGGTAATCGAGGCGGGCGTGGAAGGCATAAGAAGGGCGTTGGATGTTTCGGCGCAAGGCCGTCATGCCAGCCCCGCCGCAGTCAGTTGCAGCCTGCGGGGAGTGACGAAGAAGTGGGGCAGAAAGGCCGAGCTTGCCTCCTTGCTCCCTCTCAATGCTAAACAAACCGTGGCTAAACCTCATAAAGCAGGAGGAAGTGTCTATTTCTTCGGACCTGCTCTCCAACATTCTCTTGTGGCTTTCCTCTGCTTGACACTTTTCTACCAGCGGTTTTCTCGTTGCTCCTCAGCCCAGCAGCTTTTTAGCCGTTTCTTACCGTTCTGTCAACTGGGGCTCACGCTGGGCTACTTTATGTGGTTTCTTTACAGTCTCTACTGCCCGTTTGATATCATGGTACCTATGTTGGCTTCCAACATAGGTACAGTGCGTGCAGTCTCCATCCCCAACCGTCTTCGCCGTCCTGACGACGTTCTGTCGCCCGAGCGTGACCAGACAAGAAATGGCAGCACCACATCTTTGTAAACATAAAAAAGCGTGTTACACATGCAGCATCATGTGCTGCTGCGAGCCAACGGAGTGGAGTTCTGTGCCTCGCCGTCTATCGATAAAATTCTATGGAAAACATGTCTATTGAAGGGAACAGAATGCCGTCATGGAATATACCAACGACTGTTTTAGTCCTCTGACCTCAAACAACACCTCCTGCAAATTTTTATGCGTCCGCACTAGGTACAGACTTGCAAGAGGTGGGAGAAGCTGATAGGTGTACTCCCACAAACGCCCAACCATGTGTGCAGCAAGCTCCCGTCAAAACACAAGACCGAACCGGAAAAGAGAAATCAAACTCAAGAGTCTCCCACACCGCCCTGAGGCATCGAGACCAGGGCACATGTTATTTTGCAGCCTTGAGATGCACATCACTGCCATGGAATGTCAGAGTAGAGATCGAGGGGTACGCTCGGGCACACGTACAAGATCAGGTCCGCGTTTGGCGGGATATGGCCGTGGAAACCCCTAAGCCAGGCAGTGGTCAATATCCGAACTGCAAAGCCATATCCACCATCATGTTACATGGTGTTTTTATGCTCACCTCTCTCCATAACCGTAGTCACTACCAAAACAATCGCCGTTAGTCCAAGTTCCAGCAAACTCTTGAGTTCTCAACAACAGGGCCATCTTACCTGGTGATATCGAGAGTCGCCTGCTCGCCAACCTTCATGTCCAAGACAGCCTCATCCCAGCCTGCAGAGCACGGTCAGTCCACTTTCCACCCCCAAAAAACCGGCAGGTGCTTGCTTACCCTTGATCAACCTCCCAATGCCAATCTCGGTCACAAAGTCACCTCGACCGATGGACGAGTCAAATCTGGAGCGGAACGAACCGCGGGTCTTGTCAGCTCCCCGCGGCAGCCATGAGATATGATATGAGACAGATTCGGCAGGACAACTCACTCCTGCCCCTTGTTGTCCGGCTGGCTGGAGTCCTTCAGCCAGCCAGTGTAGGCAATGGTAACCGTCTGGCCCCGGGAGGGCTGGGACCCGCTGCCAGCGACCTTGGTTGTTCGTGTCACACCCATTGTGCAGACTATGCCGTTTCTGTGCGTATGTAGTGCGGGTACAGGGCCGTGAGTGGCGAGTAAGTGTTGTGAGTCGGTTTGGGAGCCGTCCCGTTTCCGTGTCGGTTTGGATGTCGAGCCAAGGAGCGCAAGTGGCAACAAGCAAGTCTCTGCGTAAACACTCGAGTTGCCAGGGGCAGACTTGCGGGCAGAATGCCTGAGAATGCAAGATGTACGTGTGAGGGGCAGGTCGAGTCTGGACTGAACGCAGGTTGGTGGGTTGATGGGTGGGCAAGTTGGTGAAGTGATGTCTTGGAGGATGTTCACTTGGGAGGGAGAAGGCTGGTTGGTATGGCTCGCCGACTTATATATTCGAGAGAGGCAGAGGAGCGGTAGGCATCAGGGTCCTTGAGATGGGGCAGGGAGCGGACACGAGATGTGTAAGGTATTTAATTACTTTTCGGTGCTAAACGACATCGGCCCAGCAGCATCCCCCTCGCCTCTGTGCATATCGCGTCGGCCGTCGCCATGGCGGAAAAGCACTTGTCCCTGCCTCCTCTCGACCCGCGGCTCGCACACACACCCGACCACACCACACGGAGAGGGTACCGGTACTCGGACGAAGAGAGGGGCGGGCGGGTGTGCGTGCAGGACAGGACGACAAGGCACTGCAACTGGCTGTCTGCGCAGATCTGTCCCAGGACGACCGGTGTGAGATCCCACGCTGCGGAGCTAGTCCCGCCGGCAATTTTTTAGTCTGGTGTGTCGGCACGAGTCTGCACAGTGGTTGACTTGGTGTTGGTGGCAGGACCTGGCTGTGGCTTGCGCCCGCGACGGGACTGCGCGCTGGCCCGGTTGGCTGCGTCTTGGTTGTGCAGTTGGAGCCGGGCACGATTTGCTAGCACTAGCGCGGGGTTCTCCGTGGGGTTGGACGACCAGGGCCCTGCAGTCCAGGTGCAGTGGCGGGTGTCTTCCAGGCTTCCTGCTGCCCCTCAGACCTCTGCCCAGGCTCTGATCTCGCCCCTCCACATCCCCTCCTGCACTGTCGCCCTCCTCGCGCGCCCAATCTGCCACCGCATCTCGCATGTTGCCAACACGATCATCGCCCTCCGACCGCCAATGAACGCTCGCACACCCGATGCGGATCGCAGCTGTCTGCCGACAAGGTTGCGTGCGCTAGCCCTTGAGCCCTTGCACATGCCTCTTGATGCGGCCGCAGGCGTTTCAATGGACCAATGTCCAAGACGAGACATTGTGGGACAGGCAGGATGGGATGCTGCCCTTCCCTCCAGCAAGCGAGGCGCAGTCGCGGTGCATTCGTGCATTCGTGCAGTCGTCGCCCTCGTGCCCTGTCACCGAGCCGTTGCTAAACGGTACGAAGTTTCATTCTTTGGCCTCTGCAGAACACTACGGCAGGACTTATGCACGGGCCGCATGGATTTACGAGCTGGATGCCTTGGATGCCTTTGCGGGACCCCGAGTGGAGGTACTGTAGGTAGCCAAGGCGGGAGGGGCGGAGACCCGAGGTTGGAATGTGGAATGAGGTCTCATTCTCTCACGCATCCGGTGAACCCTCCTGATTCTCCGTCGCCAAGTCGCTTGACGAGGCCGGCGACTTGCCCGAGCCCGAGGCACCCTGCCGGGTCGGAAGCGGGCCGTATCTGGCATCTGCCAAGTCCGATCCGTGCCGTGCGTGCGAGAGCGATCAACCACCACCCCGTGTCCATCACACAGACGTTGTACATGGACAGGGCAAACACGCGGCTACCAACCAGCAGGACCAAGGGCCATGACGAGCCGCAGCTGCCGGCCGTCAGACGGCGAGGCGGCGGGAGAGGATGGTGGGCGCAGACGCAGACCACTCAACCGATACACACGCGCAGACGCACACCTAGCGACCTAACGACGGCCGCCACTGCTCCGTCATCTGAGACCATGCATTGCCTGGTCCAGGGACGACACTAATATCTCCTACGTACCCCCACTGCCCGAAGCCAAGAGACTTGGTCGTTGTTGGCCAATCCAACTCCGCCGGGCTCCATTGCCTAACCAAGAATGACGGCAAACCGTCGGTGTAGGTGCCTGGCGTCCCCGGAAGCTGCGAATCCCGCCGGCTTGTCTTCCTCGTCAGTCACATCCGATCGGGCAGCCGAAAAAGGGATCGCGGACGAGAAGCGGACCAGATATCCGCCGTGGATGCTGACACAGGACCGGTAGCGGAGCCATGACACAAACGAGACATGCTGTCCTACCATCTCGCCGTGAGGAACCTAGCCCCGGCTGTAGTGCAGGGGTTCAGCGCGGGCGATCGCATACAATGTCTCTCTATCTGTCCAACCGATCACTTGAAGCACACATCGCACACATACAACGAGCGCCGAATCCCGCACGCTGAACAGATCGAGATGGCTGGCTCTGTCCCGGCGGAAGACGCCCGGCCGGACCACACATGTCACGACCCCGACATCTTCGAGGGAGTCTAACAATGCTTCAATCTGACCATCCAGACGACGATGCCGGTTGGTATATCAAGGATCCACAGCCACCGAGCACATACCTCGTTGTCCTTGGCTAGCTGGTCCCCTGTCGTCGACCCCACCCGCTATCTCGATGTCATCCCGCCCGTAGGATCCGTGTCTGCATGCTTCGTAGAAATATGCTCGATGCTAGCGTCGATGCGGAACCCTGCCGAGAGACGGGACCGCTCAGGAATGAGTAGCGGTAAGCAGCAGGCTAGCGGACCATCGTCTCGGGCACTGGCGGCATCGAGATCGCGGGTGGGACGTGGCCTGGAAAACACGTGGAGAGGTCCAACTGGGCGAGCCCTGTGTGTCACGGGTCGAGCCGGTGTAAACTGCTACACTAGATCCTGCCAGACAGGATCGAGGGCGACGGATGGGAACAGATCGGAGCGTTGTGGTTGGGCTCGAGCCGGACGGAGACCTGCCAGTCCGAATGCACCAACTTTGTTGCCCCTCCCCACCAGCACCTTCTGGGCCGGATGCAGGACAGAGCACACAAACACGCAGACCGCAGGTTGCCGGTGACTAGGCATGCGTCCGGATTGCGATCACGAGAGGGCCTTGCCTTGAGGATGCCCGACGATCTTCGGATGGTACAAAAACCATCCAAGAGGGCCGGGAAACTGCAAATGCCATAGGCACAGCAGCGTTGCTGGTCTCCGAAGGAGCACCAGACAGACACACCAACCATACTCCAACATTGACTTCCAACGGGCCCATTGCCCGTTGTTTCTGGAGGCAGGGGCGAAGACAAGGCAACCGGGAGGCGGCAGCCCGCAGAAAGACGCATGCCGGGGTTCTTCGTCACAGAGATCGACGGTCAAGAGATCTTGGAACAGGCATCCCGAAGGCGCAACCCCTCTTCCCCCCGCGCCCTCAGGAAAAAGAAACAACCACCATCAACTGGCCCAGACAAGCTAGCCGCCGTTGCCGCCCCAGGCCCCGAGAGACGACCGGCACCCCACCCAGCGCCACCCGCCAAGTCTATTCCTCCTCGTCAATACTTGCCCCGAGTGGTGTCTTGATGATTAATCTCACCGGGTACTATGTAATCACTCACAGGGCCGTGGAATGGCGAATGCTGAGCCTCTGACCTCCGGCACCGTGTGCACCATCACCACTTGGCGGACGCAGAATGAAGGCCAAGTCGTCATGCCATGTCCTGTACCTGGGTGGGTCGGCCGAGCGGGCCATCCCGGTCGACGAAGATCCCCCAAACTGTAGAATACCACAGTATCACAGGAGAGAGAAACAGACGAAGAAAGAAAACGTGGGAAAACAAGCATCCCGGCCCAGGCAGGCGGTTGGCGATCAAACCCGCTAATCGGCAGGGCGGCCATCCCACTCGACCTTCGTCCTGATTCGTGCCGTCGATCTCCACCCCTTACACGGGTCGAGATCTTTGCTTGTGGGCAAGAGAGAGGCGGGAACAAAGTTCAAACATGGTGAGGGTCTTGTTTGAAACGAAATATGGGGAACGGGGGGAAGGGAGAGACAAACAACCGGTGGGATGAAGTCATGTGTTGTGGAAGTGGAGTGGAGTGTTTCCGTATTATTATTCTTTCTGCGCTGGATGAAAGTGAACGGCAAAGCTGAAACGAACGACCACCGCAGTGTCAGGTTGGCGGGCTGTCGGATTGTGCTTTGATGGCGTGGTGTGGTGGGTGGCTTGTGCCGCCTGAAAAGGAAACGGGTGAGAGGTTACAGGTGACGCCCTTGAACGGTGAGGCTGAGGTTGCTTGATTAGGGGTTGCTTTTCTTGTCTGTGCCGCCTGAGGTCTCGTGTTGCGCACAGGCGCGGCTGATCGCGCCAGTTGATGATGTGTGGAGTCGTGGATTGTACAGAAGGTAGAGTCTGTACATGGCATTTTGCACACACCAGGCCGTGACGGTGCCTGTTGGAGGTTTGAAGAAGGTCAATGTTTCGCTTATTGAGTGTTGGTGATGAATCTGTGGGAAGTGCGTTGCTCGTGTGTCGGAGAATATCCAAGATTGAGGCTGCAAGTGACTCTGTGTAAGTGAAAGTGCGCGATGCAGTTTCTCAGCCGTGTTCAACCAACATGCAGCTGCACTCAATCTTGGGTATTCTGCAACACGGAAGTATCCTAATTATCTCATACCCGCACGCTCGTGTGTACCTGAGCATGAATAGCCGAGTCTGACACGTTGACACCCTATACGAATATCGAACACCAACAGTTGGTGATGGCTCCTGTTTCTGCAGCTGCGGCTCACCCGTCATTGCGACCCTGCCACCCGTCGGACGGTTCTGACGATGAGGTGCGGACGGGTCCACTCATGAGGATTAGATTAAAGCCCGGATTCCTTTGCCTTGCCTTGCCTTGCCTTGTCATCTCGGGCTCGGCAACATAATATGCACTCAACGTTGGATTTGTTGGTGACATGGCCGACTGTGCCTGTTGGAGTACGCGAGTATCCTGTACTCCGTATCGATCTCGTGCTTCGTGCCTCACCTCACGCCTCGCGGCACCGAAATCCGCAGCGTCAGTTGGGGTTGAGGTTGGTTGATGACAACTCTGGACCAACCACCTCTTTCCCCAGTGACCTCACCTTACCCTTGTGGCCTGATTGGAGGGGAGGGAAAGTGAACGGGAAGCGACCGGTATTTCGGCGTCGGCGGGAGGGGCACAGGGCGGCGTAAAACTGCTTCCTGGCTCCTGAGTGGACCTGAGAATCCTGACAACGTGAGATGACGAGGTGAGTCCGCGGTTCTGGGAATCAGCTTGGACAGGGGCATAGAAAGGCTGCCGCCTGTGACATTTGTTGACGACGGAATTGTTGCTGAACGGCATGTGTCTTGACCTCGACGCGGTGGCTTTTCTCTTTGATCTGTCATGGCGACATCCCGTTGCTGTGTAACTCGGCGTTGGGCTTGCGGAGGCAGAAACAGGAACAACTCAGGCGCCTCATCAGCAAGAGCCAATTGCCAACTGATCGGTGGCGCAGCTCTCAGTCCCGAGCGAGACACGCTTGGCTCTTGGCGGGTGCTGTTGAAGATTCGGAGGCCCAAATCTTCTTCAAGGCAACAAAGTTCGCTACACGTACCCGTGAGCGGCGGCTTCCATGTGGGACCCGAGTGCGAGCGCGCCATCAGCGATACTATGTAGTTATTTGGAGACCGTTTTGCGCCGCCTGTCTGGACCATGTGCTGAGTCGCTCTGGCGCAGAGCGCATCGGGTTGTTGGCAAGATGCGTGGCGTGATCCAGCACCAACGAGGAAGAAGCCGAGCCGCCAGCCAGTGCCGTCCGTTCCGTGCTGAAAGGCCGCCGTTTCGAAACGATGGGTCTGTCCATGGGTCGGTCCTTTTGGCTCCCAAGCATCCAGATTGGTCCTCGATTGGCCCGCCTTGGTGTTGGAGGACAGCACTCTGTCTGCGGCCCCAGATCTGAACAATAAGGCGACGATATTGCTCAATTAACACTGCATTTCGGTTGGTCAAGGGAACCAGAATCCCCAGTGTTTGACACTTCCACCTGCGGGCCACGCGTCGGCGAGGTTCAAGGCACTCCAGGCTCGGACCAGACCCTCACTCTCTCGCGCCCGCAGTTGTGCTCTGCTGCCCTCAGTGCCCTGTGAGCCTGTCCGCATCGAGCAATGGGGTGGTGGTATTCTGGCTGGCGCCGTGCACCACCGCCCGCACCAGTGCACAACGGGACGCTGTGCCCGTCTATCGCGTGCGAAGAAGGGGCGAGCACAAGCCACCGGTGGGTTTCTCGCCGGGGGCCTCGCAACCCTGCGGTGGAACAGCCGTCGAATGTCTTCGCAACGGCCAGTCAGCCGCCAGCCAGCGGCCTCGAGTGCGTAAGCTGGCGGCACCGGACGCTGCTGCACGACAAACAAACAGCTGCAGCTTGCGCGGTGTCTGTCGGCGTCGGGGGGAAATACGATGGCATGGCCTTGGCTTCCAGGTTGTCACCCGATGTCTCTTGGCAGTTGGTGTTGGCTGCTTCGGTGAGCTTGGACTGGCCCGGCCGGGGACGCAATCCTCTCGCACGCGCGCGAAATGGCGATCAACACCTTTTGTTCTAGGCTTTTCCATAGTAGTGACTTATACGGAGGGTTTGGAGCCCAAAAATGCAATACGGATCGCTAGTGTTGCCAGTATTTGAGTCCACCATCGAATTCACGACCGCTTTTCCATGTTCGATGGCTTGCCGGCGCCGAAACATGGAGACATGGCAGCCATGTCCGCTCCGCGCAGCTTCATCAAGGGGAACGAACAATCGAGCCCATGCATGCGGGCTCGAGATTGTTTTTTGCCGCGAGGCAGGGAACCGTGGAGCAATATTTCGCTGAGTGGGGACGCTAGCAACACACTAGCCAACCACGCCCGGCCTGCCGACCCTTGGCGCCTCAAAGCGGGGCACTCCTTAATCACCGGCAGCAAGGTCGGAGTACCTGCAGGTTCGTCCCGTTTTGCTGCGTGCGTTGCTGGACACGTTGCGCAACGCAGAGGTACAGGGTACGTTTTGCCCCGTCTGCTCCATTTTTAATCCCGGACCGAGCGCGCCAGCAGCAGATTCCCCCCTTCCACGGGCTTGCACGCTGCATGGCCGTGGTGCCTGGACCGGCGAGCCCTGCATTTTCAGGGCATGGCGGCTCCGACTCTCGAGCGCCATCCCCGCCCGCCCCGCTCTCCGTCGACGTTCAGTTGCGATCTGGACTCTGGAGCTGGCGGGCAAGACTTGCAAAGCCAGACGCAGGCGACGCAGGCGACGGACAGACTGACAGACTGCTGTGTTTCTTCTACACTCGTATTCTGTACAAAATACACAGTTACATAGTAGTGTCATTTCGCTTCGTCCGCAACGCCCAGCACCTGCCGTCGTCGCCGGGCAAGGGCTCCAACGCCCGCCAACAGCCCAAAGCGCTCCGTTTTGGTGCGTTAGACCCCAGGTATCCGTCCGGGCCTCTTGGACCCCACCGGTACCTGGCGCCCTAGCGGTCCCCACCACACCTCCCAGACCCAACCAAGCATTCAGCGCCGGGAGCCCTGGCTTGGTGTAATCTTCCCGTTGCAACCCTCTCTGCTCGCTCTCTCTCCTGGTCTCACCCTTGCAGCGCTCCGCCCCAAAGCCCTTCCCATCCCCAGTCCAGCCCCTTGCTGTTTCTCCCGCTTCTGCTTTGGGGCGTCGCTGTGCTTTCGTTCGTTCCGTTCTGTCTCTTCCACGCCAGCGCTTCCACTTCCCTTTTCGCTTCACCTTTCGACATCCCACGCCGGCGACCTCTTCCCCCCTCGACGACGTCGTTGCACCCAGGCCAACCCCCGCGACTCGCCGACCGACCGACCGACCAGCGCATCCCCCGTCGTCGTCCGACCTTTTGCGGCCTGGAAAAGGGACCCTCCCCTCCGCGGAACGCCAGCCGTCACCCCGTCCTTATGTCCGCCCTGTCATGACCCGTGAACGCGAGATCCCGACACCACGCAGGTGAAGCACCGTTATTGCCACAATCAACCAGTTTGACGTTTTTCGTCAAGTCGCTCTTTTACACGCATCGTCTTTGCTTTTTGGAGGCGCTCATATCGAGTTCCCTCGAACCGCCAATTGTGAGTCCGATTGGAGGCGGAGAGGGCCGGCGCTGCGGCCTACAGCTGCAGGTACTGGGGGAGGAGGCATTGGGGGATTTGGAGGCACTTCGACCATCGGCGCAATGGCCAGAAAACGACCCGGCGCGGCCTGTCCGGCCTGTCCATATGGCGCCCGGCCTCGCTTCTGCCGTGTTCTGGTCGATCATGCGGATCCTCAATGCCCCCTCCCCGCCGCCCCTGGGTTCTGGAAGCGGCTGGTGAATGATCCAGGTTTGCTGACGCGGTTGCCTCTGATCAGAAACACACTCTTTGAACATCTTTGTCAAGTACACTCATTACGACGCCCTGACAAGTGAGTGCCGCCTTTTCTCACTGCCACTGCGGCCCTCCGCGGCGCTGACCTCGGATCCTCCATGTTGGCAGAGCCCATCACTCCTTACGCGAGTCGCCTCGCTCCACCACACCTCAGATCATAGACGGATCCCCCAAACGCATGGCCGGGACGGCATAGAGGGGTAGAATGAAAACCGTTTCAGTGTTGGCCGCCGCCCTGGTGGCAGTGTCATCTGTGGTCGCCAGCCAGGACGCAGCGCAGCCAAAGTTTTATTTCCCGCGCCATGTCAAGCGCCAGGTCACCAACGCGACGATAACGTCGCAGGACAGCGTCACGCCAAGCTCGTCGACAGAGACCAAGAGGCAGGATGACTCGACGACAAGCTCAGACACGGGCACGGACAACCCCGAAGTTAAGGTGACAACCATCATCATCTCGAGCACAATTATCGTGACGCCACCAGCTGCCACCGAGACCACGGACTCGACTACCACCGACAGCACAACTGTCAGCAGTTCGACGACGGATAGTTCGACCGAGACCTCGACCGAAACCTCAACCGAGACTTCGACCGAGACGTCCACGTCGACCTCGACGGAGAGCAGCTCTTCTACCGAGAGCTCGACCTCATCGGACAGCTCCTCGTCAACCGAGACGTCGACTGACAGCACTTCTGCGACTCAGACAGCAACGAGCGATACCAGCACCAGCACTAGCACCAGCACCAGCACTACCACCAGCACCAGCACCAGCACCAGCACCGCAGAAAGCTCAAGCACCAGCACCGCGGAAAGCTCAAGCAGCGAATCCTCGACTAGCACGGCCGAAGTGTCTTCGTCGACTCTCAGCAGCAGCAGCAGTAGCAGCAGCAGCTCCGTGGACACGCCCACCACCACGAGCAGCTCCGTGGACACACCGACCACTACCAGCAGCTCGGTGGCTGAAACGCCCACGACGACCTCAGATGTCTTGCCGACCTCGACTTCGACGAGTGCGTCGTCCTCGGAGATCCCCACCACGACAGACACCACATCTTCGATCCTCCTGGCCCCTACCGGCATTGTCACGAGTTCGAGCACCACCGAGTCAAGCAACCCGATCAGCTCGCTTCTGAGCGAAGTCAGCTCGGTGCTTTCCAGCATTCTTGACCCGTCGACCGGCATCACTGGACCAAGCACGGGTGTTTCGACAAGCACAACGGCGACGGTGACTGAGCCACCGCCAACGTCGACAGAGACCTCGACAGCGCCCCCCGAGTCCTCGACGGCGCCTCCTGGATCTACGACGACTGACCCTGGACAGCCTCCGATCACGAACTCGACCATTTCGGCTTCTGCTACCGAAACATCCACCTCGCAGCCTCCTGTCATCACCTCGTCGACGATCACAGACCCAGGCACCAATACGACATCTTCTGTCACGGAGCCGCCAGTGATTTCCTCGACGACCATTTCGGGTAACAATACGGTCCCTACCGGGAACACCACCCTGCCGTCTGAGACAACGCAGCTCCCGCCCGCCACCACCACCAGTTCCTCCAGCACTAGCCGTGTGTCTGAGCCCGGAGTCACGAGTATCCCGGGTCTCACGACGTTCACCACCTCGGAACCATGGCTCCCGTCGACTATTATTATCGCTCCAACTTCAAGCACGGCTACCGACAAGACCTTGACGACAGCGAGCGGCATTCCGACGACCTTCCCTTCAGCCATTGCGCCCAACAACGGAGTGACGACAACGCCCGATGATACCATGCTGATCCAGATCGGCTTCCGTGAAGGATACAACTACCCCTTCGTGGTAGACAACGACCGGGCCGCGGCCCAGATTTTCAAGCTGCTGCCTGAGGCGCTGAGCGAAGCGGCTGGGTTCGATATCAGCAAGGCTCAGGTGAAGCGCCTGGTCCCATTGGACACGCAGAACTCGCTCGGATACATCACGACGTGCGCCGTCGTCTCGTACCCGATCAGCATGGTGGACACCCTGTCAATCGATATCAAGCTGCCGAACTCGGCCCTGTACAACAACCGCGACCAGCTCATTTTCAATCTCACCCAGCAGATTAACCCGGCGATCCCCATCACCCTGGGTGCATCTATCGATGGTGCGGGCGGCAGCGCCGGCGGCACCTCTGGTAGCACCGGCGGCGGCGGTACCTCCAACAGTGACCCCTTTGGCTCCAGCGGCGGCACCGACAATTCCGGGCAGAGCAGTTCTCAGAGGGGTACTACGGCAGGCATCGTCAGCGGTGCGGTCGCGGTTGCTGCGGCGTACGGCGTGGTCATGTTCGTCGTTGCACGGCGGTACAAGCGCAAGAAGCAGTCTCACCGTCGGGCGAGCTCCATCAGCAGCCCGTCCGAGATGAGCGAACCCGGCCGCGGCAGCCCCGCGCTCATGGGCGGTGCGCTGCTGAGCCGCGACTTCACGAGCAGCTACGGCGCCGTCCCATCGGGCCAGCGCAACAGCCAAGGCAGCGGCAGGAGCGGCGCCGGAAACTCGGGGCGGACGCAGTTCATCTCGGCGCCCGTTGCGGCCGAGAACTCGCTCGGCTGGAACTGAGTGTCTTGATGACGGCCTGCCCTGACCTCGATCTACCACGGCCATGATTTTTTCCGGCCCTTCCTGCGTCATCTCTCGGACCAAACCACACTCTTCGCATCACATGCAACATACCCCGCCATCCGGAAAGACGTGGAAAGATGTCCACAGTTTTTACGCTTCGATACCCCTCGGCCGGCGGCTGCGCCTTGCCTTGCCTTCCGTCGCATGGCATGGCGCAATCCGCTTTCCGAGCCCCTTTTCTGCTTTTTTGCATACCTTTGGAAAATCTCAAAACTCAAAATCAACCACGTATAGACAGACGAGACGAACGGCGACTCTCTGGCCTCTCTGGCTGGATACACAGCCGGACGGCAACAGCCAGGGCGGAACCCTCCACCTCAAAATCTTTTTTTTATTTACTGTTACTTATTCTTCTTGGCCTTGCCTCGCCTAGCTTGGCCTGGCCTGGCCTGTTTTAAACATTTACACCTTCTTGGATGACAAAGATGAAGATTTGATCTGATCTGATCGGGCCTGCTCTGGCACCCTTTTTTGTATACAACCTGCTCACACCCTCACCTCACTTCCTCGGTTCACTTGGGCTGGAAGTTGAGGTGCTAGCCAGACTGACGGACCCGACTCGGGAGATTCTTCTCATCTTTGACCATCATGTTATTTATTCTTTTTTTTACTCACACTCGACCACACCCCCCTTTTTGCACCGACGCGCAACTTTCTGGAAAGGAAGGGGCTTCGGCCTTATCCTGGACTGGAATGTTTTGTGTAAGCGACAGACCTGACTCGGCTTTTGTTTTTTTGTTTCTATGGTCTGCCGTTTCTGGTGCAGGGGGTTGGTTGGTATTATTTAATTTATTTGTCCTTTTCTTTCCTTGTTTTTTCTTGGTTTGTTGTCTGTTGTGATGCGGTGGAGGCAGCGAGGGGAGAAGGGAGGTCGCAAGTGTTTGCGGATAGGGTTGGGTTGTGGAGTGGTGGTGGAGAGGGAGCGGAGGGAGCGGAAGACACGGGTGAATGGAGCATGGGTGGATGGATGGGAGGGAAGGAGAGTGAGCTTTCAGAGGGCCTGCGAGCATGCGTGGCAGGGAGGTGATTGTGCCTAGGGGAACGCGGGCTTCGAGGGGGTGTGGATCGGTGATGTGTCGGGCCTGTGGTTGCTCTCTGCGCCCCGGGGGTTGAATTGCCTCCTGTGTTGTGTTCTTGTATTTAGCAGAACAGGCCCGGGCAAGATAGATGAAGCTGATGTGTCCGCTGACGTTGGTTCTTCCTTGGTTTGTGGATGTGGAGTGCGCTCTCTGGTCCGAACTGTTTGCGCGGTGTCTCACTTTGATCGGCTCCTCCCATGCGCATTGATGCTTGCCCTGGCAGGAATCGGACGAACGAGAGCTCGGAGAGAGAGCCGTGTACAAATGGCGTGTTACAAACATCAGATGGCTGTGGGGACTTGGTATGGCTGTCCCTGGCATCTTCCCTGCTGTGGTGCATGAAGGGTTATGTTGTCCCGTGCTGCCGGCGGGTGTTTCTACTGGACACGGGACAGTGTGCTGAGCAACGGCCGGACTGTGGCCTGCTGTGGCTGTATTCGATACCGAGCAACGTCAACCTTGCCGTTCCCGCTGCCGTTCCCGGTTCCGTCCTCGTACAAGGAATGGAATGACCCGACACGTTCGACGCCTGCGAGGCGACAATTACCAGAAGGCCGTGCGATGATTCGAAACGAAGAATACCATTCTCCAGCATAGCGGATCAATTGCCCGCGCTCCTGTCCGGGACCGCCTCCTGTGCCGCCCCGTGTTGGACGCCAGGCTGCTGATGATATGCCAGCGTGTCTCGTTTGACGTGTAAACCTTCTGAGAGCCCCGCAACGCCGGCAATGTCTCCCGGTGCAGCTTCAGTCGATAGGAGCGGGCACAGCGGCCGTCATGGCCGTGGTGAGTGGCCGTCGTCGTCTTCCACATCGTCATCTGCGCCAGGGATTCCGGAGGGGAAGCGGCTGACGCCCGACACTGGATCTGACGATGAGAGCGATGAGATGGACGGAGATGGGGATGAGAAAGATGGGAGTGAAGAGTATGAGCTGCGAGAAGGGGCGAGATCGAAGAATGAAGAGGACGTGGGCGCAGAAGCATCACGGCAGCGACGACACCAACGGCAGTTGTATACCGCCGGGGAAGAACAGTCCGTCGTCCGCAAGTTTGACAAGAAGCTCGTGGTCTTCCTGGCCGTGCTGTATATGCTGAGCTTCCTCGACCGGTCGAGTCCGTTTTCTCCCCCACAACTCACTGGAGGGGGCCGGGCCATGCTGACGAGCACATCACAGACATCGGGAATGCCCGCGTGGCCGGCATGGACGACGACCTCCAGCCGGTGCCTCGCCGGGACGACCTGTACGAGTGGTCGCTTGCTGCCTTCTACATCGCCTACATCGTCTTTGAGTGGATGTCGATGCTCTGGCGTCTGATACCCGCTCACATCTACGTCGCCGTGCTGGTGGCCTCGTGGGGCGTAACGGCCTCGCTGCAGGCCGTGGCCGTCAACTACCCCATGCTCATCTTCTTGCGGACGCTGCTGGGCATCGGCGAGGCCGGATTCACGGGCGTGCCGTTTTATCTGTCCTTTTTCTTCAAGCGGGAAGAGCTGGCGTTTAGAACCGCCATTTTTGTCTCTGGTATGTCTGTATCGTCCCCCTCCAGATCCGACAACTGACAGCCTGCCAGCCGCCCCGCTAGCAACCACTTTTGCCTCTTCCCTAGCCTGGCTGATCCTCAAGCTGGCCGAATCGAGCCCTATCGCACCCTGGCGCTTGCTCTTCCTCATCGAGGGCTTCCCCTCCGTCATCGCCGCCGCTCTGGCATGGCACATCATCCCCGACTCACCGCAAACCGCGCCCTACCTCACCACCCGCGAAAAGAAAGTCGCCCGCCTGCGCCTCCAGCCCGAACAGCAGCAGCCCACCACAACCCACTCTGCCCTCGCAGTTCTCACCGACCCCGTCGCCTGGCTAACCGCCCTAATCCTCTTCCTCACCAACATGGCCTACTCCTCCCTCCCCGTCTTCCTCCCAACCATCCTCCACGCCATGGGCCACACCCCGCTCATGTCGCAAGCGCTCTCCGCGCCGCCCTACCTCGCAGCCTTCTTCATCGTGCTCGCGACCGCGCACGCGTCCGACGCCACGCGCTCCCGCGCGCCCTTCCTGCTCGCCCACGCGGGGCTCTCGTGCACGGGCTACGCGGTGCTGGCGCTCGGCCCGCGCCTCGGCGCGCCGGGCAGCCTGGTGCGCTATCTGGCCGTGTACCCGGCCGCGGTGGGGTTTTTCAACGTCGTGGTGCTGACCATTGCGTGGAGCGTGAACAACCAGCGCGGCGGCGGGGCGCGGCGCGGGGCCGGATTCGCGCTGATGCAGGTTGTCGGGCAGTGCGGGCCGTTGGTGGGCACGAGGCTGTATCCTGACCGGGAGGGGCCGTATTATGCGAGGGGGATGGCGGTGTGTGCTGTGGCGATGGGTGGGGTGGTGGTGCTGGCGATGGGGTTGAGGTGGTGGATGGGGAGGATGAATCGGAGGTGGGAGAGGGAGGAGAGAGAGGAGATGGAGGAGGGTGATGGGGAGGAGGAAGGGCAGGCGCTTGTTGGAAGCGGAGAGAGAAAGGCGGGGAGGGGGTTTCGGTATATGTTGTGATCCGGTGTGTGGTATAGGCCCAATAGCATTCAGCTGACGGCCGGTGTATCAAGAGAATAAAAATACTCGGACGGTTCGCACGTGGCTCACCGTCTTCACGGTATCTTCACCTTGACCATGGACATTTCCGTGCTCTTTGCCCACTTGCCGTCGGGCTTTTGGCGGTAGCACATGAGCTTGCCGTCATCGCCGACGCTGCCGAGGATCTGGCCGTCGTCGTCAAAGGCGACCCTCCACACGGGCGTGCGGTGGCTGTCGAGCCTCGAGATCTCGTCCACGACGTGCCTGACCTGGTCCGCCAGGCCCGTCATCCTCCTCTCCAACCCGCGTCCCCTGGCGGTGGTGCTCTGATCCAGCCCCGCGCGGATCCCGGACGAGGCCATGAGCGAAGCCCGCGCGCCGCCGGCCGTCTCCTCCTGATCGACCCTCCTCCGGAAGCCGTGCTTCTTGACCCTTCCGGCGCCCCATTCCGCCACCACCACGCCATCGTCATCATCACCATCCTCCGTCTGCGCCTCCCCTTCCCCGGGAGGCGACACGGCATCCAGGCGAAACACCCTCACCCAGCCATCCTGGCAGGCCGTGGCCAGCAAGTCATACCCTCGAACGTTCCCGGGGGCCCATGCCACATCGCGCACCAGGCCACGGTGCACGCCGGCGGCGATCTCGGCGGCGAGGTAGAAGCCCTTCCAGGCGGCGGCCACGCCGAGGGCGGCGCGGATGGTGTCGCGGGTCCGGTAGACGCGCACGCGGTCGGCCACGGCCACGACCATGCCCAGGGCGTCGCTGGGCACGCCGGCGCGCAGGGCCGTGTAGCACACGTCCGGGTTCGGGTCGAACTTGACCTTGTACGACGACTCCTCGCCGCCGCCGCGGGACGTCCGTCCAGGCCCTGCTTGCGCCGCTCCTGCCGCCGCCGCTGGCCCGAAGGTGTCTGTTGTTGGTATGGTGGTGGTGGGGAGAGGAGGCGGGAAGGAGGAGGTGGCGGGGATCTCGTCGAGGAGGGTGAAAGCAGCCAGGTTCTCGACGCGGTCGTTTTCGTAGACAGTCAGGCCGCCGTCGGCGGAGAGCAGGGCCAAGTAGGTAGTGCGGGTGTCGTCGAGGTGTTTGAGGGAAAAGGAGCGGTAGGGGGAGCGGGCGTTGCGGGTCTCGAAGGCGGGCTTCGCATTGGGAACGGTCGCGGGAAGACCGCCGGGGGGTGTCGGCGGGGGGTTCTCGGGAGGCGGAGCCGCGGGGGCGAGGCTGCCCGGACCGGAGGTGGGCAGATTGGGGTGGTGGCCGCCATTGAGGTGCGGAGAGCGGGCGGGGATGGTGATGAGGGGCCCGTGGCGGGTGGACTCGGCGAAGCGACGGCCGGGGGCGGCAGCGGGGTCTTCGGCCCAGAGCTTGAAGCGGCCCTCGATGCCAAGGGAGGCGAGGAGGTTAGGGTAGATGGTGGTGGGGAGCCATTGGAGCTGGAAGCCGGGGCACAGTCAACAGTCAGCGGTCACCCGTGGCCAATGGCCAGCCAGCGGAGGCATACCTCGAGGATCTCGCTGGCGTGGGCGCCCCAGGTGTCGCACAGCCTCCAGGCACCGTCGCGGTGGCGGTTGAAGACGCGGATCTTGCCGTCGACGGACCCCGTGGCGCAGCGGTCGCCGTGGCCGTTGAAGGCGACGGCCTGCACCAGGTCCTGGTGGCCGTGCTTGAGGATGGTCTCGAAGCTGGGGCGCTCGTCGGTCGCCGGCGGGTCCGCCAGGAAGGCTGCCGCTTTGGACATGGCGGGGGCGGGGTGATGTGTGGATTGTGTTGGTGGTGGCGGTGGTGGTGATGGTTCCGGGTTGGAGACGGCGAGTCTTGTGAGTGGTTGGAGATGGGGAGTGCTGCAGGGCGCTGGGATGAGCTTCTGTGGGACGCGCTGGGGAGGGTCAACGGTGGACGCCCCACCGCTGCTGCAGGCTGCCATTGGCGCGCATCTCGGCCCCTGGCCTGGATGCACAGCAGGTCCCCACTGAAGCAGATGCCACTGAGCGGATCAATCCGATCCTCTGCGACCTTCCCTGGTTCCATCCATCTCCAACCGAGTTCGCCATGTTTGATTTATCCACCAGCGGGAATGCTTCACTGCCGGCGGGGTCATTTGGGTCATCTGGCCATGGACCTAGATCGTGGAGATGCCGGGAGATCTCTGGGGTACCCTGGAGTTTCCGCGGGGAATGGGGAATGTGCAGCTTCTGCCACCAACCAGACCTGTCGTTGACGTCGTCGACGTGACGCTGCCGCGTGTGCGCATCACATCGCCGACTCTACCCCGGTCCCCGGAACCGCTGCTCAACCTGCTGGATCAACACAGCCAGGCACTCGATCAGCCGCGCCAATCACCCCAGGGTGTCGTTTGCCGATGCCTTCTCTCTGCTTTGTTTCTGGCAGCAACCGAGGACGGTCAACCGGGGTGAAGCGGAGGGGGTGGGATGCAATGGGATGTGGGAGACGGGATGGATGCCATATGGCACACGTAGCATGGCCTGGTGGTATTGACGGCTATATATTGCACCCTATCCAACTGAGCCGCCGTGTACATGTGTTTCTCCCCACGCCAACCATCTGACAAGCCGACATCTCCATCACGATCGCCCTCAGGATCGCCGTCAAGATGCGGTGGCCAGCCCTTGTCCTCTCTCTGCTCCCCCTCGTTGCCGCCGCCCCTAAACAGGGACAGGCCAAGGCCCCGGCGACATTCTCCCAGCGCGTCGTCTTCACCCCGCCGTCCAACTACAACGACCCGCGCGTGCTTTACGCCCGCACCGCCCAGTTCGACGACGGCACCCTGCTGGCGACATGGGAGAACTACAGCCCTGAGCCGCCCCTGGTGTACTTCCCCATCTACCAGTCCACCGACGGCGGCTACAGCTGGGTAGAGCTCTCGCGCGTCCAGGACACGGAGAACAAGTTTGGCCTCCGATATCAGCCGTTCCTCTACATCCTCGACAAGGCCTTCGGGGGCTTCCCCGCCCACACGGTCCTGCTCGCCGGCTCTTCCATCCCCACCGACCTCTCCAGCACCCACATCGATCTGTATGCCTCGACCGACAAGGGCCGCACTTGGAAATTTGTCTCGCACATTGCCGCCGGCGGCGAGGCTGTCCCGAACAATGGCTTGACCCCCGTCTGGGAGCCGTTCCTGATGCGCCACAACGACAAGCTCATCTGCTACTACTCGGACCAGCGCGACAACGCGACCCACGGACAGAAGATGGTGCACCAGACCACCACAAACCTGCGCGCATGGGGCCCCGTGGTCGACGACGTCGCCTACCCGACCTACACGGACCGCCCGGGGATGCCGACCGTCGCCGAGCTGCCCAACGGCAAGTTCCTCATGGCGTACGAGTACGGCGGCGGCCCCGCCATCACCTCGTCCTACCAATTCCCCGTCTACCTCAAGCTGTCCTCGGACCCGGAAAAGTTTGGCGCCGCGACCGGCGTCTCCCTCCGCACCACCGACGGCTACATCCCGACGGGCTCGCCGTACGTGGTCTGGACCCCCGTCGGCGGCAAGAACGGCACCGTCATCGTGAGCGCGAGCAGCTCGGGCGACGTCTACGTCAACACGGCGCTGGCTGAGCCCGGGACCCCGTGGCGGCGCGTGGCCACGCCCGAGAAGAGCGCCTACACGCGTCATCTGCGCGTGCTCAAGGACCAGAGCAAGCTGCTGATCATGGGCGGCGGGCAGCTGCCGCCGAGCTCGACGAATGTTATTGAGTTGAGCGTGATGGATATTAGCAAGGTGTAGGGGGGCTGTACATGTGTATTAAACCGTGGCAAGGAGATATATACTCGTAGATGTATAAATTCGAGCAAAAGCCGGGATGGCCTGCAGCCCAGTTCCTCATTCTATAACACAGCCATACATATACATTCAAAGTCCGTCTAAAACCACACTCTAGTGAATACTCCAATTATCCTCCCGAAACACCACCAACGCCAGCCGATGCCGGACAAACAGCCCCCCCAAGCCCACCACGGCCTGCAGCGCCGTCAGCTCCAGCGCCAGCCTCTCCTCCCGCAGCGGACCCCTCCACACCAGCCACAGGTTCAGCAACGTAAAATTACTCGTCTCCACCACCCTCCCCTCCTCATCCCTCACCACTTTCAACAACCCCACCTTCCCAAGCACCTCCAGCCCCCACCCGACCAGCCGCTTCGGCTGCCTCTCCGCCGTCCACACCGTAACACTCGGCTCCAGCAGCCCCGAGCGCGCGTTGAACCGCGGCAGGCGGTGGCGCGGGCAGGGCACGAGCCCGGCGAGCTGCGGGACCGAGTACACGAAATTCGCAATCTGCGGCAGCAGCAGCAGCACCAGCGTCTTGCTGAAGTGTCCCAGGATGCTAACCACGACAAAGACCATGCCCGCAAAGTAGCAGTACGTGTCGCCGACGAAGACGCGCGCCGGGTACCAGTTGTGCCAGAGCAGGGCGAAGGACACGCCCAGGAAGGGGAGGAGGAAGGAGAGGGAGAAGAGGTGCGAGTCGGTGGCCGGGTGGGGGTAGGGGGTTAGGAGGTAGAGGGCGTCGTTGATGGCGAGGAGGAGGGCGATGACGATGGACTGGGAGACCTCGATGCCGTTGATGCCGGCCAGGATGTTGATGCTGTTGGGGGAGAAGATGGCGACCGCGGCCATGTAGACGTAGTAGAGCGCGCCGAGGTCGACGAGGTCGCCGAGGAGGGGCTGCAGCTGGCGCGGCACGACAATGGAGGTCACGCCGAAGTCGACGCGGTAGACGACGAGCAGGGGGATGGCGGCGAAGGCCGGGATGAAGAACTTGTGGCGCCAGCGGATGTCGAAGAGGTCGTCGGCCAGGCCGAGCGAGGCGATGGTGTGCAGCGAGACGATGGCCGAGAGGTACGACGAGAGCTTGCTGTGCGGGAAGCGGTGCAGGAAGCGGCCCTCGTGCACGTGCTCGACGGGCAGCACCACGTCGCGGTTGCCGCCGCCGCTCGTGGCCGCGACGACGTCCTTGTAGAAGGCAAAGGGGATGAAGACGATGATGGCAAACAGGTACACGGCGGCGCACACGGCGCCCATGCACTCGGGGATCTCGCGGCGGTTGTGCTTGCTCAGGTCGACGCCCTTGAAGCCGGCCTTCATAAAGGTCGGGCCGAGCCAGCGGATGAGGGCAAACGAGGCGCAGAAGGCGAGGCCGCTGAGGGCGAGCGACACAATGAGCGGCTTGTCGTCGCCCTGGAAGGCGTTGGCGAGGATGGCGACGCAGGCGGCCGTGATGGTGAGGAGGGTGAGCGTCTCGGTGCGAGACAGCTTTGCCACCACGGGAGGGGAGGATGAAGTGGACGACGAAGAGGTCATGGTGGGCTGCCGCTGTGGTTTCTGCGAGAGTTGTCCTGGTGGCTGTGGAGGTGGCTGCCGCAGTCGACGTTGATGTCACCGGCGTGCATGGCGGAGGGGGTTTATTCGAGGGTGGAAATCAGCATCTGGACGACCAATTGACGCCCGTGTGCGGTTTGCCAACAATGCCGCTTGCCGTTTGGCCGGGCCTGACTCGGACCTGGCGGAGTGGTAATGGTGAGGGTGATGGTCGTGGGATGTTGGTGTTGGTGTTGGTGTTGAAGACAGATCGCCAATGACGAAACATCGAAGCACGGGAGACGCGGCAAGGGTCCCTGGCGGCCCACTGCCGCGCCGTTCCAGCGGGAGCCGCAGCCGATTGGACGGACCGGTTCGGGCGCGCTCAGGGGATCGGGCCAATCCCGTCGGGGGTCATTGCACGTGAATGTGGCTGCCATTGGAAGCCAGCCACATCAGCCACAGCCATGACCACCTCAAAGCTGCTTGAACTGCGCTCAAACGACACAATTGCACTCCCAAAAAGTGTCACATTGAAAAGAGAAGGAAAAGCCTCCTCGTAAAGGAGAGCAAAAAAGCAAAAGAGGAACTCGGATACCGGGAGTCGAACCCGGGGCTGATGAGGCCATTCACCTCTTGGAAGTGAGAGTCATCGATGTTACCGCTACACCATACCCGATTGAATCGTGTGTGGTTCCGATTACTGTTGGAGGTGGGCGTCTTCGTAGCAAGTTATGTACCAACCTTGGCCACCCTTAGCAGCTTTGTGGCCCGTTTCCCACCACCCGTTTCTCCATTTCCACACATTGTTCCAAGATTCTCTTGCATTGGGCCCATTCTCCGTCTCGCAGGTACTGTAGAGAGCATGTGGGGTTTGGGGGAAACAATTGGCCGGACCTGGATGGGGAAGCCGAGTCCCAGACCGACTGGGGACAGAATATCGTTGCAACGACCCCTGAATTGATCGAGTTCCAGAAACACCAACGACCCAACCTCCTTCCGGAACCCTAGACCCTGCCCGTCAAGTTTACGAAAGCGAAAAAGAGGCACGTCGCAGCGGCCCTCGTAAAGCTCGACGGTTAGATGGCGCGCCGAAGGATGCAAGCGTCTCACCTCCCGTGCCGAAAAGCCCAAGGGACAGCTGACTCGCCAGTTTATTGTGCTGCCTGGTCTGATCTTATCTTGTTCCGGGCCTGGCATGATCTGGGGTTCAGCCTGGCCCAATGGCAGCTCTCGGCGGCGTCAATTGGGGGGGTATTGTCAGAACCTAATTCACGCCTCTCGCTTGGCTCTGTCTCTTTCCAGGGGGAGGTCGGGGTCCAGGGCGGGACAGCTGTGGTCGATAGAGTGAAGCCTGGGTCTACTGACAGCAAGTTATACGAGCGGTTCCATCGCCTAGTCCAAGACGTGGCATGCGGGCCTGTGGGCATGTGGGCATGTCCGGTGGGAAGCGTGAGCGAGGCGGGTCACTGCACTCACTGGGGAGTCGGGACTAGTCGTGTCGGGAGTCGCCGAGTCACGGCAGAGAGGGCCGGCGTGAGGGCGATCATCGATGGTGAGGGTGGGGGTGGACACGCACGCACACGCTGCGGCCCGGAGATGGGCGACGTTGGCCGTCGGCAGGCTGTTGGCTCAGCTTGGAATGCAGCTCGCCGCTCATTGGCCGCCTCGCCAGGCTTCTCGATTCCAGCGTCACCCCAGACGGCAAACTGCTGTAGTACCCAGGTAGTCAACCACGTTGCGCTGCTGCGCCGCCGTCGTCAAACGCTTGCAAAACCACAGATGAGGAGCGGCCTGAATCAGCTCCGTGAGACGGGCATTTCGTCGCATGCACACCCTCCCGGACACACCCAGAAACCCGGGCCCCGATTCCCGACGAAACCTGCAAAATCCAAGTCCAAAAGTTGGGTCCAGGCAGTCCAGGCAGCGACATTTCACCACGCTAAAATTAGCGGGGCCTGCCCTTCAGACCAGGGCAGGCTTAGTCAGGGCACGGGGCAAGCTTGGAGAGAGCTGGGGAAGCTTCGAGGTGCTTTCTGATTCGTTACAAACCATGACCCAACCGCTAAATCATCCCTTACACAGTACACAGTAATTAGGTACTGGGTGAACGTCCAAGGCCCGTTTTGCCTGCACCCGCACACTGCAAAAGTGACAAACCCACGTTCCACACCACGCATTCCACGCCAGAGCGGCGGGTCAGCAGCCCGTCTCTCGGGTCGTCGTGCAGGGAATGCCCTTCCATTTGCGGACTTGTCTTTCCTCCTTGCCTGCGTGGCGGCGGGCCCGGCGCCGCCCCTAGCCGATGACGGCATCCAGCATCGTCAACTGACAGCCTGGCGCGCCCTGGCGCCCTGACGCCCTCGGCTTGCCTTTCCCGAGCGGGCGGTCGGTCGCCCACGCCGGCAGGCAGCCTGCAAAACAGCCTGGAAACGAGCACAGTCGAGAATAAGGTGATGACGGCCCCGGCGACGCTGAGGGGGTGAGAAGGGTGAGAAGGGTTAACCCCCCCTCGCACGGCAGCCGAGGCGGCCCAGGCGGTGAGCAGTGAGCAGGTAGTGTTCGGACGTGATGATGGGAGATGAAAATAGGTGGCATCTGCGGCATCGGGTATGGTTGTTGGCTAGCCAGCCCGCCGTGGGTGTCGAGATGCCACCCTGGGCGGGGACCACCGGTACATGTGGTGATTCTGCAGCCCACACCTGCAGAATGCTGCAGAACGCAGGGCCGATATGTATATGCTGAATAAAACCACATGCAGAATAAAACCGGGCCATGCCTCTCTTACCAACCAGCTCCCCATCGATACGAGTACTTCGTAGTGTTGCTTGTCGTCTAACTCAGCTGCCTGCTCGTCGTGGTTTCCACCCGACCACACCACCACACCATGGCCGGATCACCCTACTCGTCCAACCGCTCGAGCGTCGAGCCCGCAAGCAACCCCAGCAGTCCCCCCTCCCCGTCATCCGCGGGGGGGCCCTCAGAGCCCCCAAAGAAGAGGACACGAGCGAGCAAGCCCAAGGTCCGAACCGGCTGCATTACGTGGTGCGTCTGTCGCCACTCTCCTTTCTCCCCCTGTCTCGGCCCTGACGTGGCTGGCTGACGACTAACGCTCTCCTCGTGCAGCAAGTGAGTGGCGAAATCTAGAGACTTTGGCGGTTGTGCCAAGTCAACAAGTCAACTAATCACTAGTATTCAGAATCCGCCGAGTCAAGTGTGACGAGGGGAAACCCGCCTGCCTCCGATGTACCTCGACCGGCCGGACATGTGACGGCTACGACAAGACCGCCCTCGCCCGCTACCGCTCGGCAGACCCCAACCAGACCGCCGAGCTGGCGAGGGCAGAGTTCGTCCGGGCCTGCGAGTGGAACGAGGCCCTCCGGTCCATGCGACGAATCGAGGCCGACATCGACGGCACCGAGACCGAGAAGCGCCTGTTTGCCCGCTTCCGCGCCGTCACCGCCGACGGCGTGGCCGCACACTTGTGCAACTTCACAGCCTTTTGGCGACGTCTGAGCCCGGCGACGGGGTGGCAAGACGGCGCCGTCAAGCATGCCGTGGTGGCCGTGGCCGCGGCCTACCAGCTGTTCCAGTACCCGAACGAGCCCGTCATCGACGGCTTCACCCGCAGCGACCTCGACCTCTTCACCATCCGCCAGTACAACCGCTCCATCGAGCGCCTGCAGAGCCACGCCGGGTCCTCGGCCGCTGAGAGCATCCGCGTGACGCTGGTATGCTGCCTCGCCTTCATCTCGCTCGAGACGCTGCGCGGGAACCACGACGTGGCCGTGGCCCACCTCACCAACGGCCTGCGCATCCTCCAGTCCCTCCCGGACTCATCCTTCGACTGCCTCGCCGACGGCTCCATCTTCGTCTGGCCTCCCGCGAGCCGCGACTCGCTCCACATGCCCGACATCATCCAGATCTTCGCCCGCCTCGAACTGACGGCCTGCCTTTTCACCCACGGCATCCAGCCCGTCGTCTCGGAGCGCGGCTACCGCACCCGCCACTTCGACGA
>FTCU01003112.1_pt1 | contig 27049 bp, 23 predicted proteins | sample 1639521 | NCBI WGS metagenome assembly FTCU01 (sample SAMEA3914864, study PRJEB12502) | metagenome | biome: forest; material: soil | place: USA | collected 2012-03-12 | depth 0.3 m
CTGCCAGGCCCCCGTCGGAAATGATAAGCCATGTTCGCCGCATTAGAGATTCCGAAAGTTCCGAACGCGAAACCGCGAATAATGCATGGCGTATGCGTGGGAAAGAAAATGCAAAAGAGTAGGTAAGGAAAAGTCGACGTGCCGGGCAGATCGCGGTGTCGCTGTGTCGCGGTGCTGTCGTGACCCGGTATTGTCCAGGCGATTACCACCAGGACTGGCCTCCGGCACCGCCGGGGTTGCCGTAGCTGCCGCCGCCGCCGCCGCCGTAGCCGCCGCCACCACCACCATAACCACCACCACCATAGCCGCCGCTGGGGGGTGCGCCGTAGCCACCGCCGCCAAAGCCACCACCGCCGCCGCCGCCGGAGCTGTGACCACCACCGAAACCGCCGCCGCCGAAGCCGCCACCGCCAGCACCACTGCCGCCGTACTTGCGGAAATCGGTGTTACCACCACGGCCACGGCCACGACCACCGCCGCCGCCGCCGCGACCACGGCCACCACCACCGAACGAGGACTCGCGGGCGATGGTCTCAAGGAAAGCAGGGACCTCCTGGTTGGCCTCCTTGAGCAGCTCGAGCAGCTCACGAACAATGCCACGGTTGCCACGGTTGAAGAAGGCAGTGGCAATACCCGTGTTACCAGCACGACCAGTACGACCGATACGATGGACATAGTCGTCGACGTCGGTAGGGAGGTCGTAGTTGATGACGTGCGTGACGTTGGGAATATCCAAGCCACGAGCGGCAACGGCGGTGGCAACCAGGATGGGGCACTTGCCGTTGCGGAAGAGCTCCAGAGCACGCTCACGCTCGCGCTGGGTGCGGTCACCGTGGATCGAGGTGGCCGGGAAGTTTTGGTTGATCAGGAAATCCGACAGGGAATCGGCCATGCGCTTGGTCTCAACGAAGATGAGGGTGAGGCCGCCGGCGTGGGTGTGCAGGATATCGAGAAGGACGGAGCGCTTGTCGACGTCCTCGACGTACTCGACCTTCTGCGTGATGTTCTCCGAGGTGGAACCGACACGGCCGACAGACAGGAAGACGTAGTCGCTCAGGAAGTCCTGGGCAAGCATCTGGATGTCGCGGGGGAAGGTGGCCGAGAACATGAGCGTCTGGCGCTGGCCGGTGGCGGGCATGTCCTCGCCTTGCACGATGCGGCGAATCTGGGGCTCGAAACCCATGTCAAGCATGCGATCAGCCTCGTCGAGGATGAGATACTTGATGTTGCAGAGCGAGATGCGACCACGCTCTATGAGGTCAACAAGTCTGCCCGGGGTGGCAACAAGAAGGTCGCAGCCGCGCTCGATCTGGCGGAGCTGGGATCCGATGTCGGCACCACCGTAGACGACGCAAGGGCGGACCCACGAGCGGTAAGCAAACTTGCGGGATTCATCGTAGATCTGGGAGACCAGCTCGCGAGTCGGGGCCAGAATCAAGGCAGTGGGGTAGGCCTTGCGCTGGCGGCCGTAGCCACCGCCACCCTGAGCGGGAATAGGGGAGGGGCCCTGAACGAACGACTGGTGAAGGATGGGGAACAAGAAGCCGCCAGTCTTGCCGGAACCGGTCTGGGCGCAGGCCATGAGATCACGGCCGTTGATGACGATGGGGATGGAGTACTTCTGGACCGGGGTGGGAATCTTGTAGCGGGCCAGCTCAATGTTGGAGAGCAGGTGAGGATCCAGCGGAGGGTTGCTGAAGGTCAAGACCGGCTCAGGAACATCATGGCCCGAGGGGGTGACCGGGATATCGTCGTACTTCTCGAAGTTGATGCCGGTGTGCTGCTTGCTCGGGTCATCGGGGGTGCCGAAGAGGTCCCGCTCCATGCGCGGGTCGGGGGCACCGATGATGTGCTTGCCCTCCATCCATCGACCTTCACCACGCCCACCGCCGCCGCCGACAGCACCACCGCCGCCGCCAGCGCGAGCGTTCGGGCCACCGTACGCGTTGCGGTTGAATCCGCCGCCGCCGCCGCCGCCCTGGCGACCGCCCCAGCCCTGGGGTTGCGCAGCCTGATCGAAACCGCCGCCGGCCCAGTTACCGCCATCGGCACGGGCATCAAAAGTGTTGTTACTAGTCGCGTGTTAGCATCGCATACGATGGAAATCGGATACCCGTGGGCAAGGTGCCATGACTTACCCAGCCCAAGCGCTGTTGTTGAGGCCGCTCATGGGACCGGGACCCGGCTGAGGGCCAGGAGGGCCGTTCATGGGGCCGTTGGCGGGAGGGCCGCTGGGGGCGCCGCCCATCTTGCTTCGCATGTGGGGAGGGATGTAAGAGCGAGCCGTGGGCTGCTGGCCGCCGAGCTGGGCAGCCTGAGGAGCCTGGTCGAGGGACAGATTGCCCATGCCGCCGCTGAGTTGATCCGCCATGATTGTGGTTGTCAGAGGGTTGGTCGGGATGAATGCTCGAATTTGTTGAGACGGAGGTTGTTGTGGGAGAGATTCTCGAGTATCTCGAGAAGAAGGCGGTGCTCAAATGAGAGTGTTCGGGGAGAAATGAAGCCGATAGACTCTTGGGAAAGAGTGCCGTGGGGGAGAAAACCGAAAAGTGGTGCCTTCTCGCGCTCGCGTTCCACGATTTATTTTGGGGCTCGCCTCAATAAAAACAATTATCAAGAGGGAGCGTGTCTCCTGCGATCCTTTCGAAGAACCCGAAATGCAGATTCTCAAAAGGAAAAAGGAAAGACGAGTGGTAAGGGAAAATGCAGCGTGATTGTGAATGGATGGATTCAAGAATCCTGGGATGTGTGGGAGGAGGAAGAGATTTTTTAGGAAGAGGGAGCAGGATGGGGGAGGGCCCAGAAAAAGAGTTTTGGATTGGGTGCCGGGACCCACTTCCGAGCAGTTTTGGCAAGGCGAACTTTCAGCAGCCAAGAGTGCCACAAAGATCCCTGCCTGGACTTGCTCGCTGCGGTCTGGGGGCCCGCCGGGGCCCGGGGGGTGCTGATTGGGGATCGGGGGCTGTGTGGTCTGTGGTCAGTGGCCACCCGCGCGTCTCCTCCCACCTTTTGCGGGCGCGGGTCGGGCTGCTCAGATCGTTCTGGGTGGGGAAATGGTGATCTGAACCTTCTGAAGGCGAACAAGTTTTTGTTTCAGTCCCCAGACGAGCCAGAGCACCCGCTTTGCTCCGGGTGGCAACAGCGGGTCAGCTGAGGGGGACCTGGGCAGATGCTTATGTCCTCATTGTTGGCCGCCTTGTTGCTGGCACCGTCCCATGCGAGCCGGCAGACCCTGACTTGGTCACGGAACCGCCCAGCGACTTCGATACAGAAGGCGAGCGACAAGAGGCAAAGGCCCAGGCTCGCACGTGGCATCAACCCGGAACCCCGATCGCTCTGGAGAATCAAACGCTACCGCCCCTAGTACCGACCGAGACTTCGAGTCAAGAAGCTGGGTTTGCCCCATCCCGGCTCGCTCTGACGTCCCACGACTGTTTTCCTCGTAGCGATGAAAGTTGAACGTCACGCTCTCGTGTGCCGTATGCGTCAGGAGACGCCTCCTCGGCTCCCCCTCAACTCACTGGGCAGCCAGCGGACAAGTCAGGCTGCTTCCGCGACTACGGTGTGAGCGTTCTCCTTGGTCCGGAACTCCTCCGGCACTACGCGAAGGCCATTCGCTCACCGCCTCGCAGTGCTCCTGTTGGTTCAATGCAGGTATTCGCCTGCTGCGGGCTGAAGAGTCAACGTTGGGGGAGTCGCAGCGGATAACCAACCCCTTGGAGCTTCAGTGGATTTATTGGGTCCACTTTGCGTGGCGATCGAGCGCCTATCAGGAGAGAAGGATGTCATCACTGCGCCAAGAACCTGCATGCTTCCGTGCCTCTATGGCTGCCTGAGGAACGCGGTGATGCTCAAACCTTCACCGCCCTCGGTGATGGAGAACCACGTAACTGCCTGAGGTCGTGGCAGCGCTACTTGTGACAAGGATAAATCATCAACTCTACTGCAGTCGTGGATGCTCGCTGCATTGCCTACGCTCGCTACGCTCCACTGAGCCGGCCATCGGCCATGTGCGCTCGGAGACAAAAGATGACACGAAACATGAGGAGATATAGGATTGGCCTTGAGGGCAGCTGGATGGGCTTCTCAACCTAGAAGACAGGATGGCACGATTTCGAAGGTAGGCCCGGCTTCGGCTTTCTACCGGCACAACCAAGTATGATCGACCCGAGTCTTGCTCGTGTAACCGTTAAGGAGCTGAAACCAACGCAACGACGGGGATGCTCGGGGTATCACTTGGCCAACGGGGGCATGATACCGAAAAGAATATGACCAGGTATCATACACACTTCATTCCCCGCGAGACTTCTTGCCTGCCCCAAGACTCAAGTGCCCTTGACCACCTTGTCGTTGTCAAACGGGATGTCTTTGATTCCATCCTTCGTCACAACCTTCACTATCAAGCCCTTGAAGTCTATCGGTAACCTCCTCTTCAATTCGTCTGCGCAGAGGTTGAGGAGCTCCAGGCCGCGCTCAAGGTCGATGTCGGGCTGGTGATGTTTATCGAGGAGGGAGAGGCAGTAGTATCTGGGGGACGATCAGCATTCGGTACGGTTGCCAGAGCTGCAAGGTTCGCTTCAAGACGTACTGGGCATAGCCGTGCGCGCCATACGGCACTGGAGCCAACGACGCGAGGTAGTCCAGCCAGTACAAGCTGGGCTGGTGTGTGATGGGGTCGACGCCTCCGAGGAGGAGATTGACATTGTAGGGCTTCCGCGACCGCAGGCTCGATGCCAGCTCACCGCGGACAAAGTGCGCCAGTGCTGAGGGCGAAAGATCGGTCTCGTTCCGCATCGAATAGAGCTGGGCGTTGGCTTGGATGTATTCGGCGAACTGCACTGTCGGGGCATAAGCTGGGGTGCCCGTCCGATCTCTTCCCCTCAGTAGTCACCAACCTGTATCGCCCGCCTCGCCGGAGAAGGCCATCAATGTGTGCTTGTTCAGCTGCCTGGTCTTGTCGTCGGACGCCTTCAGGATGGTCGCTCCGCGCATCGCGGCCTTGGATGCAGCGATCAAGGTAAAGTCCTTGCCAGTGATGCCGAGTAGAACCTCCCTGAAAACACAGTTAGCTGGGCACCAGCAGCATGTCTGAATGTGCGACCTACATGTTGGCGTTTCTTGTGGAGCTTGATGCAAGTCGTTGATGTTGAGAATGGGAGAGCTCCGTTCAGCTTGGTTGCTTTCTTGGAGCTCGGGCAGGCAGGCAGAGGGAACGCGCACTGGAGCTTCCGCCTGAGGGCACGGACACAGCCCGCCAACCGCCGCCGGGACCCACCAAGCTCAAGGCCCAGCCGCCAAGTGTTTCCCAGTTGGCGCTCACGCGAACGCGACCAGGGTCCGTCAGCCTCAGCCCACTTGACTCCTGAGATTCCCTGGGGCTGAAGACTGTGGCGGCACGGCATCGGGGTGTTGCTCCACCGATGCAAGCCAACTTTTTTTCTGGACCCGCTCAGAAATTTTGAAGCAACTGCCCCAGGCAAAGGGACCAAAAGCGCAGACAACCGCGACAACAACCACGACGGGCAGCAAAAACTGGCCGCACAACGCCGCCATGTCGTCCTTTTTCACGGCACCCGGAGCCCAGAAGAAGAGGAAGCGCCCAGCGGGAACAGAGGCACCAAAGAAGCGGCTCGCAACAGTTAAGACGTCCAAGCCCGCGACCAAAGGCCCCGCCAGACCTGCGACTGCCCCCAAGAAGCCCGTTGCGCGGGACGAGTCGATATCCGGCAGCGACATCGAAAGCGACGAGAGCGGCGATGAAGTCCAGGACAGAAGCGGCTCCGAAGGGGCATCGGACGAGTCGGATAACGAAGGGGAGACCGTAGCGGAAAAGCGGTTGAGGTTGGCGCAGCGGTACCTCGAAAAGACACGGAAAGAGGTGGAGTTGGAGGATGAATATGCGTTCGATGCCGAGGAAATCGACAGAGATCTGCTCGCAGAGCGGTTGCAAGAGGACGTGGCCGAGTCAAAGGGCAAGATCTACCGTCGGCTGGCCTCAGAGTTGGAGTTTGGGCAAGCGTCTCATACCCAGTTCCGCTGGAACTCCGGCTCGGTGACCTCGGTAGCCGTGTGCGCACCCTACGTATACACGACGTCCAAAGACGGCTATCTCACCAAGTGGAAGTTGCAAGATCTCCCCAAGGACCAATGGCCGCAGACAACACGGAGGAAGCCCAAGAAGCCCCCTGCACCGCCCAAACGGAGACCCGAGAGGGTATGCTTCGCCAAAGCCAATCCGAGCAAAGCCAAAGACAAGACCTACAAGGGCCACACCGGCGCTCCGCTCACAGTCAAGGCCTCCCAGGACGGCAAGTTTGTCGTGACCGGCGGTCTCGACCGCCGCCTTGTCGTGTACAATGCCGCCGACCTCACACCGATCCGCGCCTTTACCCAACACCGAGACATCGTGACCGGCCTCGCCTTCCGCCGCGGCACCAACCAGCTTTTCTCATGCTCCAAAGACCGCACTGTCAAGGTCTGGTCGCTGGACGAGCTCGCCTACATCGAGACCCTCTTCGGCCACCAAGACGAGATCCTCGACGTCGACGCCTTAGCACAGGAACGTTGCGTCAGCGTCGGCGCACGCGACCGCACCGCCCGCTACTGGAAAGTACCCGAGGAGTCCCAGCTTGTCTTCCGCGGCGGCGGCGGCGAGGGAGGCAGCAGCAGCAAGAAGCACAAACTCCCGCCGAACATCGACCCGGCGTCGGCCGCGCACGAGGGTAGCATGGAGCGTGTGGCCATGATCGACGACGAGATCTTTGTCACGGGCAGCGACAACGGCGACCTCGCGCTCTGGAGCATCCAGCGCAAGAAAGCGCTGCACGTCGTCCCGCGCGCGCACGGTATCGAGCCCCCGCTGAAGCCGTCCGAGGCGTCGGCCGACGAGGTCCCCGACCCCAAGATCGTCCCTGCGCCGCAGCCGCGGGGCATCACCGCTCTCCGGACAATTCCCTACTCGGACGTGATCCTGAGCGGCAGCTGGGACGGATGCGTCCGTGTGTGGCGGTTGAGCGAGGACAAGAGGAAGATTGAGGTCGTTGGCGTGCTGGGCGGCCCTTCAGCCACAATACCTACAACAAACGGGACAACACACGTGAACGGAGCCGGAAAGCAGCAAGAAAAGGACGGTGACCACCTCGTCCGCGGAATAATCAACGATATTGCCATGTTTGAGCGGGGCGAGAGGGGCCGGGACGGGCTCTGCGTCGTGGCCGTCACGGGCAAGGAGATGCGCCTCGGCAGGTGGAAGAACCTGAAGGAGGGGCGGTGCGGTGCTGTAATTTTTGAGGTGCCGAAGATCCAGTCCAAGACACAGCAGCAGGATGGGGACGAGCCTGGGGTGAACGGGCACCTGGCGGATTCGGAAGCGGAGGATTAGAAGGAGTGTATTCTGAAAGACAGCACATATTTCGGTGTTGGTCTATACCCAGTGCAGGCAGGAATGTGTCACCCTCCTCAGCCAGACGATGTACAATTTTGCAGCCTAGAATCTCTGCACAAAGCGAGAATGTTGTGTATTTTCATCGAGTCCACTTACGTGTTCGCGTGTCAACTCGGCCACTGTTCAATCCAGGCAAGCAATTGAGCATTGTATGATCCTCAGATCAATTCAGTCAGGTCTCATCCCCGTCTGTCCATACTCTCCTGATGATATCGCCTAGACGGATATGATACGCATCGCAAGATGACCGTCGCAGGCCTACACACGCCTTCAACCCGATGCCCTCTGCAACCCCAAATCGTCTCTCAAAGAACAGCAACCAGATAAGCTCAGAGGAGAGAAAAAAGAACAGGCAGATCAAAATCCAGCGCCTGACACCAGATAACCGTGCCATGCCATGCCACACCATTGGTACGCCGTTGCCACGCCGCCAGGCTATGCGATGCTTGCCCCAGACCAAACCAGACGCAGCACAAAAAGAAGCAATGAGTCTTGGGGAAAAGGGCTAGTTACAAAAACAAACAAAAGAAGAAAATGACACCGCCAACCAAGGCTCTATTTTCCCTCTCGTCCATAGAGAGAATTCAAGTAAGATCGATAGGATCCGAATCCCTCACCATCTCCGCCTTTTCCACGATAGGGACGAGCTCAGGGCTCCCGTCGAGGATGAAGTGGCTGTTGGTATGCGCCGGCCGGGTCCTGGCTGTCCTCTTTCGCCCGCCCCTAGCTGGCGACGAGGAGAGGACAGTCCTCTTCTTCCCGTAGCCGAGTGGGTTGGGCTTGGATGTACCGTAGAAAGATCTGGGGTCGACTTCCGAGACAGTGTCCCGATCATCACCTGAGGAGGATGAGAGGCGAGGGATGAACTTCGGCTCGCCCCACGTCTGGCGGGGCGGTGCAGGGAGCTCTTCCACCTCGGGGCCTTCGATCGAGGGGAGGATGGGCTCCGTCTCTCGAGGGGGCATAACAACCACGTCCTCATCGGGACTCTTTTGTCGAGAGAGGGGCCTGCCGGAGTTTGCCGGATTTGCAGGTTGGCGTCGCTCGGTGCTGGTCGCCGGCGGCGTGGATCCGCGAGCAGAAGGGGAGGTCTTTTTGGAGGCTGACTGTTCCGACACCGCCCTCTCAGCCGCGTTGTTGCCATTTGTTGCCTCACCGGCCTCCCGAGAGGGGCAGCGACTCGCCTGTGCGCTGCCCTTGGGTGTGAGGTTGGCAGCCGAGGCTTCCCGTCTCTTCTCTTTCGCATCCAGCTGCCTTCTCTGATATAATGCTTGCTCGCACTTGATCGTATCTCGCCAAAGCCCACGCAGACCCGACGGGTCAAAGTTCCAGTCTGGAGTTTCTTTGTCGAGCAGCGTACGAACAAACTGGTCCGGGCGCTTCACAAATTCCTGGATGTAGCCAAGAAGGTAGACGCCGCAGTCGCAGAGATTGTTTTGCTCTGGAATGTTCCTGGCCTTCATCCCTAGCGACTGAGGGAAGTCGGGGATGACTTTGTTGCGCTTGTGCTTGAACTCGGCGACAAGATATTTCTTGAGAAGAGTGATAGCCTGGGGGTGGTTTGAGCCCAGGGAGTCGAGAGTGATGATTCTCGGATCCTCGGGGTTGTAGGTCTTCCCAGAAAACTTGGGCAATTTTGTGTGTCTTGCCCTCGAGCCTGATGTTAGGTCAATGCTGACGTTCTTATCGTCAGAGACCAGGTCAACGATGTCGGACGTCACAAGGACAGGTTCATCCGCTATGGGCGTCCTCGGTGATTTCGAAGACCCAATCTTGTCAACATCTGTCATCTCCACATCAGACGACGCGCCGTCACCCGTCGAATCCTGGGTTTCGCCTGCGAGTCTCCGCCAGTCCGGATCCAACCTGCCTGGGTTGCAAATGATGGCCACCCACCAGTGGTAGTGCTCATTGACGGGGACGACAATGTAGTCATAGGACAGCAAGTCCACCTTCGCAGTCCAACTCTTGACACCATCGTAATTGATGGCATTCCCCCCCGCTTTGAGCTTTTCGTAGAAAAAGGAGTTGTGGAGATAGACGCGCTTCTCCAAGTCTTTGTCCTTCGTGCCCAACTTGGTGAACAGGTACCGAAGACCGTATCCGATGAGATTGTCGTTGAGAAATTGGCCTTCGTCGAGCCTGGGTATGTCGTCCTTGTCGACCGTCGTCCGCTCTAGGACGAGGGGCATTTTCCAATCCGCTGCCCAATTAGGGTTCTCCTCGGACCATCGATGAATAATTGGGGAATGGGGCGATTCGATCACTTGGGCCTGTCGGGCGCTTTGTCTCGTTCTCAAGGGGCGAGAGCTGGAAGCGACAAGTTCGGCTGCAGAACCGGTGGTCTGCTGTTGCGCTGATATTTGCATCTGGCGCCGAAGCGGGGTGCGAGACGCGGCCGGCGAGTTGTCAGGCAGCGTGGGGTTTGAGATGGAGGGCTCGACGATTTCCCGCCGCATGCGAGTAGGGGATCCCACCGGGGCCCGTCTCGCTGGTGCTTGACTGCCGGCCTGACTAACTTCCTGGTTCTTCTTATCCCAAGTTTGGACCAGCTTCTGCCTATGAAGCGCACCGTCAGCGGGGTTTGAGCAGGGACCGATCTCGTCATGGACAACAATACCTGTCTTTTTCTTCAACGATTTGCACTGCCTTCAGGTTGTCGCGAACCCAATTAACAGCGCACAATGCATCGACGGCGGAACGGAATTTGAGAAGCATCAAACCCCCTATTGATGTTGGTGATGTCTGATCAGTTGCCTGGCTGATTTTGATGAGATGGGACCCTGAATGGAAAGTCAGGGTCTTCGCTTTGCCAGAAATCTTGAGCCAATCAAGGGATTCGGCCGGCTCGCCATCCTCAGTAAAGGCACGCAGCTCAGGACCATGTGCCGGCCGTAGGAAGCAAGAGGCTGGCCCAGCGTCCGCCACGTATCGAAGATTTGGCAGGCATACAGCCGCGTGTAAGCCGGCGTCGAAAGGGGCTTGGTTCGTCCCAGGCCCGCTTGCCCATTTGGTTGGTTTCATGTCTCCTCTCCGAGACAGACTCGGAGAGACAGTGTTTGGCGGATCCTCGGACGGTGCTCTGGCACCCGTGTGGGTGTCGCCCACAAGCTCGTCGTGATCATTGGTGATTTCATGGCTTGAACGCTTCTTGGACTTATTTTGGCTCTGAGCGTGCTGGCCCGAGCGGCTTGGCTTTCCCAGAATGAACTCGTCGGCCGAATCTCTCACTGGGTTGGGCTTTCCCCGAGCCGTCGACACCAGCCGCCGTTGTTGGAGGGCAGCAGGTCTCGGTGCCGGCGCTAGCTCGTCAAAACTCTCAATGGATTCGCGACCCTTCAGCGGCCCGCCATGGCCGATGTGGTAGGTAGTGGCAGGCGGTCGGTTCCCCTGCGATGCGCGGCTGCGCCTGTTTGAACGTCCTGTTCGCGCTGTGGACTCTTCCACGGTCTGGTATTCAGAGATGCCAGGAGACAGTGAGTGAGCGAAACTCGTCTGGCTCCCACGTTGGTCCGCCTTCGATGCCGCATCCTGCTCGATGTCGGCAATTTCTTCGTCTGGGCCCCTGGGACGAGGGTCGTAGGCCTTTTGCCGTTTAGGTGAGGGGGGTCCGTACGAGGCGCGGGCGGGATTGGCTTGTCGAGCACTCGGTGGGTATCCGGGGTTGGAGTCGAGGGTATTCAGGAATGCCAGAGGTGCGAGCCCTTTCTGCGACGGGTCAGTACACTCGGCTTTGTCAACGGTACTCGACCGTCCGGCGTTGGCTGACGTACAATTTTCATGCCGCCGAGTTTGGACGGCCCAGGCATTTTGGTGGCTCCCTTCACAGATCTGGGTCGAACAGGAAGAAACCTATGGTCAGCCATTGCTGGTCGGTCGTGGGTGGCAGGACCGATGTCTATACCCATAATCCGCAAACGAGTGTGCAGTTCTGTGAAATTCGAGGCGAGTCCTGCTGTTCGTGCTGATCCTGCTGTTGCCCTTGTCAGGTCCCGGCCGGGCTTGTGCGGGCGTAAAACGCACCTTTTCGGCTTTTGCGCATTCTGAGGGTCGGGCACACCGGCGGGCACCTGTTCGCTCTCGGGTCTGGGTGCGAAACTGCGTCGCGGTCCGGTCGAACTCGTTCGAGATGGATCGCGGAGCGACGAAGAGGGTGGGTCTCTGCTCATGTTCGGCGGGCCATTTTTTAGTGGATTGTGGGGCATGAGACGAGTTCGGCAGGCAGGCAACGCTGCTGTGGAGGTCGTAGCAGGAACACACCCTGGGCGGTGGGTGGTGCAGGTTGGAAGCACGGCTGCCTGGGAATTTGACCTAAAATGCGCGTGTCGTGATCAAGGTCTGATGAAAGCGGAAGGGCGCGGTTCCAAACGAAAAATGGTGTCACGAGGCTGCAAATGCCCAAGATGCTGGAGCGTTGATCGGAGCTGCAGGACCCCGACGCGTCGGTGCCTTCCGGGATTGGACCGCGCCGACGACCCCCTGGTCTCGGCCCGGATTTCAGGCACACCCAGCAGCCGATCCGCCAGCCTGGTTCTGCGACCCTCTCATCATGGGCAGTGCACCTCCCAGGGCAACATACATAGTTATTCCTTAGGTAGAGGCAGAGGCTCTGCGGTTTGTCTGTGTGCGGCAGAGGAGACTTAAAAGGCGTTCGAACAAAAGAAAATGGTCATGCAGGTGATTTGAAAGCTGCATCTGCATCATCCCCCGTCCATTGAATACAGGAATTAAGACCTGATGCTTACCTAGGTGCCTGATACTCCTGGTAGACAAGTGCCTGCTGGGACAGGATACTTTTTGAGAGGTTTTTGGCGTCATTTCGTAGTCATCCCCAGTCTCCCGGGCAGTCTGTGCCACATTCAACCTCATGAGCTTAGTGTAGGCGGGCAGCAGCGTCAGACGCCAGAACCGCCGATGCACCAGTCTGAAGCGGGGGCGACCCGGATCCTCTTCCAAACAAGCGAACAAATGTCCAGGTTCATTTCCTATCTTCGTCCATCAACGTCTTTCCCGTGAAGACCAAACCACCGGCGAGCACCCAAGGCGTGTCTGTCACCGACCGGACTGCCCCCATTTCTCACCATGACGACTCCAGCCAAACAGAGCCACATCGAACGAACAGCCCACGAGCCCCGCGACCCGGTACGGCCCTCGTCCACACTCTCACCACATTACCCACACTCTAACTCACGTTCCAGTCCCTCCACACTCTCACAGTCGCCCACATCATCCAAGTAGCCCCCACCATCCGCCTCCTCCGCCTCGAGATCCCCCCAGACGAATTCATCCAAGTGAGCCATCCCATCCCCGAACCCCAACCACCGCACCTCACATACCAACACCAACCCCAGTTCCGCGCCGGCCAATGGCTAGACGTGTACCCTCCACCCTCCGCGAACGTCCCCAAACCAGGCGGCTTCACCATCACCTCCCCGCCCTCGCGTGCCGCATTCTCACCCTCCAACCCGCACCCCTACCTCGAACTCGCCATCCAGTCCTCCCCGAGCAACCCAGCCGCGGCCTACCTCTTCCGTCCGACGGCAGAGCTCCTGCACACGACCGTGGATGTGCGCGTTGGTGGCAGCTTTGAGTTTCCTCCCCCTCCGCACATTGACAAGGAGATTCGGCTGGAGGATGGCCAGCTTGGTATTGGGCGTGGGATCGTGCTGGCCTCGCCGCTGTTGGTGAGGAAGGTGGTCTTGGTGGCGGGGGGGATGGGGATTAACCCGTTGATGAGCATGCTCAGTTTTATTGGGGAGCAGGAGGAGGAGGAGGGTGGTGAATGTTGGCGGGATAAGGTTGAGGTGAGGGTGTTGTATAGCGTGCAGGACCCTGGTGGTGGTGGTAGTGGTGATGGGGATAGGGACGGGGCGGGCATACTCTTTCTTGAACGGATTGTGGACTTGTTTGAGAATGGGAAGGTCAGAGGCGGGCTGCGGTTGTTTCTTACCGGGGGCGGGTCGGCTTCTGCTCGGGAGGGAGGAGATGCTGAGAGGGAGGTGGTGAGGTGTAGTAGCAGCGGGGTTGATGTGCCGTTTTTGAAGAGGCGAGTGACAATAAGCGATGTGGAAGAAGCAGTGGGAGAGGACAAGGAAACTACAGTGGTGTATGTTTGTGGGGTGCCGACCATGACGGACGAGTTTGTTGAGGCCTTGGTATCACCTGAGGGTCTAGGGATGGAGGAGGACAGGGTCAAGTTTGAGAAGTGGTGGTAGTTTTCTCATGAAATAACTATCTTGAAGATACCAATGATCCGAATCGACGCCGAATGATGACATTCAGCCTTTCTCCAGGCCGCGCGGATATTGATTCTGACCTCCCTGGGATGGGCAAGTGATGTTTGATATGATCCACTCCCTGCGCCATGAATGACAAATTCCGAGAACTCCCATCCCCCCTGCAAAATAACTAGCAGGCCAACCACATTCCCGCCGAAACGAACCAGCCCAGATCACATCCAGGTTCCCATCGCCCGTTGGACGACATTACCGGTCCCTTCCGTTTTGGGTACGTCGAGGCCAAGAGCCATGCCCACCAGCTTACGGGGTGACCCTATGCTTTTGTTGCGAAGTCCCGCGAACAGGTGCCTGCCGCCTCCTCTAGCTTTCTGCGGAACCAGATCTCCCATCGCTTTGTCGCTGGTGCCCCTTGTCCGGGAGAGCAAGGGGCTCCGATTAGACACATTCGAGACGGACCTTTTCAGTCGCTCAAGTTTCGGCTCCGTGTTGAACTTGCTCGGAAGAGACTGTCTAAAACCCGATGTCCTGGAGAACATCGATGACTTCGGCGAGGCAAAAAGGGCAATGCCTCGCTCAAGCCCGCTCCCAGTAGTCGGAAGATAACGACCGGGAGACAGGTTTTCTCCCAAAAAGGAGTCGCCCGTGGACTTTGGGGAGGTTTCGTAGTCCGAAATCGAGCAGTCCGCAGGGTCGGGCTCCTCGCCCTCAGTGATACTCGGGCCCGACTCCGAGAGCGGAACCTGAACAACCTGAGCGATACCAACTTCAATGTCCTCGAAATTGAGAGATGCTTCGTCGGCGTAGTGCAAAAGCGAAGGGGCTATCGACAAGGTTGCCGACATCGCTGACGCCGCGGAGGATCGTCTTGAGAGCCTGCTGGACTCCTCCACAGGAAGCTCTGGTAGGGGTCGCTGTAAGTAGGACTCGCGGTATGCGTCTCGCTGCACCTTGCTCGGCTGGGGAACTCCTGCACTGGATGACATGGCCGGAAAGAGCTCGGGTGGGCTCTTCAGGAAGTAGTGTGTTGTACTGCAATCCGGGTCCTCTTCGCAATCGCGAAACACGGACTCATCCGAGTTCCCCGACCGAAACGACTGTTTCTCAGAATAGCTGTCTGGTAATTGGAGGACAGATTCGGTTTTGAGGATGCACTTGAGGGCCTTTGGTGAGACGGCGCACAAGAGTTCCAGCTCCGTTGCCGGGATGAGATTCAGCTCTTTCAGGCTCTTCCACGAGCGGTAGTGAATCCGAAAGGAGGCAAAGGGCGAGTCCTTGGGGTCGAGGAGGTGCCAGTCGAAGAAAAACGCATCTTGCGGTTTGTCTAGAAGGCCAATGCTAGGCGCGCTAAAGGACTCCGTTCAGCGCATGGAATGATTCAGAGATTTCAATGTCACTTACGCAATCCCGTAGTTCTCTTGGAATCGGAACTCTTCCAACCTCGGCGCCCGCGCGCGTCTCGCCGTCGCGCGGAAGGCCTGGATCTCAATGAGGCCGCCGTCCTCGGCTACGGACTTGAACTCCTGCCCAGGTAGAAACACGAAATTGCGACCCTCGAACCCGACTTGGTCTTCGTAACGTTCACAGGGCGCCCAGAGCGACTTGACGACCTTGCCCTTCTGCCGAGTGTGCGGATCAATTCCCCAAGCGGCAATGGGCCGGGCGTTCATGAATAGTCGGAAGAATATGTACTTGCAAGGGGCGGGCGGCGCACTATTGATGGTATAGTTGATGGTAAAGGGAGTACCTGCGATAGTTAGACTGAATCAGGTCGATGGAGGTGCTGAGCCGGGTATGGAAACCGACCTGGAATCGACGGTATGTACACTGCAACCGTTGGGCCAGCCTTGCGGTGCACAGGCTGGCCATTCGTGTAACTCGAGAGAGCGCCGAGAAGACGAGCCGACGTGCCCTCTGGATGTGGATATTCGGGAATCTGCTCGTCGTCGGGTTTGGTGGTTAGAGACACCTCGATGCCGCGGAGGCACGGCATTTTTGCATCCGTTCAGTGAGAGCGTCGGAGGTGAGTGGAAACCATTGGCGAAATAGTGGTGATGCAAACTCGGCCTGAATCTTGGAAACTGGAGATGCGGTCGGATGCAGCCGATAACATGTCTGATTTCGCTGGGACGGAAGTGGCGGGTGGGGGAACAATAGGGAGGTCGGAAGGCAGGCGGTGCTCCGATTCCAGTTGCGCAGTTCGATGTTCAGGCAGGCCTTCAGGGCGCCGAAACTGAATGACGGGTGGTTTCTCGAGAAACGCTTTTCTGCTCAAAAATCACAAATTCCAACCAGGGCCTTAGCACTGGGGAGAAGCACAATGTTCACAAACACAGCAACGGGCCCGCATTGCTCGCCCAACCCGACCGTCATTCAATTCCGACTTCGCAACCGTTCCGACGGCGGCCACCACACAGTAGCCAGATATACACAGAGAAGATCGTAGCAGCGGGTCGCAACGCAGTCGATTCCCGCTCTAGCTCGATCCCAGCACCTTCTTCGTATCCTCTTCCTTGTCCAGCAACCCAAGATTCCGTATTTGGCCAGCAGTTGGCGGATTCTCTTGCAACTTCTTGGCCTCGGCCTGCCTGTAAGCAGCCTGAAGCACCTTGACTCTCGCCGCCTGTACAGCAAGCAACTCCGGTCAGCCAGATGTTCGAGTGATTTGCGACGGCCGGGAGCTTGATGGGAGCGGCAGGGGTGGCGCACCTCTTTGCGGTGGTGCAGGCACTCGTAGTAGTCCTCCATGGCGGGGATGCACTTCTTCTTGCCCGAGTCGTCGTCGTCGGAGCTGTTGATCACATAGCACGAGAGCAGCTCCTGCCAGAAGGGGAAGCACCGAGACGGGCCTGCGGACGGGGGGAGTCAGGGTCAGCGCGACGTCTCGGGAATGCGAGTTTTGCGCCGGGATCGAGCCATTGGAGCATGCGATTGGGCTCACCTCCGTTCAAGCCGTATCCGGACGCCATGGTGTGCTGCGTGGGAGCTGGGGTGCGATGGGGCAGTCGATGTTCGCGCGCAGCAGCTCTGATGTCGTCGGCGATGAAGTTGAGCGCACGGACTGGATTGGAGCTTGACGGTCTTGGCAGAGGAGCGCCACAGATGGGCGCCACAGGGTGCCAAGGAATGACGCGCTGGAATCTGCAACCCCTCGGTGCTGCTCATAGCACTCAACACATCATAGCCCTGTGATAGGTAGTTACACTAACATCAAAATCTACAAGGGTTACTATGATATCAGGATTATCCTTTTGTGCAGATATTTGCAATTTACCTATTTGGATCCTGGCATTTCAGCAAACCAGACAATTCCGGTTCCCCATCATGTGGTGTAAGTGCCAATGTGGGCCCCGCGCCCGGAGCTTGGCACGGCTGGGTCCACTAAAAGCCGGCCGGTGGAATCCCTGCTGGTGCCAAGCCGGAATGTGTTCATTGAAGGTGTCCACTGCCCGCCTTGGCCGCGATGAAGCTCTGGTCCGTCACCACTGACCAGCAAACCAGCAACCCGCCATGAACCCATCCACCACCACCCCTTTAATACCCCGATAGGCCGCGCACTTCTTCAGCGACAGAGCCGCAACACAGCCCACGGCCATGGCGCTTCTGCTTTCTCCGGCCAAGCTCGTGCTGCTGGCCGTGCACTACGCCGTCAACGGCGACATCGACAGCTTGACGGCCCTCGCTGCCCGCCACGCTGCTATCCTCCGAAAGGACTTGCTGTTGCGCATCCTTCTCACCTATCTACCCGAGACCCTACCCTCGAGCCACTACGTCGAATTTATCCAGCAGCTCGAGGACGCTGCGCCGTCGGACGCACCCGACCGAAACATCGATTGCTCGCCCGTGGAGGGCCTGACCGAGGATGACGCTGTGAAGAGGGTCAGGAAGCTTCGTTTGCTTCCATTGGCCCCCCCAGAAGCACAAGAGGGAACCTCCGACGACCCCGTCACCTTGTTTCTCCTACGCCGGTCATACAAAGTCGACGAAGAGGCTGGCCTGCTCGACGAACTCCCTGCCTTGTTGCTACCCTTCCTGCACCATTCGCCATGCATACGGTCGCTTCTGATCTCAACAATTCTTCCTCTCACGAGACGAAACTGCGAATATTATCCTCAAGAGCCAATATCATACACGCTTCAGGGGTTCCAGCAGCTGCCAGACCGCGTTGCTGTGAACCTGTTGCTCTCGCAGACCGGCGTCAGGGAAGCCGACCTCTCCTTCGTCGGCCGGGATTTGAGGGGCTTGGTCAGCCCGTGGCTGTGTGAGGACAAGAGGTGGAAACGAAAAAACCACGCCACCGACTCGTCGGGAGACCCACCATCCAGCGGAGGAGCCGAGGACCTTTGTCCGGGGTGGAACGAGGTGCGCTGCTGGCTCACCACACGAGCGTCTAAGAATTGGAAGGTGGCCGTCAATGCATTCCAACAGTGGGATGGCCCGACAGATGCCGACCTTGGCGGCTGGGGAACACCAGAAGTGATCGCTCGCCACCGCGACTACCTCAGCGAGAGCTATCTGCAGGCAGCGCTAGCCTCTGCGTACCTGATCCCAGAGGCTTCATTCGATGCCCTCGACGGAGCGTATAGTGTCCTTGCCAAGGCATTACATCTTTATGGTCTGGATCCGATTTCGCCACTTGCCTCAGAGCCGGCCGAACTGCCGGCCCTTGCAGAGCAGATCCCCGACGACATCATGTCTCCCAAAAACGCGGCTTACCTGCGGAATGACCTACTCGCCCCCTCCAACCCCTTGACGTCCATAACCGAAGAGTCCGCTGCCCTTCTGCAAGCCTCTATCTTGAGCGCGCATATCCTAACCAAATCTGGCTGTCCCTGCACAATACGAAGAGCTGGCGAGCTTGCCTTGCTCCAAGATGAGCGGGAGCAGAAGGCCGAGGCAGCAAAACTTATTCACGCTATGAGTAGCAACGGGCCCAAGACGGATGACAAGTTTTGGCTCGAGGCAAGGAGGCAAATTCTGTGGCTCAGTGATTGGGGCACCCAAGACAGTTGGTCTTGTGAGGGTCTCCCCCGTGGAATCTTCAGCCAGGTTAAACGTGACTTTTTGGAGGTTGAGATCTTGAGGGCTTTGCTCTCCAACACACGTAAGTCTGCCGTTGCGTCGAAGACATGAGATGCTGACTACCGTAGGATATTCACTTGCTCGATCCATCTACGAGGACGCTGATGACCAGCCCCTGGATCCGAAAGTTTTGCAAGAAACGATTTATGCCACCGCCATGACTGCCTATGACAATGCCTCGAATCCTAATCGCACTCGTGGAGGGCTCAAGAAGTGCGATGACATGTAGGTTCTGCTGCACCCACACTCGCCGTGCCTCAGCTCACCAGGTTCAGACTCAAATCATTCCCCAAGACCATCCAAAAGTCAGACCCTCAGGCAAGGCGGATCGAGGCGCTCCTCCAAGCAACGCACTCCCTGAGTAACTACCGCCTCGTGCTAAAGCAAGGCGAGCCTTTCACACCCGTCGTCCTGCGCGTCCACACCGACCCCATCTCCATCGTCAGCAAGATCCTCGAGCAAAACCCCAAGAGCTACACCCACCTCCACGACCTCCTGGCCCTCGGCGCCCGCATAGTCGAAGCGGGACTCCCAGCCACCTCTTCACCATCATCACCACCGCCACCACCAGACACCGCCCGCCTCACCGCCACCGAACACCGCATAACCGCACTCTGCATCAACGCCGCCCTCACAGAAGACGACTTCGAAACCGCCTACTCCTACGTCGTCAACCGCCTCACCACCCTCCCTCCCTCCCCCACAGGCGACGACCACGCCTGGAAAGCCGCCCTGCAAGCAGGCAAGTACCGCCGCAGCCCAGGCCAACACCACACCTCCCCGGCCCTCCCGCTCCCGACGCGCCGCACCGCCAACGCCGACGTGCGCCGCCTCGAGCAGCGCATCGAGTGCCTCGCCGCCGCGCTGCGCATCGCCCCGCCCCAGACCCTGCAGGAGATTGTCAACGCGTTCCGCCGCGCCGAGGAGGAGCTCGAGGTGCTGCTGCGCGAGGAGGAGGCGCGGGAGGACGAGTGGGATGCCCACGGCGACGCGGTGCGCCGCCACGGCAGTGTCATGCCCGGCGGGTTTGGCGCCGCTCACCCGCCCGCCGCGGCGGCGGCGGCGAAGCCGCCACGGAGGGAAAAGAGGTCTGGCGGCGGGGAGGAAGATGCCGCGCCCATGTCGCTGTTTGATCTCAGCCGGGCGAGCGTCTTGTCCGCGCAGAGGAATTTGTCGGCCTTGTCTGGGCTGCAGCGGTCCGCCTCTGCGTCTGCTAAGAGTGTGACTGGGGGCTTTGGCAGGTTGACAGGCGGCGGCGGGGGTGGAGGTGATGTTGGGGGCAGGAGTAGCCTGGACATGCCTCCGCTGTCGGCGACCGGCTCGGTCGGCAGTGCCGAGGGAGACGAGGGCGGCAGGAGAGTGCGCAAGAGGGATCAGCTGCGGGACGCGGCGATGGGCACGCTGGTGTCGGGGGTGGGGTGGTTGGTTGGCGCGCCTGCTCCGCAGCAACCGCCCGGGCGGGAGTGAGCTGCTCTGGGCGAGAGTGGATGTACTGGGAAGAGAAACTGATGATTATATACCCCGTCTTTGGAGATGCCATGGCTTGGTCAATCGTCGTGGAGGTTGATGCTGAAAGTGCGAGCACGGCTGGAGAACTCGCTTGTAGAACCATCGTGATGTAATTATTCCACGCTCGCAAACCTATGATGGCTACCGAAGTGCCTGCAATACCTCCAATTCCAGATACCTCACGGTATCCCCAAACTCCGGGCCATTGCCAAGCCGTTTCCCTGATAACAGTACAAATACATCGATAAGCAGTAACCATCCCTCGTGTCTAAGTGTGCTCTTCCCAGAACCCATCTTCGGCCCCTCCGAAATGACCCATATCTTACGGCGACGGCTGGCCGGGACTAGCAGCGCTATGCTCACTCCGAGTCCGAGTCACCATCCATACCAAGCAGCGTCTTATCCACATCATCCAGCTCTTCCTCGCCTTCCTCACCCTCGCCGTCATCGGCGTCTGCATCCCCCAGCCCAAGCAGCTCCTTGTCCACGTCATCCAGATCATCCGCATCATCCATGGGCGTATCCCCGTTGGTGTCAACGCGATGGGCGCCGTTCATCCGGCCACGGCCTAGATGACCGCTCTGCACACGTCGTGCGTGCACCGTGACTTCAGTCTCGTCCTCCGTCTCGGCAGGGTCAACGATTCCCTTCAGGGGCGAGCCCTCGAGGTAGGTCTCCCCGTCGCCCTCATCGTCGTCCTCATCATCATGACGAGCGCCGTTGACCTTGGCGCGCTTGACGGGGCGAATGACTCCAAGGTCGGGACCGTCGTGATTCTCCCAGCGTTCCAGCCGGCGCACGGTGCGGCGGAAGGCAGAGGCGTACGAGTTGACCTGCTCACCGAAGTCGTCGGGCTCGTCCTTAAGCAGGGCCAAGCCGCCGTAGCCCCTCTCACGCATGCGGTTGTCTCCGTTGGCGAGGGTGGAGTGCTTGCCGTGTGTGACGATCTCATCTTCCTCGCTATCATCAAACGGGTCCTGCATCTCGGCGAGGCGAGGGAGAGCGCGAATGATGGATCCTTCCGGACGGCGGGTTCTCCGCGACTGGCGGTGGCTGCGGCGCATCCCCCGGTCAAGGATGTACTCGACACGCTGGGACCGGTTGCGTTCGACGGCGAGTTGGTGGGCGGTAGGAGGGCGGGGCTTCCGCGCCACAACCCCCTCGGCGTTCCTCTCGCCGCCGGGCGACGAGCCGTCGAAGACTTGATACTTGAGAGAGTGCGGGCCCCGCCGATTGGTGCTGCCGAAGAGACCGCTCTGGCGCGCGAGAGCACGCGGCGGCGGAGTCGACCGGACGCTATCGAGGTCGCTCTCATTCTTGGAGGGTCTTATCCTCGGCAGAATTCCGGTCATGGGGCCAACCTCGTCGCCTGCGGGGAACGCCCGGCCACGGCCGCCTCGCTTTGGCTGGCTCTCGGCCATGAATTGCTGGTCTGCCTCGATGATCTTGGCTCGCATCTTTTGCTTGGCGTAGCCGAATTCGATTTCCTCCGGGGTGTCGACGTTCTCTTCGGCTACTTCGCTCTCAGTCAAAGTATCCATGCGGGGAACGCCCTGGTTGGCGACGTCAACACCGTAGTCCACACCAGCACCGAACGGGTTCTCTTCACAGCCCTCCTCGGTGAAGTCCGACTCGAGGTAGAACCACATGAGCCAGAGAAAGGCGCGAGCGCGGCTCTCGCTGCTGTAGGTGGTCTTCATGATGAGGTCGTGGAACTCTTGGCCGGGAGGGAAGTGCAGCTCGGCGATCTTGGGGGCCGCCTGGCAGATGAGAAAGAGCAGGTTGACGGGGTTGGTCCTCGGTACGTCGACAGCCTTAACATCATCGAGAGAGGTGGGCTCAGGCCGATCATCAGAGCCGCCCTTCAGGATGGATTTCAATCGTGGGGCGTCTTGCAGCTGTTTGTAGGCGTGCGGGTCTTGACGGGCTTGCAACGAAGGGATGGCATGGTAAGTGCGCAGCTGGGCTCGCATCTCGGGGAAGACTGGGCCACATGACAGTCAGTACTCGCATCGCCAGCAAGGTAAGGGAAATGTATTGGCCGCCGTACAGTTGAGCGTGGTATTCATCCGACCAATGTTGACCAGGAGGCAGACCATGGCCATGCCCTTCGCAGCCTCGCGATCACTAAGCAGCTTGTCTCGAAGGACCTTGCTGGTCTTGCTGCTCCTGGACATTGTGTCGATGTAGACGTCGGCAAAGCACTGTTTGCCCAGGCGGTCCTTCTCGTAGCTGTTGGTGAAGACGGCGCGGTTATTGTCGAAGACGGCCCTGAGAAAGTCGTATTGGATGTCCTTGCGCCACAGGGGCTCGCCGTCTTCTTTTTTGAGATGCCTGATCTTGCCGATGGGGTTGCCGTTGGCCCCATCCCCGTTGTCGCGGCCGCGCTTCTTGCCGCGAGGCTGTCTCTCCGAAGGTTCGGGAGTCGCCATCATCCTCGTGTCATCGTCTTCGGTGACGGCGGTCATGAATGATTTTTCGATGTGGACTGGGGAGCTCGGCGGTTCGATGTCGGACATCTGGGCGGCCGAGCTTGGTGTTGCGGCCATGGCGAAGGGGAAATGCGCCGAGGCGGGACGGCGAGAATGGGAAGTTGGGCGGGTTTTATGGTTTGGCGGTGCCTCGGGGAACACCACTGTGCATCGAGGCGGCTGTGCGCCAACAAAGGGTGCACGGGGATACGCGCGTGCGTGCAGCAGGGAAACAATTGAAATCCGGCGATGGTTGAGGATGGGGGCCGATGAAGAAAGAAAAGGAGTGGATTGCCACCGTGATTGATTGCGGCTTAGGTGTTAGGTGGCAGGTTTACGATTTAGTGCGAGAGGAAGGTGGGCAAGGAAGGGATTTCGGTTTGGGAGAGAGAGGCGCGGATGCCTGCCGCAGCTTGGCCCACGACGGCATCGCGTTCGGGTGCATTTCAGGTGCTGTCGCCGAGCGCAATCACAGCACTGCCCGTTTGGCGATCAGGACTGACGAGGCGCATAACACCGAGCAGCCCACTTCCTGTTACACTGTTTATTCGCATAATCTGCATCTATTGGGGCAATTCATGCCGGTAGAGCGATATGACCCCCCCCAGCACAGTATCGTCTATCACTCCGGAGTCGTCCGACTCTTGGCCTGGATCAAAGCACAAGACTTCGTCCCCGCTGCTTTCCAAGTGGATTTGTTCAATATCTATTTCAGATTATTCGTCGGATTTACTTCACAGGGAGCACCTGGCCCGAGGGACTAGCGGTGCTTTCAGTTTGCGCAGTTCCACTCTTGCGAAGTGCTGTGCTGCTTGGTGACTATATCGACTGGAGATTATCTGTGTCATCTGTTGATCAGTCTTTTCAAGAAAGAGAGCCTTCACGACAGAAAAAGTCAAAAAATGGCCAAGGTCGCAAAGATTCCCGTTATCGACATCTCCGGGGACGGTGACCAGACCCAGGTGGCCAAGGAGCTGGTCGAAGCCGCGATCGAGCATGGCTTCGTCTACATCAAAAACTCTGGCAAGGACATACCCGCCGAGGCTGTAGATGGAGCTTTTGAGATGGTAACAAAAGCCTCGTTTTATCTTGCAGGTTTCGTGATGCGAGAGTCCTGAACGTTGACTCCCACGGGCAGGCCAAGAGACTCTTCGACGCACCTGTGAGCGAGAAGCAAGCATGCACGATACAACAAAACAACCGGGGGGCAAGTTAAGACTCCCTCTTGTTCTCAGCCCCATCCCGTATTCTGGGTGGGCAGCCAAGTAACACCTCTCAGTGGTCGGCAATGAACTACGAGACCCTTGATCCAGCAAATCAACGTGTAAGTCATCCAGCTCTAAGCTACTCCTCAGCGCTCTCAACTCACACTACCCCACAGGTCGGCGACTTCAAGGAGTACGTGTGGGCATGCATAAATAACAGAAACCCCATCCATACTCACGCAAAACCTCTGCAGAGCCTTCAACTTCGGCGAGTTCATCGACGGCAAAGCCCAGCAACCCATCCCCCCCACCATCGCCGCCGACGAAGCCCAAACCAGCGCCTTCCGCGACCTCTGCTACCACCTCTCCCTGAAGCTGACCACCCTCCTCGGCATCGGCCTCGACGTGGACCCACCCTCCTTCTTCACAGCCGCACACCTCCGCGCCCGCGGGCCCTCCGGCACCATCCTGCGCTTCCTCCGCTACCCGCCGCGCGCCGACACCGCCTCCGCCACGGCCGACGACGTCCGCGCGGGCGCCCACTCCGACTACGGCGCTCTGACCCTCCTCTTCCGCCTGCGCGGCCAGCCGGGTCTGGAGATCCTGTTGCGGGATGGCCAGACCTGGTCGCCGGTCCCCGTCGTGCCGCCCGGCACCGAGGACGACCCGGCCCCGCCGATTTTGATGAACATTGGGGATTTGCTGTCGTACTGGACTGGCGGGCTGCTGCGGAGCACTGTGCATCGGGTTGTATTTCCCGCGGCTGAGAAGGGGGTGGACGGGGAGGGAGATGTGCTCGGGCCGCGGTATTCGATTGCCTATTTTTGTCATCCGTTTGGCGGGGCGGAGTTGGGGCCTGTGCCGAGTGAGAGGGTCAAGGGGTATAAGGGCGGTCTGGCAGAGGGGAATCCGTATGCCGAGAGGAGGGTCTTGACGGCGGATGAGCATTTGAAGATGAGGTATGTCAGGATGTGATGGGGCAAGGCTCGGGGTTCGTGCTTGCTAACAGTTTGTCTAGGCTGAAAGCGAGTTACGCGCAGCTGTACCAGGAGAAGGAGTGACGTCCTTCAGGCACGGCGTCCTCTCCAAGACACGGCTGATGGACCGAGCCATGGAGTCTGCCTGGCAGACTGTGCAACCCCAGAAGTCATGATCCTCGGTCTATTCATCCCCGGCACCAAGCCAGCTCTTGACTTCACACTACCGTGGCATACCCAGCAAGTCACCAAGTTCTTTCAAGCACAGCGTCAAGGCAAAGTCAGAATGAGGATATCAGAGTGTTTTGACTCGCCTCCAATGCTCCCAGACTCCATTTTGATGCTTCATACAGATCATACCGCCCGCCACCTTGGGTATACCCGCTGACCGGAAATCTAATGCTTTTGCATCCAGTGAAACCGCAAAAACGCCCAGACATGTACCATGAATTCTTGTGAGACCTCCAAACCCGTGGGCTCCCTCACCCAGACGTCTCGGCCATTTTTGCGTCCCTCTCCTTCCGCCGGGCCTTCCTATTGGATCCCTGCTGCTGTTGCTGCTGCAACTGTTCCCGCCGTTCTTTCTTCCGAGCCGCCTTGTCGATGGCTCCAATAACCTTCTGCTCTTTCCCAACTGGATACTTGGCAGCTGCCGCAGCTTCGTCCGCCTCGGTCCACTCCATGGGGAGGACAGCAAAAACGAGATAGGAGGTGTGGGTCTTGATCTCGGGCTCGCCGCGCGTGATTAGGCGACCTTCCATCCAGGGGGCTACTCCGGATGATGTCTCCTCGGCCGAGGCAACCTGCGTGCTGCTGGCACCACCGCTACCCTTGACAATGGGCTCAGCATCTTCGTCGCCAGAGTCCATATCATCGTCGCCATCTTTCCGTTTTGCTGCGTGCTCGCGGAAGCGTGCCTCAATGTCGGCCAGCCTCGTGAGGGCTTCCTCGACGTCGCGTGCAGAATTGTTGACGCCGCGGTCGAAGTTGAGATTCAGGCCGACACGCTCACGAGATGTGTGGAGTTTTCTGTTGGCGATCTCGACCATGTCGATATCGACCCATCCGAGGCGGCGCATGGCTGAAACCGTCCGCGTAACCTGCTCAATGCAGGGCGAGAAGGTGCAGAGGTAGGCGCTTTTCTTAGGGTTGAGGGGCGACACCCATTCGGCTCCTTCGTTTGCGGTGGTGGTGTTGTTCGCGCCGAGCAGGCTCCCAGGTCTCCGCCGGGACAGGTGGGGGAGAGCTTCCCAGGGAGCAGGTAAATCAAGGAAGATGGCCTCGGCCTCGGGACTCTTGCCGTCTACCAAGAATCCACCGTTGTAGACGTCACGGTGCGTGAGGTGGACGAGGCCTTCGACACCGTGGCCTGAGAGCTCTTCCTTCATCTTATGGTACCGCTGCTCGTGGAACTCGAAGCTGAACACCTTGCCCTTGCGCTGGCCTTCGGCCGGGTACCCATTGTAGACAGCGCGCACTGAGGCGTGAGTGAAGCTCCCACTGCCGGCACCTGCTTCGATCAGCACCGATCCGGGCCTGGCGCGTATCCTGTGGAGGATGTAGCTGTAGTCGGGGGTATAGACGACCTGGGTCCGGTGGGGAAGACTGGTGGTCCAGAGCTCGGGGGTCGGAGGCAGGACATGAATGAACCCGCTCGTATCGGCCACGGCTTTTTTGACGGCGGCGGTGCTGTCTTCGTTTGCAGCGGTGGCCGAATCTTCGTTGTCTTTGTCGCTGGCGCCATCGTCGGCCGATCCGCGCCTCCTCTTGCGGCCCCGCGATCCCGTGTCGACCTTGGAGGCTCGGATTTGGGAGCCCCAGGGAACGTTCAGCATTGTCGAGTGGGGAAAGGAGCCATAGCGAGTGTTGACGACGGCGCCCTCGGCGTAGCCATCGTGCGTGCCCGTCGGCGGCTGCAGGTACACGGGCTGGAGGTTGTCGCGCGACAGCTGGAGGATCGCGAGCGAATTGGCTTTGGTGCGCGGGCCAGGGTCTAGGAACGGCGACACTTTGTTTCTTGTTGTTGGCGCCATGGCGGATGTTCTCGGCGAGGGCACCTGGGATCGCCGCGAAATGCTGAGGAGATGGAAAATAAATTTGTGAGCCACTGCACGCTTGGAGGCGC
>FTCU01000379.1_pt1 | contig 27001 bp, 41 predicted proteins | sample 1639521 | NCBI WGS metagenome assembly FTCU01 (sample SAMEA3914864, study PRJEB12502) | metagenome | biome: forest; material: soil | place: USA | collected 2012-03-12 | depth 0.3 m
CCTCCACCACCGCACTGCGCGTATAAATATGCGGCGCGCCCTCCCAACTCAACCCCTTCACCAACCCGCCCTTGACAATCACCGTGTCCTTCTCCGTCCCATCGGCCTCACGGAGGCGGTGCATGACGCGCACGCCGCAGCCCTTACAAAAATAACAGTCCATGCTGCGCCCGTCGTTGGCCGGGCGCGTCCACACGCCGAGGCGCGACGCGAGGTCTGCCGACAGAGGAAACAGGCCCGCGGCCGGGAAGACCGCGCTCGTGCCGTATGCTGAGGAGGACTGCTTGCGGCATTCCGTGCAGTGGCAGTGGTAGACGTTGAGAGGGGCTGCGCTGGGTGTTGTGAAGGCGATCTGCCCGCATTGGCAGGCGACTTCCATTGTTTTGGGGGTTTGTTTTGGTGGCGAGGGTTGATTGAGGTTTGGGGAGGTGCAGAGTCGGAAACGACGTCACGCGGGGTTGGGTTCGGGTTGTGGAGGAGGTTGGGGAAGGAGGCAAAGGACGGGGTTAGGGTTTGGGGTCGACAAAAAGGAGTGACCCCTGACCCTGGCGGAACAGTCCTCCCCACATCGAAAAGTGAAAACTCTGCGACAGAAGAAGAGGTGCGATCCCGATGCCCCTTGCCAATAATCCCTGTCGGAAGCCAGGCTCGACTACAAATCGGGTATGGTGTAGCGGTAACATCGATGACTCTCACTTCCCAGAAGTGATATGCTCTCATCAGCCCCGGGTTCGACTCCCGGTATCCGAGATTTGATGTTCTTTTTTCTTTCAGATCCAATGGATTCCCTGGGCGGAGCCGAGATCGCCCTTGTTTTTGAACACATGAGAAGCGTGGAAAGGGCAATGTACGCGAGTGATTCCAGGGCTCCATGTCGTTTCTGTCAGGAGCTGGAAGGTTTCCCAAGCTTTTGCCCATGTGCCAAACCCAGGTTCGGACTGGACGCCGTTTGGGCTTTGTGTCGGGGCAGAGCCGTCAACCCGGTTCTTGGCAGGCAATTAATGTAGTTAGGACGTGCGAGAAAAGATGTTGTTGGTCCTGCCGGATACTTTCCAGACATTACGTGGTGTCTATCCAGAATTAGCCATCATTCCGTTGATATTGGAGCAAGGCCAGCACTCGGGTTCATGGAGTTACCCTTGTTCCATGGGCTTTTTTGTCCTGACGGAAGACTGGAGATATCGAGACCCGTTCATGTATCTGGTTGCTCCAGGGAGTCTCACCGCATAAAATCCATATTGACTTGAGGTGGTAGGTCCGCGTGGGACAAAGGTTGGGGGCGGGCGAGCGGACAGGGGCGGCTATTTTGAGCCTCTGCATAACAGGACTGTGACCTATCGGCTATTGTTATGTTCCATCTATTGCGTTGTGTCTATCCCCGTGATGCTGATCTCCTGCGTTTGTTCGGCCATCACATGAGGCAGGTAGCTTGTTGCATCGTTGTTGACTTCTCGAGCGGGATTAAGTCGCCGGAAGTCCTCGCGGTAATTCCATCGTGCTTAACCGTGTTGTATCTTTGTCTCGGGCGTTTTAGTGTTGCCACGTCCTCAAATCATCAGTGCTGACATCCCTTATCAGCCCACGAGAACGCTTGCGATGGAACACGGCACGCAGAAGACGTGCCATGGATGCCAAGAGTTGGCAAGCACAAGTTGCAACGTCAGTGACGCTCAGGGACTGAGGATGTGCATTCGCTACCACCTTGTCCGGAATCAGGGATGCCGGCAGTGGACGGGTTTAATACCTGTACCCCGCAAAATCGGAGAATTTGTTCGCAGGCCGCCCTTGAACAGGGATTCCGTTCGAGATCCAAAAAGGGATCGGCATTGTTCATGGGCAAGTCCCAACAGCCCTGGGGTCGGCCTGAGGGAACACTCTAACTCTCACCTGCTTCAGGCTAAATGCTAGGCCAAGGGAAGCGTGATGTCCACAGCCCTCCCCAACCCACCGCGCTGTTAAGCGCGTTGATCTTGGCGAATCACAGGCATGTAACTCTGGCAGATGAAGTCCAGTCTGGAAAAACTCAGTTATTCTTGGCCACCAGCTTAGCTACGAGTAACATGGATTGCCTTGGCATTGCAGGCGTCCGCTCGTGCAAAGGCGGTAGGTTATAAGGCGGCACGTTGAGACTTTGGTCATCATGATGCTCGGTCCTCTCCGCTTGGATTAGGTATTAGCTCCTGCTATCTCAGATATCCACCCAGGGTAGCCGTCATGGTCAAGTTCTCACTTCTCGCTGCTAGCCTTGTGGCTCCCACCGCGCTTGCCGGACCCCTGCCTGGTCCCCAAACGCAGACCGAATACCAGCTTTCTCCTCGCCAAGGAGGCTATTATTTCCAGAATTGGTCTGAGGGAGGCAGCAACATTCGCTGCAGCAACGGCGCCGGCGGCTCTTACACCGCTAACTGGAACAGCAAGGGCGGGTTTGTGTGCGGCAAGGGGTGGAGCAATGGCGGAAACCGGTGAGCCTGCGCCTTGTCCCAGAACTCACCCGGCCCCGTACCTCTCTTACTGTTGCTGACCATTCTTGGAAGGGTCATCAAATACAGCGGCTCTTACAACGCCACGGGTCCCGGCTACCTCGCTGTTTACGGCTGGACCCGCAACCCGTTGATCGAGTACTACATCATCGAATCCCACGCCGACCTTGCCCCCAACGAGCCGTGGACTTCCAAGGGCAACTTCAGCACCGAGGAAGGCGACTATGAGGTATTCACAAGCACACGCGTCAACAAACCGTCCATCGAGGGCACCAGGACGTTCCAGCAATTCTGGTCGGTTCGGAAGGAGAAGCGGGTTGGCGGGACGGTGACGACCAAGACGCATTTTGACCAGTGGTCCAAGCTGGGCATGAAACTGGGTGGCCATGACTATGCGATCATGGCCACTGAAGGGTACACGGCAACTGGCGGCCCCGGTAGCAGCGGATCATGCACCATCAATCTGCAGTAAGAAAGGGCCTGATGATCGGTTCTGGTAGCTTTAAGTCTATCAGTTCAAATACTCTTGTACATGCTCCGGGAGATTTTCACCGCAGTACGTTCTCTCGCTGCTGCCTCGAATTCCTTTTTCCCTCAAGTTAATTGTCTCTCCATCCAACACTCCTGGCGTATTCGCGTGGCTCGACCTGCAGTATCACCCTTATATCACATTTGTAAAACAACAAGATGGCTACCGTAGGTACTCACCACTGTTGGCAATTTTCTTCTTCTCTTTCTTCATCTTTCTCCGTTGTGGGCTTGTCAAGGCAGTCCTACTTCGTACCTCCAGGCGTCTCAGGGGAAGGGAAAAGGGGAAGGATACATATCTAACCCTAACCCCCATTTTGCCGTGACGACGCGTTGCATTTGATGCGGGGCAGCGGGGATCGTGCGCCGCATTGTGCATCTCCTGGACAGCACCCTGCTTCGACCCTGGAGTGCATCAGCCCCAGCAGAACCTCACCTCTCGAACGCACCACGGTTCGACGAGGGCATTCGCGATGTCTTCTCCACAAGATGCCCCCGGTAGCACGACATCTACGCTCGCAGCCCGCCTCGAACCGCACGTCGCGCCGCTGCTCCGCCCGGTCCACGGTTTGGCGAGTTACACGTCGCGCGCCCTGAAATCGGCCGCGTATCCTCTCCGCGGCATCTGGTACTTCTTGCGCCACCCCGAGTTCTATCCCCTTTTCGTCGGACGCCTGCTTCCGTTGTCCATCATTTCTTTTTTTGTCTACTTTTTGCTCTTTACCTTTGCCTTTCTGCCCCAGTTGCTCTTCCTCCTCATCTTCCATGGCCGCGCGGGCGCCTTGATCAACACCACTGTCTTGGTGCTCGGCGAGGGGCTTGTGATCATCCAGGGCTTGTTCGAGGGCTTTTTTGTCGACGAGTGTCGCGTCGACATCTTTGATGTGGGCCGGCCCTTTTTTTCTGCTCCATATTTAGGGGTGACAACATGCTGACTTGTTCTGCGCCAGGCCACGCTGATCAACCTTGGTCTGGTCGACCTGATCGCGCCGCACCGTATCCTCTTCCTCGACGCCCCGAACTCGGTTAAAATGCTGGGAAAACCGACCAACCCGGCCGAATACCAGCCATGGAGCATCAAGCAAATCGTCGAGCTGATTGTGTTTCTCCCGCTCAACCTCGTCCCTTACGTCGGCACACCCGCCTTCATCATGATCACCGGGTCTCGCCTCGGAAAGCTGTCACACCACAGGTGGTTCAAGCTCAGAGGACTGAACAAACAGGACATGAAGAGGGAAATCAGGTACAGGCAATGGGAGTACCTCTGGTTTGGGACCGTGGCCATGATCCTGGAGCTCATCCCCGTCCTGAGCCTCTTCTTCCTCCTGACCAGCACGGCGGGAGCCGCGATGTGGGTGGCAAAGATGGAGGAGAAGGCGAGGGTGCCGGTCGGGCAACCGATTGCCCACGGCGAGCACGCCCGCGGCGATGCAGAGGGACCTGTGTATCATGATGATCCCGTTTAAGTTGGCAGACTGGCGGATTGCCCAGCCGCTTCCAACGACTTATGCCTTTCTCAGTCCCTTGTGATTCAGTCCATTCGACTTCAGCCTTGCAGTTTGGAATACGGGGACGCATTTCTGGAAGTGGCATCTCGCTGAATTGGTTCATGTCGAGGGTTCCGGGCCTCTTTCGTGATTACCTTCCACCGGGTTCGGCTGCCCCGGTTTCCAGGTTCCCAAGCCAGGCACTCCATACATTCCATGAGTGCTTCCATCAACTCCCAGTGTTCCGGCAAGTGCCCGTTCAGCGCAGCCTGCTGCAAGAGAGAGGGGCAGTCTGGGTACAGGGGTTTCCCGCTTGAGCAGGCGGCTGGAATGGATGGGCTGCCCGAATGGCTCCTTCCTGCCATGTCCGTCTGCCAGCACGGCAAGGCGCGAGCCCGCTCCGACAGTCGCGGCAGGAACTCGGATTGCCGAGTCCCGGCTCGGGTTTCGGCTCTTGTCAATGTCGCGCTGGTTCATCTAAGGAAAGAACGAAGAGCCGCAGCTTGGTTGCGGACAGCACGCAAGGTGCCAGCGGCATTCCACCAATGGTCCCAAAACTAACCACCCTGCCTGGATTTGACTGATGTTGGATTGGCGCTGGACTTGTGAAGAGCACTGAGTCTTCTGGGTGGCTTTGATGGAAAAGCAACATTGGGCAACCTGGAAGCTGAGTGGTGTTCTTGCCTGTGTTGAGGGCTCGGGTTGCACGCGTCCCAACGCCCGCAGGGCTCTTTCCTTGTTTGGCGGTTTCCCTCTTTCTCCTTGTCCTGTGCAGGAAATTTGCTCCTGCCCCTCTCGTGAGCATGTTCTGGCCCGAAAGGCACCAGGCACTCCTGGGACATCGGCCATTACTGCCTTCCTTGTGATCGCCTGGCTCTCAAAATTTTCCCTTGCGAGCTCTGGCAGAATTCTGGTTTCCCTTTCATCCCATTCTCCGAATTCCAAACTCTGCCTGTGCGGCCAGCGTTGTTCAGTCCGTTCGTTCGTTCTTGTCGATTTGCCGCTCTTTTGAGAGTTATTGTGACCCTGCCGACTCTGGTGTCGCTGGTTGGTTCCCTCTACCGAAACATCAACTTGTGGCAGATTCTGCACGTCAACCGAGAAGGGCAGAGCCTGCCCAACACCAAGATGCGTCTCAAGACAACTCTTGGAGCCCTGATGGGCGTGGTGTGGTTCGCTTCGGCGGTAGCTGTCCCACGTCTGTAAGTTGTCGCCAAATCTGCGAAGCTTCTTTCCAACTCCAGTTCGACGCTGACCTGGCTGAAGCGACGATGTTTCCAAGTCCACTTGTTCGGGCACCTCGACCGAGGATGCAGTTTCAGCTCCCCTCATTCCGGCCTCCTCGACCACGGCTGTTCAGCACGCCAGTTCACATGTCAGCAGCTCGACCTGCTCAGGTACGGCCACCGAGTCTGGTCCTGGTGTGGTCACAATCACCGTGCCTGACGCGTCAGTTGGCCCGGTGTTGACCTCCCAAGTGTCACCTGTCTTGGCGTCCGTGACGACGGTGACCGTCGCTGCCGGCCCCGCATCCACAGAGACGGTGACGGTCCTCGAGACCTTCATGGTTGACACCACCAGCGTCATGACTCTGACATTCCCGGACGGCCCCAGCCACTCTTCCACGCTGGTTGTCACCGTCACCATCTCAGAGGGACCCGCCAGCTCTGCATCCCCTTCCTCGTCGTCCGTCGTTGGGCTCACCAGCTCGACCTGCTCCCTCTCCTCGAGCATCGCGGAGAGCAACGACCAAAGTTCGCCTGGCACACGCACCAAAACGGCCACCGTTCTTTCAAGCTCTTGCAGCGAAACATCCAGCGTGGACTCGGAGCCTTCCAATTTGTATCGTCCCTATGCTCTGACGTACACTCTTTCTCCCGAGTCAGGAGCTCTTACGCCCTTCACCGGGACGATTACCGTCACCCCCTCGTCCCCTCTGCACAGGTCCAGCAGGTCTGCCAAGTCATCCAGCGCTGCAGATTCTACGCAGCGGGAGACCCTCACCGAGTCGTCTGAACCGCTTGGAACCTCTGGCACGCTTACTCCAAGCAGCCCACGCCACTCTTTGACAAACATCACTCCAGAATCCACACTCACGGCTCATCCAACACCCTCCGCTTCCGCCACATCCGCTTCCAACGCGCAGCCTGATGTTGTTACGGTCACTGTGGCAGCAACCTCATCTACCCAGGGCCCCTACCCCACAGTTCTGAGCAGCATCGTGCTGTCACCTGCTCCTTACGGACCGGGAGGGGACAATCAGCCAAACACGGTGACTGTCACGGAGACGGTTGCCGCCACATCCGCCCCCACCGCCGATGCCTCCACCGTGGTGGTTACAGTCACTGAAACGGCCGGCATGTCGACAGCGACTCCATCGTCGCCGGCCATTTCCCTCCTTGCGCCTTCCATCTTCGAATCGGCGCCTGTCACCGTCACGTACACCGTGCCCGGCGAATCGGGGGCTGGAGTATCCACGTACACAGTCACCTACACAGGAGACACATCAGCCGGCAGCAGCTGGGGACACAAGACTTTTCCCACTCCCTCAATTGCAAGCTCTACTGCAAGCCGAGCATCCGGTTTGTCGTCAGTTGGGACCAACGCGGCCGGGAATGCCTCCGCCATCACGAGCGCCGGTGGCGCTTCTTCCTCCACGCTCTTCGTCTCGGACGTAGAGCCCGTCTCTGCAACACCCAACGATTCCGGGTATGGGGCCATTTCGAGCAGCCGACCCGGTGTGGTTACGGCCACGCCAAGCGTACCGAACCAGCCAGTTGTCGCGACGCTCACCGAAAGCATCTCACCCCACGTCAGCCCCTTCCCGACTGGCGTCCCTCCCTCCAGCAGTCTACCAGAAGTTTCCGCGTCCAGCGACGTTGGCCCATCGACCAATTCGGGGGGCTACCAATTTGGCACCACCCCAGTTCCCTCTCCCAACGCGCCGACGGTCGTGATCATTACAGAACACGAGCCATCATCCTCCCAGCCTGTTCAAACGGTTATTGTTTCCGTGGTCACACTCACCCAAACCGTTGCCGTCGGGTACGGTTCCTCCACGGTCATCGAGGTCACGACTGAACTCACAATTGCACCCGGCCCCGGTTTGTTGACGGCGCCAGCTTCGACAGTCGTGATGACATCCTTGGCTTTGACCTCTCCTTTCTCGGGTGTGTTGCAACCCCCCTCCACTTCAATCCCTCTGGTGTCCGGCACATCGGACACTGAGCCTCTTAGGACTTCCCAAAGTTCGCCAGGGACGCCGTGCAATGCAACGGCCGACTTGGAGCCAAAGTCGATCCCGACTACTTCATGCACATCATCGGACTTGTCCATGGTGCAGTCTGTTGACGCCACGTCGACTCAATCGATCGGCTCCTTGCCAACCACTTCTTGCACATCGGACAACTGGTCCATGGTGGAGTCTGTGGACGCCGCAACGGCCAGTTACCCGTCATCTGAGGTTACCATCTGGCCTTCGTCGAACTCCCGCGACTCATCCTTGGCATTCTCGACGAGTTGCTCATCTTCTCTGGGTTCCTCGATCTCCAGCACGACCGCTGCGCCGTTGTTCTCAGTAACCACGCTGTCACCGGTCCCCGCAAGCATCATCACCAATGGTTCCACATCCCGTGCTGAGACAGGGTCGGGTGTCGTGGTTGGCAATATCCCGCCGGCGAGTGTTTCTGACATCGGAATATCCACGGACTTGATCCCGCAGCCGCAAAGCCAATTCCACCACCCCGCCCACGCGGCGACTGCTAACTCGATTGACGTCGCGATTACCTCTCTCGGAGGCTACGTCTTTTCAACATCCTCGGCCGGCGGGTACGGAGTGAAGCCCTCTTCCTACGGCAGCCCGTCTCCGGCTGCCTCGTCCACCAGTTCAACATCAACCGCATCCGCTGGCACGCCGGATTCATCATCACCCATCCCATATGGAGCCACACCCATTGTCTCCAGCAAGACCGTTGATCCCAATGCCATCTCGACGTCAGTGGTGCCCACCGCCACCGGGACTAACTCCACGGTCTTGACCCAGCCGAGCATCTTTTCCACCACGTCGGCAGCGGCAATGTCGCTCACCACAGGTCTCGTTCCGCCCATCAACCAGACTTCGACTCTCAACTCCAAGACGTCAACCAAGCCGGAAGTTTGGTCAACCACGTCGTCGGTAGTGTTCGTGACGATCACCGCGAGTCTTCCTTCGCCCACAAGCCAAACGTTGACGCCCAACTCCACGATGGTCACTCAGCCGAGTGTTTTGTCCACCACGTCGGTGGCGGTTGTGACGAGCTCCACGAGCCTTGTTGCTCCCAACAACCAGACGACATTCACTCCGTTTCCCCAGGTTCCACTTACCACAGCGCCGTTGTCGCTCACCACGAGCCTTGTTGTTCCCACCAACCACACGTCGACAGTCATTTCGTCTCCGTTAATTCCACTTACAACGGCGACGTTGTCGCCCACCGCGCTATCGGCGAGCCTGGTTCCCACCAACCATACGTCGACAGTCATTTCGTCCCCGTTGATTCCGCTTACCACGGCGTCGTTGTCGCCCACCGCGCTCTCGGGGAGCCTGGTTGCTCCCATCAACCAGACCTTGACAGTCATTCCGTTCTCCCCGGCTCCACTTACCACGGCGCCTGCGTCGCCTACAACGCCGGCAGCGCTCTCTACTGTCTCGCCTGCTAGCCGACCCACATTATCATCGAACACCACACTTCAGACTTCCTCACCGAGCGGCCAAGCGGTTCCTTCTTCGACACCTCAACTTCCCAGCCCGTCACCCATTTGGATGAACTCCACCCTCCCCATTCCATCCAGAACCCAAGCTTCCCACTCCTCGTCATCGTTGCCGAACTCCGCAAATACCACCCTCGCACTGTCTGCCAGTCTCAGCACGATCATCGCCAGCAGCGGAACCGTTGCGTTTACCCTGACATCAACGGCCAGCGCCGGGAACACCACGGCGGCTTCATCTGCCAGGCCGATGCCAACCCCCACAACGGCGAGTAGCGCGGCGGTCAAGACCTCAAGTGTCTCAAGTTCCAGCACATCTGGTCCTCGGGCCACAGGCAGCGAGTCTGTCGTGATCATGACCCTCACCATAACTAGCACTGTCGGAACAGTCAGCTTTTCCGACTCACTCTCCACCTCTTCAACGACGGATGCCACAGGCCTCTCGACACAGCCAGCAGACACGTCGGATCTCAGCTCGAGCTCAACGCCAACCTCGGCACTCTCCTCCTTAGTCAGCAGCACCAAAGTGACGTCCGGCCCGACAAGCTTGTTCCCCAGCCTGACCAGGACAACCTCTGCGCCAGTGTTGCCAACCCTCTCCCCAAACAGCACCACAGTCACGTCCGATTATACAACACTCAGCCCGGTCTGGGAGACCTGGTCGGTCTTGTCTGTCTCAGATGAACCCTCCACTGTCACAACAGAGCCCAGCACGAGCTCCGGAGTCAACGCAACAATCGCCCCGAGCACGACACTGTCTCCACGGACGGAAAGGAACGTGTTGTCCGCTAAGCCGCTCCGGGAGTGTGGCGGAGAAGGGGATCGCGGCGAGTTCCAATTTGAGGTATACATTTCTCCCTCTGACCGCGTTGTACGGCTCAAATGCTGATCACGTCACAGTTTGAGGATATCCGCGCATCTGCAGACAGCAACCAAGATGGCAGTAAACCTGTCCCTGTTCCGTATCACCGATTCTCCTTTTCCCCAGGATTCAATATCGTCTCTCTGCCACACGGAAAGTACCGGGCATCGTCCGGCTCCCAGATGTTGCAAATTGACGCGTCAACTACTGGGAAAATTGACCTTGGCCAGTTGCGTGACAACGCCTGCTTCCGTTTCGATTTTGAGGGCGTTAGCCTGGGCTGCGATTCGGCTAATTCGCCCTGTTCTTTCCGAGTTTCTGGGCTGCAATGGAACGGCGTTGAGGATGTCGTTCAGCGCAGCGAGGTATTCGACATCGACGCGTGTCCGGATCCATCGAACTGCAAACTCAAACACCTCACGATTCTGATTCCGATATACACCAACCTGACGTCCGTCAACATCTCGCTGTTGAAGGAAAGCGAGTCCAAGACCTGGTGGATTGACGACTTGCAGCTCGCCTGGACGGATGACGATTGTTCAGTCGCAGCATGCCGCTCGCGGGTGCCAAACACGGCCAGCGGTGCCTCTGGAACGATTGTCGGCAGGGCCAAGACTCTTCTTCGCTGGGCTGTTCGTGGATAACGCGGCGGCTACATCTCATGCTCTGGCCGCATTCCATTGCGTTTCCTCTCAGTTTGTCATATTTTTGGAGCACGAGCCCGTGCCAACATTTTAGCTACCATTTGCATGTTTTCTCGGCTGTGTCGCCCGCAAGGTCGGCTGCTGATCGCCATATTCACTACGAATCGGAGTTTGAGACAGGGATGTTAATTATCCGCCTGGATCTTCACACATAATGGCTTACAGAATGGTGTGGAGACAGGGTGGGAGCCTGAGAGGGAGGAGTCGGGAGGTTTCTGGAACGCGCACTCGTGGAGGGATCTCGTAGTGTATCTCGCTCTTCTACGTTCTTATCAATGCCCTGATTTGTTACTTCCTCATCTGCTCGTGTGGATGCAGTCTCACCAAGTTTCGCAGGCCTAATGCGAATTGCTAATCTCCACGAGATGAGGTTCCGGACCAGTGGGAATGGGCTTTGACGCTCTCATGTTTTTGGGCTCCCCAATGACTGAGGCCCGAGCCAGTTACTATCTAGATTCCCCATCGCGTCAGCCATCTCGCCTCGACGCCGGCAACGATGCTTGTTCAGCATTGCTTGGCTTTTGCCCTGTAGGTTCTCAGCATTCGACTGGGGATCTTCTCAGGGCAAGTTGGCAGAACTGCCACGCAGTCGTCTTCACTGATTTGGTTGCGTTGTGTATTCGTTTCTCGACATGGTTGGGTTGGCAGTGGTTCTTGCGGGACTCACTTTGCATGACTTTTGGTGTCTAGGGCTGAGCTGGCCACGTCAACCGATCGATCCACGTTGGCAGTTGCTTCTCCCCAAATCGTGTCTGGTCAAGGGAAGGGGGGCTTTCGCGCTGCGCCGCAGAAGGTGCAGCCACTCACGTGAGAGCTACCTCGGTTGCTTGGTGAACCGCCCGCCCCAACCGCCCGCCCCATTTCAGGACACTCAGCTCGCTCTCCCTCGATTGGCGAAGCGGTTCTTGTGGCGGCGGCTTTGCAGACAGGTGGGAAGCCACAGCGAGCTGATATTTGAAGGACAAGGCTCCTGTTGATCCACGCCTTTTTTTTTCCTTTTTGTTTCTCCCGCCTCCATCGCCATGTGAAATTTCCCGGCTCCGCCATGGCTGAACCCACAAACCCCATCTACGCCGAACTCGAAAGAATCCAGAACAACCTCACAGCCCTTCACAACACACGCGCACCAGGATAGGTCTCGGCACCCAACATGCGCGGCACCAGCGACATCCTCTACAGCTGCCTGCTGACCCTGTTCGCTTGCGTTTACACGGCCCTGCACCTCAACGTCCCTAAAAGGGGCTCCGGCTTTTTCTCCCTTCTCCTCACTAAGCTCATTTGGTCGCTGGTCGCACTGCTCGCCCCCGAGGTCGTCCTTTACTACTCAGTGGGGCAGTTCATTGAAGCAAGGAGACTGGCGAAGTACATGAACCGGCTCTATCAGGTACAGCGGGCGACTCTAACAGGCGTTGACTCTGAAAAGGTACCTGACTCCCCTATTTACGTCTCCCTAAATTCTCAACACCATGTCGCCAAAAAACATACTGACCAAAAACACAGGCTGTGTTTGACCTAAAGTGGAGCTTCTTCGCCGTTATGGGCGGCTTCGAGATGGCTGCGTTGGAGGGATCCCACGAGGGCCTCAACACCCTATCGCATAAGGGTGTATGTAGACTCGGCAAAGTCAGTGTGAAGCCTTTCATACTCCCATGTGCGGTCATTGAGGACCGTAGCAAGGCCGACACGCTGCAAAAGGGACTGGTCCTCATCCAAGTTGGTTGGATGGCGCTGCAATGCATCACAAGAAAGGTTCAAGGTCTACCCCTGACCCTGCTGGAGCTGCATACAATGGTGCACGTCGCCTGTGCCATTGTCATGTATTCCTTTTGGTTGAAGGTGAGAATGTTGTTCCTAATTACTCCGTATGGCTTTTGAATTGCAATCATGGCTGATCCTGGGTTGTCTGGTATATGAACAGAAGCCGCTTGATGTCCGGAGCACCGAGGTGCTTAACCATGCCCAATTCACGATCGATGAGCATGGTGAACTGAAGAACATTGAGATCGATCAAAAGACGGATTTCGCTCCCCGCGGTTCGAATCTTGGCACGATTTTTATCTTTACAGACAATCCGCATATCGCCGACTCTTTTGAGGTACTTGTTATGGCCACGGCGATGTTTGTGATTCCCTTGGCCTATGGTGGCGTTCACTTGTCGGCGTGGAACTTCGAGTTTCCAACTGCAGTGGAGAGTCTGTTATGGAAGATTTCGGGCATCGTCATGGCCGGCACCATGCCCAGGTTGGGCTTGATGATTGGACTCGACGACCGGGTGTCGAGCTCTTGCCTGCGACACATTTTGGCATCATTGTGTTGGTCGATTATGTTTGTTTTTCTTGCGTGTCGGATCTACATTGTGGTTGAGGCATTTCTCAGCTTGCGGGCCGTGCCGATTGGCGTTTACTGGACCGCAGCGTGGATTCAGGTGATACCTCATGTATAACATTGTCTCGGTAGAATAGTAGGACAGAACGGTTGTTCGAACGGCTCCCGCGAGAGTTAGAATGGCGGAAGTATTATGGGCGACGCTGGAGAAGGATGGAATATTACCTTGGACTTGGACCTGAGTCCTCAAGTCAGTGATTCCTTGGTGTTTGCGTTTCTCCATTCCATCTTTCACCTTTCGTTGCGCGACAACCATAGATTTCGATCATTAGGTATCGGCATCACTCGTAGGCACCTAGGGACATAATAAGAACTTGAACTTGTGATCCTGTCTCCCTCGCCCTGAATAAATGTCTACCCTCCAACCTGTGATGCTCTTCTCTTTCCTTGGACCGTATCCGCTCAACCAGCAGGATTTGCCCCAAAGACTGCAACTGCCTGCTGCCCCGTATTTTTTCCCGTTTCTGGTTTCTCCTGTGAAATTGCGGAGTATGTGGCTGCCCGGGCCGTCTTCCTTTGTTTATGATACAGGCAGAGACAACAGCTGCGTCGTTTTTGTTAGCCGTCTGCCCAAAGAGAATGCCGTGGAGTAGAGAGCAGTACATGACGCCAGCGCCAAAGACGGACACGGCGAGGGCGCAACCGATAGTGACGCCTATTCGTTGGCTTTGAGTAAAACCTGGATGCACACGGTATTAGGTCTTTACGCCCTGTTCGACCAAGTCTACCCCTACCAACCCCCCGCCCGTAGACCTTACCATACAAAGCGCCGCCCAACGGTGGCTTATTACCGGTACCACTGGCAGTAGGATTGGGGGTTTTGCTGGTACCACCGGCAGTAGATCTGGTACTCGATGTAGACGAATAGGATAATCCAATCGTCTTCGTGCCAGTTGTAGTATCGCAGCCGAAAGAGATAATGTTTGCGCTGGCCCACGTGTAGGTCACACACGATGGCATACTGCCCGAGCTGATTCAAGTCAATTTCCATGACCACAGATCTATTCCTTTTTTCCCCTCGCACTTACCAAGTCAGCGTGGCCGAGTCCAAAGGGGTGCCCCCCGTCGTTGTGTGTGCCAGGCAGGCTTCTGGGAAGTAGCATCCGCCCCCACCAAGACTGGCGTCTCTGCAACATCCTGCATTGAAGCTAGTCGTCTCCGGGAGGACGGCTTGGATGGCACAGTGAGAGCCGGAGGGGCAGGTAACGGGAGATTCTGGGGCTCGTTAGGCAACCCGTCTCTCCTCCAGGGTTTTGGCGCGGGACACTCCACTCACGAGAATTCCCATTCTCGAACCCGCAAGTCCGTGTGCTGGTTGCCCGTCTTCTTTCGAGTTTTGCCCGGTCTTCAGACATGCCTGTTGCGCACACACCTGCGAGCGCAAAGAAGCCGAACAGCCACCGCAAATTCGGTATCATGATTTGTGATTCCCGTCTCTCCAACTTTGTTTGCGTTGCGAGTTGTGGGAGGAATAATTATGACGCTCGAGAGCCTCGTCGCTCCAATTCTGGCGTCGTTGGCGGGATTTCTCCGCCATTCGATCGTCGCCAAGACCCTTCAAACCTGTTCTTGATTCCCGCAGCTGCGTGCTTCCCCCATTTTTATGACTGATTTGGGGGGTGGCTGGTTGATCCTGCACGCGGCTGAGTCGAGCCGCTTGCGCAGCTCAGTCCTTGGATTCCTTGGCGTTTTTGGGGGTGAGTGGCCCCCCCTGTTCAGCGAGGGAAAGAAACAAAATCGGATCAATCCCGAGGCCAACCTTCGATGTCTTCAAACCCCCACTGCTACCCGCCACAGGTCGCTCACGATGGTCGGGGCACCCCAAGTCAATTGCTCGGCGCTCGCGCTACCAAAAAACTTCCGAGATTACATTGATCTCATCAGGGATCAAACTTCTTTCGAGAAGGCCCGTTTGATGCAATGCCGCTCCCAGATCTGCTCAGCTCCCGCGCTGTGGGGAACAGACAACCCAGATATCTCGGGGCGAGGGGTTAGTCAACTTCAAGACGTGCTTGAACTAAATCCCTGATTAACGACGGTACATCAGGTGGCCGTTGGCTACGTCCTCGAGATAACGTTGGCCTTCCTCTTCGCCCTGCTCGCCTACGGCTTTCACCGCCTGGCCCCAGACCCGACTCGTTCACCGACAAGACGATTCTGGAAGGTCATAATAGACCGGTGCTTTGCGGCCTTCTTTGAGTGCGCCATTTATTTCTCTCTCGCTGTCCAACTCGCGAGCATCGTCTTCCTGGCGAAACGAGACTTTGGTGTGGCGCCGGAGGGTTTCGGGGCCAACGAGATGCAAATCTCGCTCACCGCATGTGTCGTCTGCATGCTCCCGCTTCTGTATCCCATTGCGCTGCTGCCAATGGATGGCAAGGACGACGACGCCGGCAAGAGAAGGAACTTGCATTTCTTCCTCCTCAGCCTAGCCGCCCTCTTGTTTTGTTACCCTTTCCTTTCTCAGGGGATACACACCTGGGCTCCCACGCGGATTGGGAAGGGCAATGACGAAGGTCAGGATACCATTGACGACGATGAATGGGTGAACCTGGCTACAGTCTGTTTGGGTGACGTTCGGCAACTCTCAGACAGCGAGAAATGGGCACTGGCTGTTCTCCTGATGGTTTCTTCTCTTATCGTCTACCTCTTCATCTTTTGGGAAATGTTTGGGCGGACGTCGATTTTGAGGGCACAAGAACGAGAGAAGGGAGGGTTCTTTTGGCGGGGCATCACGGGCCGCATGCAAGGGGCTCTTCGATCGGGTCTTGTCCAAGCGGTGTTGTTGATTTCCCCAACTGCCTTGGCAGCTTCCCTGCTTTACTTCATCTTTGAGCTCCGATCCATCCAGGAGGAGTTCACGCTATCCATTGGAGGGAAGTACACTGGAAATGATTGGGGGTTTGGGCAGGTAATTTCCGTCACCATTTTTGCTCCTGTCCTGGTAGAGTTTCTCTACTCACTCATGTATGTCTAAGAACGCATCGTGTGCACTGACAGGAAACTGCCACGGATCTTGGGCAAAAATTCATCCGATTTCGGAGACTTGTTGACACAAACAAGTCTCCGAACGCAGCTTAAATTTGGCCCTTGTCGACGTTGCACCACCGCGACGCTTAACGCCTAACACCGCAATGCGCAAGACGCCGGACTCGGTGTCATTCCCGGGCCTTTATTATGAGTCTTGGATTGACGGGTTGAGCCATCAGTAGCAGTATTTAATGATAGAATAATACCTGGCAGTAATTGGTATCTCGTTGAGGCAACGAACCCGACAACAAAGCAAAGTATCGAAAGCACACCGCGCAATGCCTCCAGTCTTTCAGGCATCGGTGCCCCCTTTGCCGCCTGGCATAAACCTTACCGGCAAAACCGCCATTGTGACAGGCGCAACTGCAGGCATCGGACTCGAAATCTCGCGCCAGCTTCTTGCCAACAAAATCTCCAATCTCATCATGGCTGTACGCAACTTGCCAAAGGGCGAGGCGGTCCGAGAATCTCTTCTCTCCGAACCAGCTATCAAGGCCGCCAACCCCAACGCCGCGGTCAAAGTCATGAAGCTCGACACCGAGAGCTACGAGAGCGTGCAGCGCTTCGTCTCCACGTTTACGGCCGAGTTTCAGGATTTGCATCTGCTCTTCGCCAATGCCGGGGTTGGCACGGTAGCGAAGGAGCTTGCGAGTTCGGGACACGAGAAGGACATCCAAGTCAACTATCTGTCCAACGTGCTCCTCACGCTCGCTCTCATCCCCACCCTCGAAACGACAGCAGCCAAGACCGGAGCGCCAACAAGGGTTACCTGGACCGGCAGCCGAGGGCATGTCTATTCTAGCCTCGCTGGCAAGCGTCCACTGAAGAAGGGAGAAGCAGTCCTGAAGCACATTGACAATGTCGACGCCATGCCCATGTTCACACGATACGCAGATAGCAAGCTCCTCTGCGTGCTCTTCCAGCTCGAGCTCGCCAAGCACTACAACCCCGACAAAGTCATCATCAACAGCTTCTGTCCCGGCCAGGTCGACACAGGCATGACCGACGTGCTGCCCATTTACCTTCGGGTCCCTGTAAATGTGGTGAAGGCAATCCGTGCACGATCACCGAAAAAGGCGGGATGGATCGCACTGAATGCGGCTGTGGTGGCTGGCGCGGAGACGCATGGAAGGTTCCTGGGGGATATGGCGGTGCAAGAGCCGTGGGAGTTTATCAAGAGCGAGGAGGGACAGCGGGTGCAGAAGATGCTGTGGAACGAGACCATTGACGAGCTGGCTGGAATGGTAAATCTTCCTGCTTGGATGACCACGTTGGCGTAGGCTGAATCTTGGCGGGAGGGAATGACTTGAGTTTCAGGGCGACTGTGTGTAATTATTTGGAAATTCGCTACAATGCTCCTGACGGTTTCTCTCAAGACCCAATCGGCCGCTCGTCTCGCGACTGTTAAACGTGGCAAGATCCTCGCTCCGGTGACGACTCCGGCGCTTTGTCAAGCATGCTCCTCTCGCTCCAGTTATCCATATGTATGCTCTGTTGCGCACGCGACTGCCCGGCCGTTCCCACCCCTTTGCTGACACCGCCGCCGAAAGTGTTTCCATCGTTACCGGAGACATAGTACTGGCGTGCTGAGGTGTGGACATCGCGGACCAGGACGCGGAGGATGGGAATGCAAGCCGCAATGATCGAGCTCGACGTCTCAGCGTTACCCCAAATGTACAGGTCGACGCCAGCAGCTACCAACTTTGTTAGTGGGTCACCGGTTCGCAGATAGCGGAGGGATGCACACACCAAAGTCTGTCTCGCTCATCCCGCTCTTGATCTTGACCGTTTTCACAATGGCAGTGATGCCAGCGCTGCGCATGGTTATCAGTGCTTGCTGAAGGTCCCGGCGGCGCGCGAATGGGCTTACAAGATACCGCAGCTCATGGCAACCGCAACGCCGATCCGTTCCTTCTTCTTCATGTTCAATCCCCAGATAACCTTCCACGGGAGCAAGGTGAGGGTGATATCTATGGTCGCCGAATACGCTGCAACGGTCTCAGTCTACCGGTCAGGGCTACCACGGCAGAGACAGCGACTCACCGGCGGAAAAGATGTCGTAGTACGTGATAATATATCCAGGCCAGCATGTGCCCGGCTCCATCATATTCCATGCCTTGTCGATAGGAGTGCACGACACCCAGGGAAACAGTGCGCTGAGCCCCATGGCGATATTCATGGAGACAATGATGAACCAGAGCAGAAGTTTCCACTTGCCCTCCGTGAGGCGCAAGAGGGTAATCGCAAAGCTCGTCTTGGACCAAATGGCAGCGGTGATAGAGAAGGTTCCGGCGACGGCGACGAGCCGAAATCCCAGGGTCATCACCTCTGGAGAATATTGTGCAAAAACATCCCATGTGTGCTTGCCGTACCCGGTCTGGACCACGGCCGCTGTGAGGAGGCTACACTCCGTGAGAGAGCACAGCTAACAGGTGAGCGTGTTAGCCCCATCCCAGCGACCCAAGCAGTATGAGACGGGGATGCCGCGACATACCCAGGCTGCTATCAGCACATAGTCATCCCACCACATGGTATGATTTCGAAACCATTTGCAGTAAACCCGCAAGGCCAGAAAGATCGTGGCCAGGCTGGCCAAAATCCATATCGAGACCAGCAGATTCGAACCGGAATCGTCGTGGGGCAGTGCCGCGAACTGTTCGGGCGTGAGCGATGGACCCTGGCCAAGATCCATTGTGGGAGAGAATGGCGGCAGTGGGATGACTCGGCGATTGGTTCACCCTGTCGGATCAAGAGAGAGGGAAAGACAGAGAGACAGAGAGGAGAGTGGAGTCCTGGGAAAAAGGGATTATACAACTCTTAACTTGACTTCGCACCGCCCCCTCCCAGAAGGGATGAAACGACAAGCACATCAGGCAATGGATGGGAAAAGCACGGCTCGGACACACCAAGACGGCTGGATCAATCGTTTGTCAGTTGTCTTGGCATCCGCTCGCGACCAGACGAGGGCCGTGTGCTTGCATGTGCGAGGTGACGGCGCTAACTAAAAAAGAGCAAACGTGGAAATCAAGAGTTTGGCAATTCCTCGCACAGACATCTGACATGCCAAAAGAGGAAACACGCGGAGATGGCTGAGACTCGGTGGCTTTGCAGCGAGCGGTACCGACCAGTCCATCGACGACCCACGGAGCGGCCTCAAGTGGAGCGACCCGGTGTTCCCCGCCGCGGGCGGGTTCGGCATCGGGTTCGGCATCTTTCTGGTGGGCGCACGCACCCCGTCTCACAGCAGCCCAGCCGTGCGCCGACGCCACATCCAAGCAACAGGGGGGTCCAGAGGCCAGCCACGGGTTCAAGCGCCCCAGGGAGTTGGGGGAAACCTATGGGTCGGACAGGGAACACCTCCCTCATCAGCATGAAAGCAGGAGCGGCCGATGTTGGGTTCCGGCTTCACAGTGAGGGATTTGAGAAACGCACAAGGGTCTGGCATCGATGTCGATGCCAGCGAGATGAGGGCGATGATGCCTTGGTGCCAAGCCGCGACGCCACATTAACCGGTTCCTGCGGCCGGGCCCATGTGGCGGACATGGTCTTGTCCGAAATGGGAATTCAGCTCGTTCGGCTAGGCCAGCACCGACCTGAGCAGCTCGCTCGGGACCCTTTGGTTGTTGGAAATGAGCAACATCGGTCAACCGCCCTCTCACACGAGCTGCGGCTCAAGGATATCAAGACTGGTACGAAGCAGACCAACAACACATGCTTCCAACTTGGATGGCTCAGCAATGAACGAAGCCATTTCCAACGGTTTTAGACGCGTTGGCGACGTCGACCTTGTGCGAACGCTGCGGTGTGTGCGGCGGTATTATCCCTCGTCCCCACCTTCCTTCGCTTTTGAAACTCTGAGCTTCAATATCACTTAATTAAACTCAAACACTTTTCCGTGGAAGACTCGCTCATCATGGTCTCGTTGGAATGATTGCGCTGTTGAAACACAACGCTTCCAGACACGACCGGACCGTGAGAAGCCGGTTGTTCGAACTGATCAATATTTAATACTGGCATCCCCGTTGCGAGTCCCATTGGTCCTGTGTTGTGTCGACACTGCACACGGATGTTTGCGACTCCATCAAGACAGTGGTGTTCGTCAACTTTCAGACCACAAATGCCGTGATGAGCTACACCACAACCGTCATTCGAATGTGGATATCAAGCAGCTTGCCGCCCCCAGAACAACTCAACCACAACAACTCAACACGGGCACGACACCCGAGGTTGGGGGCGAGAAGGCAGAGAGGTGGCCGCTCGTGGCGTGTTGGGAACCAATCAGGGGCGAGCTACCAGATTGTGATGAACCAAACAGATGTGTGCCCGGCCTCGTGGGCACGCCCCTGATCTCGTGAGTCGCCCCCAACAGGGCGCAGACGCGGGGCACACAGTGCATGGCGTTTTGCTGGCCGGTGATTTGCGTTATAATACGAGGCCAGAAACCAAGACTCTTTGAGCTGTGTCCTTCAACAACTCAACGACAACAGTCCCGCAAAGATACCAGTCACCCTTTCTTCGACATCGCACGGTGCCCAGTAATTAAGTCACTTTTTCCTTCATCATAGCGGTTGCGAGAATGATCGTGGAGCATGTGCAGTGGCATCAACACTAACTGTCACTCTTTCCACAGACATGTCGTTCCGCTTCGACCCCGCCCCTCAGCTCGACCTCGAGGCACCACTCAGGGTCGAGTTCTTCATACCACTCGATCTTCTCCATCGCTTCGACCCATCCATCGAGCCTGTTTCAACGCCCGGCCACATCGACGATGTCACGACCCCTCAGAACCCCCTGAAGGCTCTCAAGCCCGCCGCTGGGACGATCGCCGAGTTGGTCAGCACTGCCATATTTAACTCGACCGAAGCCATTCGCCACAATCTCCAGGTCGTTGGCTTGTGGGAGACGGACGGAACGCTCGGTGCAATTATGTTTTGCCTGCACCACCGCCTCGGGGTTGACGACGTCGGTCTCGACCCAGAGTATATAGCCGTCTTTGCCACCGAAGACGATGATGGAGGACTTGTCCTCGTCCCCAAAGTCTTGACAGGGGAGCGTCGCAAGAGAAGAAATGAACAAGCCGATGGGGTATAGTGTTCAGGATCAAAAGTGGCCTCGGTCTAGAGTAGTCCAGCTATCTAGATAGACAGGTACTCTATCACCGCATCCCGAGAGGAGGTCCAGCTCCCCTTTCGCCTCATCTCAAGAGTCCAGCTCTTTGATGAACATATCCCAAGGGCAGTCCAACCAGTTGCCAACCCCATCCCCGCCCGGATTTCCTCGGGTCGCTCGCCAGGTCGATATTTATTCGACACTGACAATAGATCCAAAAGGGTCATTTGCCAGTGCCTGCACGAGGATTAGCAGAGTTCCTGATATCTTGCTCCTACTTCTCTGCCAAGCGTATCTCTCAACGACGACGATGGCCGTTGCGGACAGGTTGGCCAAACATGGCGAGGTGGCAAGCGTTGCATTGCTCCCGGCTCGGGTATGTGGTGATGTTGTCTTGAGTTATAGTGCAATCCCCATCGCAGAGTTCCTTGCCGGTGATACTGGTGCGTGAGTAATGATGATAACCGTCTTTGTGTCCGCATACATGGGTGGTGCACTCCCAGTGGCAGTAACGACTCTACTTCGGGCCTGGCATGATTGTTTGCTGAGATGAGCTTCTGGTATGTCGATTCAAGTTGCAACGCTTTACCGGTTTTGCGAGCGTTTCGAGGGCTTCGTAGGTTTGTGGCGAGTTGTCAATTCTACGAGTTGGAGAAAGGAAGAAGAAGAGTGGCGTAGAGCAGGTCTTGGAGAAAAATTTCATACCAGTTGTTGGAGCGTTGGAAGAGTCTATGGAGTTGAGGCCAATGGCTGTCTTTATACGCCTGGCGCCAGCTCCTGCTCGACACGACCAGAGCCAGCAGCAGGCGTCTGTACAACGACCGACCGCTGGCCGATTGCGATGCCATGAGGTCTGTTGAAGCGGTTTGTCTGAAGGACAAATCTTTTGGCCCTGTCTTCAAACAGGCGCGCGGCATGGCCAATCTGGCAGCTGCTCGCTGCCGCCGGCGCAGTGTCTGTCCAGGAAAAAGAAAAGGAGAGACGGGAGGGCGTCGACCCTGCCCTCCGAGGTGTGGCTTGCACAACCGGGTGGTCACAGGATTCCGCCGATACCACGCCGCGGTCAACGTGTCCAGGATAAAGCGCCAGGCCAACCAGGGCCGGTCGGACTGACTTGAGGCATGCTCTTTACCAGGCTGCAGCTCTGGCCAAGGGATTTACCTCAGTCAAGCCGGTAGGGACCCGGATTCCCATCAGGCAGCATCCGGCCTGCTCAAACTGTCTGGATTGGCACTATATGGGCACCTCGTTGCGTTGCTGGATCTTGGGATTTTTAACGACCAAAAACCAAGGAGAACAAAAAAAGAAAGAAGAAAAATGGACAAAAAGGCCAGACGGCAGGACACTGGCCGCCAATACGGGAGATCAACCCCGTCGCCTCGATTCCCCCCAGCCCGGCCAACTGCGGGCAAGCCCTCTCAGCGGCGGTGCTGGTGAGCGTCCTCAACCGACATGGGTCTCCCCTCTTATCATCCACGCCTTCGACTGCTGCAGCCCCCTACCCTTGCGACCAGCCTTCAGGGGTAGCTTGACTTGGCTTGTTGGTGGCTGAACGACTTGGGGGCGGAACGACTTATTGGGGGCAGAACTTTTCGATTGTGGTCTGGTTTGTTGATATCCGAATGTCTGTTGGTCCTAACAGGGTCTGCAGGGGGCAGCACTGTTTTGCAGCATGCGAAAGGTCGAGGTGCCCAAGAGAAAACTTTTGAGAATTTATGTTGAAGAAGAAGGCCTAAACCTTGAGGGCCAGAGGTTGGGCTCTGTTCAAGTGGGAAAAACAGGAACAGGGTGAGAAAGGAAGAAGAAACAAAGGTGCTGTCTGACAGCAACATTCCGGCCCCTGACTTGCAATGCCCCAAGGCAGCTGCTAGTCCACGCCCCGGTTGATTTACCGTGGGATTGATCAAATCCCCTGAATCCAATCCGACCCGTCCTACAACGTCTCCAAAGCGTTTGGCTGCCTTCCACATGAGGCAAATTTGCTGGAAATACGGGGCGGACCTGCCACCGTCATCACAGTCAAGTTTACCTACCTGGTATTCTGGGGCGACAACATTCTCTTCGGCTCCTACCTCATTGGATAGATTGCCATTTCGTTCTTAGCCTGGTGTCTCGCCGTCCCTTACATTTCCAGTTTTCTACGCTGATGGTCGCATGCCTCTCAGGCTCTTAGCCTTTAACCGTACCGAGACTCGACCTCAGCCTTGCTCATCACCTTGCAGGTGGCTGAGCATCCACGCCACGTGCTAGAATGTGGCGTTCTGTTTCGCGAGCGTGCCCTTTCTTGAACCCCTCACCACCCGCATTTCCTTCGGCCTTCTCCTCTTGCGACAACAAACCAGCAACTAACACACTACTTCCCATCGCCACTCTTCCTGTCGCCAGACGGGAATAGCTATACTGTCATGAACGCTCCAGGCGTCGGCCCCCACGACATCGTCAAGAAATGCATGGACATAATATGCACTTCCTTCGCCAACGAGGATGGCAACGCCCCGGCGAGCGTGCAGGGCCTTGTCGACACGTGCTGGTCCTTAATCAATGTCTTTTCTGATCTCTCCATCATCGACAACGCCGGCGTCAGCGAGGTGCTCGAGGAACTGCCCCGCACCTTTGTGCGCAGGCTTGAGGAGTGCGACGCCTTGATCAAGAGACACGACGCTCGAAAGAAGGCGTATCGCCCGAGCCACTATGGCGCCTGGATGAGGACAAGGAAGACGGGGCAGTATGATTTTGTGGGCAAAAGGGCTAAGGAACTGCAGCGTGTCCTGCATCTCGAGACCGAGAAGTTGCTTTTGTTTGTCATGACGTGGATGCGGTGCGTACCTATTGCTTCTGCCCCGGCCCCTGAGCGTTTGTTGCCGACCCGTGTGGCGACGGCTGACCCAAGTCGTCACTCGAGACAGTACCCGCGGACGCACCGCGTTATCTATGAGCACAATGACATGGGAGAGCGTTGTCCATGTGCCCGGGCACGACTCAAACTGGACCACGCGCATGAACATGCGCGTGCAGAGAATCAGCAACAGGTACGAGCGGGAGACGAGCCGATTAGCCCGACTCATCCTGTCCGATCCCACCTACGCGCATGACTTTTCACGATTGTCAGACCTGCACCGCGAGGTGGACATTGTGTGGGGCGAGTTTTGCGACCGCGCTGGCATCCCGATGGAATCGCGCCGGTCGCTTTCCGAGAACTGGCTGGCGATGCCGGCTCAGAGCCGGCACAATGCTATCCTAGGCGTGACACGACCGTCGGCACATCCCTCCGGCCTCTCTCAACCCAGGTACGACGCTGGTTTTAGAACCCGAACTGTTAGCACACTCGCCAACACTAACCCAACCGCAACAAGCCTGGCTAGCACCCATCTGACCAACATAACCACGCCTTCGGAGGCACCTCTCCACAGCCTCAGCCCTACTGCCCGCTCTACTCTGCGCGAACCCACGTTTAGCCCGTCGATGTTCGATCTCATTCCCTCACCATCGGTATATGTAACCTTGGATCCTTGGCTTACGATCAAGCTTAAAGACTGGCGGGTGGACAGGTCAGAATCAGCAGCCAAGTTAATATGGACCGCGGAAACACCACCAGGCATCTTGGAACATATCTGTAAGTAACCAGCACCCCATTGCACACTGCCGCGATGGGCAACAAGCCAGCGTCAGCGAGATGAGTCCTGGTTTCAATAACACCCCTCTCCTCCTCTCCACAGTGACGAAAGACGTCTTCCCTGAGACCCCGTACACCTCCCTGCACAGAGCCTCGCTCGTGAGCTTCCAATCCAAGGATAGCCATCTTCTTCTTTGGAAATCTGGAGATGTCGGGAAGCTTGAAGACAAAGCAGACGACCTTGCCTTCCGCATTACACCTACATACCGCTTTGAGTCTCCAGAGGCCTGCCGCTCATTTCAGAACGATGTGCGCGACAAGGAGCTGATTGAAGTCTTTGACACGGACGCGATCTGGACAGATCGGACTGAGAAGCGGCAGGACAGGCGAGAGTCGGAGTGCCAGGACCTCAAGTTGTGGCGTGGGCGAACGGGCGACCAGTTTGGAAACTACTCCCTCACATTCAAAGTGACCAACGGGGTGTCCCTCAACCACCATTACGTTGAGTGCGAGCTACGCCGGTTTGCGCCTACGACGCGCACAGGAGGAAAAGGTCATGCCGATATCATATATCTCGACTTTGCCGACAGCGAGGCGGACAGAGACAGCCGTAGCTCGGGGACGAGGCTAACAAGGTTTTCGCAGTTGTTCTCCGGGTCGCGAGCGCCGCAGCAGCGATCGAAGGCTAGCAGGGCGTCGCTTGTCCGGCGGCCGTCCCTTTCGCTGATTACCGGGGTCGACTTCTTCTCCAACCTCCGGTTTCTTGCTGTGAAGTTCAGCGAGATGGAGACAGCAAACGGGCAAGGCATTGAGGCGCCTTCCGAAGGTGAGTACATGTTCCCCTGCTCCCGCCCGACGGCCAAGCGGGCACGACTCCTTGACTCAGCTCTTTGTATCCAGTCGCCGCCCGCTTTCGAAAGCTGTTTGAAGAGAAACGCAAAGAGGGGCTGAGCCACGAAAAAGGACGGCAGAAACGGAGAGGGGAATTGGGCTACGGCGGTCCTTACTCGTCTACCGGGAGCCGTGGGAGTGGGACGGCCGTGCCGCATAACTGGACAGCGCCAACGGAGAACTCGGATGACGACACGGAGTCAGACATGGAAGAAGTCCAGGTCGAAAAAGGTCTCTCCGGGAACAGGTTCAAGCATCAACTAACGACGGCTAAAGCTGAGGAGCATCCCGACGCATTGACTAGCATACCAGAACAAATATCGCAGCCGCGCATAACGGAATACTCTGGAATCGACGAGCCCGAAACCGTCCAACCTTCCCCGACGCCACTTGGCGACCTCGAGATGATTTTCCTCGAGTCGGCAGAGAGAAGGGCTACCCTTGACTCCGAAGAAGAGGCTGAAGACTCGCGGCGAGACATCAAATCCGCCGTTCCGGAAAGCCTCGGAGGCGCCGTCAAGTTTTGGCATAGGTTTCAGCACATCTGCGACGTGTTTTACAACTTCATTAAGTCCATTGACGTCTTGAGGCCTCCAGTGAAGGAGGGCTACAAGCGCCTGAAGTGGCGCTGTGTGAGTCCCACCAGCCCCCCGTCACGATCTTGATGGGAGACAGATCTGATAATAACTTGCTTAGTCGTGCGGCACTCTGCTATGCGCCGACTTTAACAACTCTGAACCGAGGCCTTGCAGGAGCTCTTGGCGGAACTGCATCATGTGCCATAACTTGTCGAGACCACTCACAAAAACCGGAAGGCATACAAGACAATTTACGTCAATCATGCCGAGACCACGGGCCAGGCACCGGTCGGAATCGAGGAAAGAAACCCTGCTGGGCCCGGCGTAGGAAGACAAGAGCCCGCCCCAAGGACATCACACTCGGTGTCAGCAAGTCTCGGAACCGCCGCCCTGCGCCAAGGCAGCAGTAGCCCTGCCAGGGGTATTTCGGTGTCCGATCCTGGGCAGCAGGCTGTGCCTGGAATTCATCTCAGCACCCTGACCTCAGTCGGACCTCCACTGCCCCAAAAGAAACAGTTCTTCGAGGTCTGCATCAACACTGGACGTCACGCGGTGACGCTCAACGAGATCGACTTGGACCGCGTAACCTCG
>FTCU01002851.1_pt1 | contig 26949 bp, 23 predicted proteins | sample 1639521 | NCBI WGS metagenome assembly FTCU01 (sample SAMEA3914864, study PRJEB12502) | metagenome | biome: forest; material: soil | place: USA | collected 2012-03-12 | depth 0.3 m
GTGCTGTCCGGTGTGGAGTTGTTGACTGACGGTGCACCCGAGTCGACCGAACCTTATAAATTGCCCACATCCTCTGCACCGCCCTCGCTCCCTCATCGACTCGTCGAAGCAACTTCCGATCGCACAGAAGCCAGACTGCCATCAAATCAGTCCTCTTGCCGTCGAGTACATTCACCGATCCCTCATCCACAATCGCGGTCCATCATTTGGTCCCAACCAACCTTCTTTCTCCCTTCATCCTCGAAACCACGAGGCCCTCACAATATCCCGTCGTTTCCGAGCCATACAAGCCCGCAATGCCGGCTCCCAACCAGCCTCCCAACGCTCGCGCCGACCAGAACGCCGTGTTGCCTGGCGTCATGAACAACAACGCCGCCGCCGCCGCCGCCGCCGCCGCCCACGGCCAGCCCATCCCGCCCGCCGTCCCCGTCCCGGCGCCCCCTCAGCTGGCGGCCCAGGCCGGCGCACCTGCCTCCTGGGAGGAGATCAACAACCTCCACCCCAACAATACCATCCCCTGGGCCGGCAACCCCGGCTCAGTCGGCCGGGTGGTGGGTGGCCAGGCCAACGGCGCCATCGTCTCGGACGCGGCGGCGACGGGCGTTGCTACGCACGGCGCGGAGCTCGACGATGATCCGACCCCTCGCGGCGCCGTCGCCCCCGAGATGAAGTCGGACATCGACTTCCGTTTCATGTCGCCCTGGGACCACAAGTAACACAGGGAATTTGGTATGTGGGCATGCCGTCGGTGATGATGGTGATGATTGTCGATCGCTAACGGTGGCGATAGACTTGAAGCATGACGGCGATGAGGGATCATGCCCTTGATGCGTGATGCCGGTGCAAGATGATGATGGCCACGATGGACGACAGTCATGAAAGGTTGGCGAGAGGATGTTGGGTCTCCGCCAGGAAAGTCGTCGGGGTGGTTGTTTTCTGTGGTATGATCCGTCGTACGACGTCAGGATGGCGTGGTCGTTGCTTCTCGTGGCCCGGTCTGGTCTCAGACAGGGTCCTTGTTTCGTTTCCAGGTTGTTCTTTCATGCGTCTCGTCTCAATTCCCCCCTCTTCTCCCCCAATGCCGTCTCCCGCGCCTCATGCGCCTCACGGCCCGTTCCTTAATGTTTCCTGTCGCTTTCCGTCAGCTTGTACGACCATCTCGTTTTCCTACCTGTTTTAGACGGAACCTCCGGCTGGCCTCACCAAAAAGGATCTTCTGGGCTAGAAGGATTGGCGGCATCTCTTTCATCATTGTTTTCTAGACTCCCGGTTGGCGTTGTATAGGCGACCTTTAACAAAAAATAATAGAAAAAGATTTCCTTTGTCGTCTTCTTCTCTTCCCCTTGGGCGTCAATCAAGTCATGCCATGTGACTCCCAGACATCTACCTAACCCTTGCATGCGGCTTTTTCTTTTTTTTTTTCAACTTCCACCCAAGGTGCCCAATCAATGAAGAAGAAGAAGGCGAATGCGGTAATTTTGGTTGGCTTCGCAGATGTCTCGGGGGATGGTTGGTTGAGAGGAAAAATGCCCACCGGCGATCGCACTCAATTCTGAATTCTTGGCCCGGGCCTTTGATCCTTCAGGTTCTTGATTACATCCGGCGCCCCGAATTCCCATCCTTTCAAACCCACCGACTGGCAATTCTATCGTACCGCATCACATCATTGCTAGTGGAAGGGTCTGCAAGACTCAGCCGTCTACCAATGTTGCGGCGCTGAGTGCGTTCGGCTTAACCCCTGAGTACAGTCCTGCGGAGACTACTTCTAAAAAAATAAAACTACCTCATAATATTTCCGTTGTCCTGTGTAAGACAACCTGAAGTAAGAGCCTCTAATGCCGGCATTCGGTCGCTTAAGCACAGGGCTGCAAAGGCGGCTGGGCGGGAGGGTCTGGGGTGGGCACTTGACAGCCGGACGAGCCGGATGGAAGGGGTGTGCATCGGGTTTATCGAGCTTGATGGAGGTGGGGTTGAAGAATCGAGTGGTGATGGCCAAGCGAGCCGTGTGGTAAGATTGAGACGGCTCGAGGACGGTTCAGGCACCACCACTTGCACCAACTCGAGACCAGATCAAGATGCTACGGATCGGCAGGCACTGCGGTGTGTGTAACCCCCCCTCGAGTTGCCGAGGTTCAGGTCGTGTTCAGCTTACAGTACTCCGTACTTGCCCCGAGGCGTCCTTGGCCGAAGTGCCAACCAATCACCCTTCCATCCGGTTGCCCGACCACGCCCCTGCGCAGGCGGCGTGGGTGATGATGCGGGCTCTGCACCATGAGTCGGTGTGGTGTCGCAGTGTGATTGCAAACATCGCCGGTAGGGACCTGCGTGCGTACCCCTTGCCGTGATCCGAGCAGAGTCTGCGTGCGGCATGGTGGTGCAGGTCAGACGGCACTCTTCCACCGATGCACCATCGGAGGTCTGGCCGCACGCCACCAAGAGTTCGGGGCCTCCATCCGACCTCCGCCAAGCTGCGGGCCCCTCCGATTTAGTGCTAGCGCTTGACGTCAGGACCTGCGGCTGCTCCCGCGCTCAGGAGAAACGCAACACAGCAGACAGGGTTCAGACGGTCTGGGAAGTCAGCTGAGGAAAGTCGCAGCTACTGGTCTTGTGCTGAGAAAATGTGATAACTCAGATTCAGACCGGATGCGGGACGATGGATGGAGGCGTGGTTGGAGGCGTGGCTCGGTGCAGGACTTGGAGAAGCCAGTCGCCTTGTCACAGCCCTCGGCCCTTCTGCAAAGAGATGGCGCTGCTAACCTTGAAGCCACCGGAGAGAGCAACCGTCGCGGCTGATGAGTCAGGATGACAGGTTGACCTGCCAAACGGCCCGGATCACCAAGCCTCGGGGCGCCGGCCGCTACAGACTCGGGCCCCCGCGGCTGCGCCGCTGAATTACGTGGTGGAAAGAAAAAATAAGCCGAGTTGGTGCATTTGAGGACAGTCCCGATGTGGCGGAAGTCTCTGTCCACGCTGTCATGCGGGTTTCTGGACACAAGGCAGAGCTGCAGGCACCTGCAATAGGCAAGTTGGCAGGGCCCAAAGCAGAACACCACCGTCAAGAACTGGGAGTTGAGGTGAGACGACCTGACATCCCACAAACGCCATCCTGGCCACGCCCTCTCCCGTTGCCAGTGTTGCGTGCTTGGGCCAATCACCTCTGAAGCCCCCCACCCAAGGATCGAGCCAGGCTGGATCGTGAAGACTGAGAACTGATAGCGCCATTTGGTTGGGCGCCTCTTCTGCCCGAGGGAGGAGACCTGCCAAAATGAGCCAAGGGCGAATGCGTAGTCGGCCTTGACCTGCAAGAGCGCCTTGTTGATGGACAGAAAGGCGTTTCTTGGTGGGTTGCACTAGCGCAGGAACAGGTGGAGCAACAAAAGAGCCAGCCCAGCTCGCCCAGCAACAGCCGGGCACTCTGTTGATGCAGCTAGCCCAAGTTGAACCATGCCAGCGGAACGCGAGGGAACCATCGCCCCGAGGAAGAGGGCGGAGGATACGTGCACATCATCGATCATTCTCCCAGAGGCTTCACCGCCCCTACACTAGCTCCGTTTCATCACTTTGTTGGTACATGGACAGTCAGCTAAATATTCACAGCCCCGTCGGCGGCGCGAGTGCGTGGGAGCGTCCGAGTTTTAGAGCCTTGAGGGAGGGGGTGGCGAGCGTTGGACGGGACAACGTCCGGAGCAATCGGAGATGGGGAGTGCTCCGTGTGGCTGTGGTTTGCCTGGGAAATTTGCTTCGCGGATCATCTATTGCAAGGAACATCGTCGCGTTGCTGTTTCTAGTGCTCGCCGTTGTGCAGCAGAGGCCGATGATTTGAAACACAGTCAGCCACAGGACAAGATGCGCCAGCTCGAGCCAGTTCCCTTCCTGGACCCGATACTTTGGATCCCTCGATCGGCGATATTGCCCCGCAAGCGAGCCAACCTGGCAACGACGTTGGGCGTCTCGCCGCTGTGCTGCATGTGGAGCGTGGCGTGCTTGGGCGTGACGGGAAGGACGGGGTTGGCCTATATGTACATAGATGATAGCAGCGCCCCGGGGAGGGGTGTGCTGCAATGGTGCCTGGGGAGGATAGGATGGGAGAGAGTGCTGGAGTGTCCGTGTAGTGTAATACATTCCGCAATATTACAAACACTAGCGGGACTAGGCGTCCTTGGTTTCAGCGCGGAGCAACGGGATGACGAATTCGTTTGGCGTCTTCCAGGGGCCTTGTCGGGTTGGAGGCTTGGAGGTGGTATTTTCTTGGTCGAGCCTGGGAGCAGGCTGACGCACTGGCTTCAAGCTTGACCGGGACTTGTTGGCCGGCTTGAGACTCGACCCTGGCCGGCGGAGGATTGGATGGGGGAGATGGCCCGAGAAGTGGCTTGCCGCTAGACAGGGCGTTGCAGATCTTCGGGTCCGGTGGCGTTCTGCGTGTTGGGCTCGAGGTTGTTTTGCATCTGGTTATTCTGAACTGGGACAGAAAAAGTCAAACGATGCTGACTTGCTGTGTTGGGCTGACGCGTTCAGCAAATTGCATGCAGTAATTGAATCATGAGGACAGGTGCACACATGCAGGGCAACGGAAGAACCAGGGGTTGCATGCTGCACGAGGTCAGATGAAGTGCAGGCACATGAACATCAGAAAATATGATCCATGAAACGACGCTTGATAGGCTTCGAACGAAGGTTTGTCATCTACCCATGCATATCCTTCATTTTCATGTTTTTCGACGACTTTCCACAGCCTGCTACATGGCTGGATATGGTGCGTGACCAGGATTGAACATGAAACGCCGGGGTTGAATTGTTTTCGAACCTGGGAGGCTGGCTCGGCTGGGACAGATCTGACGGCGACAGTGGGCGAGCTGATGAGGTCAGGCTCCAATATGGCGAGGTACCTTTCCCTCTGTACACCGGTATATGAGCTCGGTTAAGCATGGAAGACTGCGGAGGCGAGATTGCGAGAGGTCTGGGGTTTGGGAGCCGGTCTCCCGGTGAAATCGGCGGAGGGGGGGCGGGTTGAAGGGAAGGGGGTTCGAGAAACAGGGTCGTAATGGCAGCGCATCATGTGTTCTGATAGCCTTTTGAGGTCGTGGAGTGGAGGTGACAGCGAAGATGGGTGTCCAGGCACAGCCAGGCACCACCACCCACAGGGCCCAGAGCACCCACCCACCAGCGTGACGGCGGGGGAGATCTCATCTTTGACAGGAACCGCGCTGCTGTTGTGTAACCATCCCTCGGGTTGGCTTTCGTATTCGGCTCACTTGTACCGAAGCGCTCTTGGCCGAGTGCCAAACATGGCCGCTCTCTCTCCGCCCTGGCCGCCCGGCACCCCCTGCTCCTGAAGTGGGGGTGGTGCTGCCGAACCTTCGACGAGACCTGCGCCCGTTTCACACACCCCCGTCCCAGTGCTGCAGCGGAACTCCAAACATCAGCGGTGAAGGCGAGGGATGATCCTTGGCTCTGTTGCATAATCCTGTTAGCTACACCTTGCTGTGAGCCGAGTGTGGTGGAGGTCAGCCGGCATGTTTTCCGGAGCAACGACCCCGGGTCTGGCAATCGGCCCCGAGCTGGGACGACCCCTGCGGACGCCAACATTACAAAACCAGCTGCGTGCCGATCCGAGTTGGTGCTAGCAAGACTGGCTTCCGCATCGAGGGCCTGGAAAGACGGCTGCAGGTCCTTGGCTGACAGCCCGCGCAAAAAAACAGGATGAGGCCGGCAGCGCAGACCGGACTTGGCAACGGCGGCCGGGAGCGGTGGAGTGAGGCTGACAAGCCAACACAAGTGGAAGGCGTTGTGGGGTTTGACTTTGAGACCGCCTCGCCATCCGCGTCAGCCGCCAACCCAAACCCTCGGCCCGAGGGGCAGAGGGCGTTCGTCGGACGATTGCTGGAACTTGGCCTCCGACAACCACGATCGCCGTGTGTTCTCCTGTATATGGTATGGTATGCGGACAGGTCAAAAGCCAAAGCCAGCCTGAATCGAACAGCAAAATGAGACGAGAGGGAAGGGCTGTTCATCGCTGGCGGCCGCGTGTTCGGGACCTCCGCAGAAGCAAGTACATTGATGTTGAACGTGGTCACATCCTCCGTTCCACTGCAAGACCTGGGCGGGCCAAGGAGCAAGGATGTGAGGTGTCCCAAGGGACTGGTCCCAACGGCCCGTGATCGTCCCCGAACAGCTGCAAGCCAAGCCCCCCACATCTCAACCGAAATTAGTCCCGAATGGGGACAAAAAGCAACGACGGTGGGCCCAGTGGTGCGTCTGCCAAGCACGGATTTTGTCCATGCTGTTGTTGATGGGGGTTCGGAACAGAAGTCCAAGCGCATGCAGGCAATACATACACTAGTATTCTGTACATGCAACGGCCAACCCGGAAAAAGCAAGGGCTGAATTCTGTTTCCATGGAGAGGCTGGCCAGTTGTTGCGCGCTTGGTGGGTTGCCCCGGCGGCGATGACACCAAATACAGGGCTTGAACCGGTGCCAAATGTCTCCTTCTTCACCCCCACGATTCTCGAACCAAATTACCACCAGAGGATGGGGATGGAAACTCCGAGGCTAGGTAAGGCGAGGCGACCTGACGTTGCACAAACACCAACCCCCACCACTGTCCCGTTGTTTGAATTACGTGCTTGTGTCAACCCACCTAAAGAGTTCCATCATCCATGGAACGAAACAGCCCGATGTGACGTCGGCGAATACCGAAATACCGTGTGGTTCAGGGATCCTTGATGAGCTGCAGCCTCTCCATAGTTCAGCTTCTCGAAGATGAAAGGTGTGGATGAGCGCAACAATGCTGCAGGGACCGCAGCCACGTCCGGGCGCTAAGGCTATGCAACCAGCCAGATGACAACGAAAACACCACCACCCTGAGGAGAAGAAGGAGAACAGCTGGCACCCGCCCCGCTTCACCGCCTCTGGCTCCGTTTCATCTTTCACCACCCTTGTGGCTGTTGTTACACGATCAGCTAATTGTTGCGGTCCCGCGTCGACACGAACACGCGGGGGGCTTTTTGGAGCTTGAAGGAGCGGATGGAGGACATCGGACCGTACGCAGAGATGGGTGGACGCGGGTTTCGGTTGTGTTTGCACACGTCCTGTGTGTCGTGCTGGGCTTCGTTGTCCATGACGGGCCAGATCGCGGCACGCAACAACCCCCTCTGACACTTTCCTGGCTCGTTGGGGGTATAACAGGCTGAGGAAATGCATATGTACATGATAATCGGGCATTTTGCAGCTGCGCAACATAGAGAGTGACGTGCTTGGGTGGGTGAGGGACAAGGACCAGGGTCCAACGGGGAAAAGAACGGGGGTCGCCCGGGTCGGGTATTGGAAAACGGGAGGAAAGGGCTGAGAACATGTGAAACGGACATGAAGCTGTGACAAATGAAATGTAATGAACCAATTCGAGCGTGGGTGGGTTGGCGAGTTCGACGGTTCGCTGTCCAAGAAAATAGGTGACGATGTTGTGGTCAGTGCCTGGCTGCTGTGGGACCTTCTCGAAGCGAGCTAGAACACCGGGGTCCCCCTCGCTCATGCAAAGGGCTTGCAGGGGGGAGAAGGGGGGTGCGGGGGTGATCCTCGATAGCATTGGAGGGAGAAGCTTGGAAGGCACACCCATGTTCAGCTGCGTGAGCTTCTAATGGTGACGGAGCCGTGAGAGACGGTGTAGTGTACGTGGCTGTCGTCGAATAGGAATACGATCCGCTGGGGAAAATGCCGTGATGACATCTGTGGTGGTTGGCCGCCAGCCTCGAGCTCGCTTGGAGAACAGACGTCCCTTTCCAGCTTTCCAGGTTGAGGATTCTCGGGTTGGCCGTCGTGTCGCGATTCGAAGCCGGTGCTCTGCAGGCGTGGGGGAAACGTCCAGTACGGAGATTTGATGGCGTTTGACCCGCGTATTTGATTATCTTGGTTGGGATGTGGTCGGAGCGGCCAGGAGCGCGGATACGTTGGTGGTCAGAGCAGGCGGCAAGAAAGCGAAGCGATGAATGCCAGAGGCCAGAATGGTGCTGCCTGTTTCAGCAAGGGCGGGCAGGGGGTGTCAGCTGTGGGATGTGGTGTCAACTAAACCGCGATGGTGGAGAAGTTAACGGCTGGCTTGAGCGGCGAGCAAGGGCCGCCCCTCGGAAAACAATGAGCAAGGGGGTCGTCTGAATTGTCCTGGGGAATTGTTAGACCAGAATCGTGTTCCCGGCGACGTTTACCAGCCCTCCTGTCACAGCTACACTACATACCTCGTGCACTGCAGGATAGGGCTTGCGTAATAGCCTTTGCCTCTTCGGGTCAAATTGTCCTGTCTCCAGCAGCATGGAAATCTGGCATGGCTGAACACCGGGACAGGATATGTGGGCGGGCACAAATCGAGGTTTGGTTCGCGACCCTCGCTTGCCTTTTTTTTATTCTTATAAATCTTATGGCATGGTGATGATGGAAAAGGGACCCACAGTTGCAAGGCCGATCGCAAGGCGGCCACCAGAACCTACCGAATTGCTCGGCTGACACGCAGTATTTTCTCAGTTTTCTGCATCCAGAGCTGTTGCCCCTTGCAAGTGAGCTCTGGGTGGGGAGGATACACAGAAACGCGCCGCGTCAGGTCCCAGGCCGGGCCCCGCGTTCACTTGTCTCCTGCGGAGGCCATTGAGAGAGTAGAAGGGAATCCCAATCCGAAGATGGCGGAGTTAGGTGACGGACGGCCGCGATCCAGACCGGCGTTCGTCCGTCTGGTCGGGTGCGTAAGCAGGAGATGCTTCGATGCATCAACCCTCCTTGCCAACGAGCCAACCTAATCACCTTGTCTTTGTTCTTGCGCAGGCATAGGTCGAGACTGAGAGTCGCAGAGCTCTCCAGAGCGCGAGGGACGGGCTCGGTGGGGAAAGGCGCCAAGCCTCCTGCCGGAGGATGCATCGGGATTTGCAACAAAGGGGCGAGCTTAATTGTTGATCTTATAGGCCCCCGGCTCGGCTGCGGTGCACAGCGCACAATTGCTTGCTAAGTGGACAAGATCAATTCTGGAAAGACTTCGAGGCTGTGTGCTTGGGTCCGGCGGCGGCAGCACCACCTCAGGACCCTGCGTCGCTGGCTCGATTTGGAAGGGGGTTTCTGGAAAATTTCAGTGCTGTGAAACCTGGAGAGCTGCCCGTTGGCCGTTCTGACTTGCTGGTGAGCTTGTGGGGCGGGGCAGGCGCGGTGCGCACCCGCCGCGCAGCGGCTTTCAAGCCCAGCTGGTGGGTGGGCTAGCGCCATTCGGACGACTCCACCCGTCAACTTGTCACACCCTTTGAGCTCGTCTCGTCTTGTCTAGCTCATCTAGGTCGTCCGAGGTCGTCTCTCCAGGCTGGCCGTTGCACAGCCACTGTGCCGCCAGCAGCAGCAGAGGATGGCAACCCGTGTACGACCCGTATACGACCCGGGTACGTCCAAGGCCTTTTTTTGTGGCGGGACAAGTTCAACCAGCGCCGCCAGCAGCCGGGCCTGGGTGGTGAAGCTGACGGGACACACGCAGCCTCCTGCGAAAGGCCAACTTGGGCAGCACTGGCAACGGAGTAATTACTCGCTCTGCCGCTCTTGAGGGATGGTAACCCCCAACTTGGCCTGCGCGTTGCCCGGAAATCCCCCCCCCTCCCGCGCCGCCTCCGCTTCTTTTCCACATCACGGCGCAAGCCTCCCGGCCCTCCCCCCACACCGAGCTCAACAAACTCAGTCAACGGCAGTGAGGGAGTGTCGGGAGTCGTGCCGCAGCGGCGTTGCGCCAATTTGTGGGTGCATAACCGAGAATATCACCCTCCACAAGCTGCAGCGCCGCCCGGGTCAACCCCGCACACGCACCCTTATTTTCTTCCCTGCCCGTGGCAAGGCCCGCGGTCCAACCAAGAAAACATCGAATGGGGCCGGTGGGAAGTCTGAAACTCGACACCGCAATTCGGCTGCCGACAAGCAGAAGTGAGGCGAGCACCCTATCCTCGGCATGGTCCCACGCATCGAGTCCACAAACAGGGCGAGCGAAACCCGGGCGCACACGACGGCCTCTCCATTGGCCGTGGCGGCTCGCAGAACTTGCGGCATCCTCCTCTTGAAGTCGGTGTCAGATGCGTCGGCCAAGATGTGGATGGCGGCACAGAGATCAAGCACCCCGAGGGAGCCGTCGCACAGGCAGGCCGCAACCATCGTCGAGGGGTGGTGAAGGCTCCGGCGCGAGTCGCACTGCCTCGCGGCTCCTGGACCCCCCAGCTTCCGGCAACTCAAATGCTCGGTGACGGTCGGCGGTAATGTCGGTACTGTACAGCACCAAGGTAAGAAAGGTCGCCTTCTTTCCGTCAAATGCCCTCACCCCCTACCCCCTGTCCTCACCCCATCGCTGCGCTCACCACCCCATCGCTGCCCGCACCCCCATCCGAGTGCGTACAAGCGCTATAAAATGCCACAGCTCCCCGCTGCCAAACACTCTCCGTCGTTCCCATCGGCCAGCATCTCTTGCCCCTCAAGCTGCTTTGAAAAGAAGCACTTCAAAGAACATCCACCGATCCGACAGACGCAGACCGCCACCTCTTCTTCAAGTCTTCGAAGTTGATCGGGCCTTCGTCCGCAGTCGTGACACATCACAGCTCGTCCACGCGAGCCATCCGTCGCCCTTCTCGCCCTTCTCAACACACGCAAAGCCCCAAATCCAACCACCTCCCTCCAACGCACACAAGATGCAGTTCCCCATGTCTCGCCGCCGCCGTTCCAGTCGCCGGTCCAGCCGCCGCTCGAACCGCCCTGACAGCTGGCTCCTCGTCGACACCGTCGTCGACACCAGCAACTTCACCGAAGCGAGGTCGCCCCAGCACAACCACGACAACATTTCGTCCAGCCAGGAAGCCGCCGCCACCGCCAGCACCAACCACCCGTCTCTCCACTCTCTGTCCCATGCCGCCTGGGACGACACCGACACCGAGCCCATCATCTACTACCACGACGCCCACCCCGCCTTCCCCTCTGCCGCCGCTGCCGCCGGTCCCACCGCCGTCCACAGCCCCCCCTCCAACGGCGTCTCCTCCTCCACCGAGACCGCCGGCACCAACGACACCGCCATCTTCCTCGGCCACGGCCGCGCCGTCCCGACCACCACCACCACCCCCTACCCCGACACTCCCTCGCTGACAGAGGGCAACATGTACCGCCTCCAGCGGGAGATCACACAGTTCCACTCGACGAGCATCGCGGGCTGGGCTGACAACGCCGGCATGGGCGACCGCCTGGTGGGCCGCCTCGCCTCGGCCGCCGCCCCGACTGCCGCTACGGGCGGAAGCTCGATCGCTGACGGCGGTCGTGGCGGCGACGGGGCCGCTGCCGAGTGGTACTTTGTGCTGGCGGCGGTGCCCGAGCCGGACGATGTCCTGTCTGGCTCAGGGGCGTGGGCCTGTCGGGAGGGGAGGGGATATACGGGTGGTCGGTTGGGTTGGTGATGGTGGAGGGAAGGTTTGTTGGAGGGTTGTTGGTGGTCGTGAGGATGTTGTTGGTCTCGAGGGGTTGTGATCATGAGGCTTGATTATGGCCTTGAGGGGTGATGATCATGAAGCATGACGATGGCCATGATGAATGATGATGATGATGATGGCCATGAGGGATGAGGTTGCGGACGGCAAAAGGTTGGTGTGGGAGGGCGTTTGGGGTGTTTGGATATGGCGGTCAACGATGGGTGGCAAGATGCTGACATAGTCGTCGGGGTGGGTGTCTCTTCTTGTGGCCTTCGTGTGCCCCCTTTTCTTGTGCTTGGCCCCTTTCTTGTGGCCGGTTTCGGGTTTCGTTTTGGATATTCTTCTTGTGCTTGGTACTGTAATACCCCACCTCACGGCCCGTGCCGTTCATTTGTTTCATTACCCCTGGTTCCTGCATTTCCGTCAGCATCGGCGGCGTCTCCTTTTGTCCTTGCGTGAACTGGGCCAGGCCACTGGCCAGCGTTATCGTGCCCTTTCAAAAAGAGATACTGTGTATTATCCTTGGTTATCGTCTTGGCTCATGTGGGCATGGGCAGCATCTTGTTTTGTCATTGTTGCGACCACTGGCCGGCGTCGTCGGTCCCCAAAAAGTCCTTGGCGATACCCTGGGCTCATAGCGCATGGGCGGCATCTCGTTTTCATTCTTGTATACCGTGTACCACTGGCCGGCGTTGTCGGGCCCCAAAAACATCTTGGTCATATTTTCGGTTCATAGGGGCATGAGCGGGTATCGTTTCCGTCATTGTTTTGACCACCGGCTGGCGTCATCTGGCTTTCAATGAAAAGAAAGAAAAAAATAGAAGGATTTTCCTTCGTCGTCCTCGCTGTTCCTGAGAGCATGGCTCGACTGCATGATGAAAAAGGCTTACATACTTTGGCTCGGCACCCATTGGTGGAATCCCCACCGGCGAAGGAAGAGACCAAAAGTTTGGTTCGCAATCTTGGGTCTTTCTCCTGCCAGCATCAGCCAGCAAGAATCCAGGATGTCGGCATCCATCGCATTCTGCGTTCCCCCGAGTCGTCATCCCCGCCCGATGTAGCCGTTGAGCTGCATTGGGCTAATTATAACGTCGCCTTCTTCTCCAAATTCTCCACTTCATCCCCAGGACCCGGATGCGGGGGTGCTGGGTACAAAGGCGCGAGGGTTGCATTCGAATTTGCCAGAAGTCTGTTTCCCCATCTGCTAGGACCGTTTCGACATGCCAGAATCCACCACCGCTCCGAGCCGCCCTGGAAGAAGTGGAAGCGATGGAACGGCATGGCACCTCATTTAGCCTGAGTGGCGGCACGACTCTCGTGGTTCCGGGTTACCGGCTTCGCGATCGACGGCATGATGGCCGCGAGATGCAACGGTGACAGCGGGTTCCTGAGTCTTGGCTGGATATAAATACCCATGGGGCCCGGGCCGCTGGGCGAGCTTGCGATGGAGGGATCGACAGCAGTGACCACGATCCCGCTCTGCCCCTCGCCATGCCTTACACCGGAGGTCTTCGTCGGCTGCTCGGCCTCGCGCTGAGCGCCACCTTCGTCGCCGCCACGACGTGCAAAGATCATTGGGTCGACATCTGGGCTTCCATGCCGCAGCAGGTCGAGATCTACAACCTCCCCCCTGCCCCCTATGTCAGTGCTTCCGCTCGCCCGCCCCCCATTCCAAGAAGGCGGGTCGAGTCCGCCGAGGGTTGGAAGTGTATGGGATCGTAACTCACACATTGTAGAACGGCAGCACTGGCGTGTTTGAGAACACCACCATCCGCCAGACCGTCTATGTCACCCAGGATGCCTCGACCATCCGCTTCCAGTTCAGCAACGCCCTCGGCGCCTCCGACCTGCCCATCACGGCGGCCACCATCGCGCTGCCGGTGAACAACACGGCCGGGTCGCCTGCCATACTCACCGAGACCCTCCAGCACCTGACCTTCTCCGGCTCCAAGTCCATCCAGATCCCCAACGGCGCCCTCGCGGTCTCGGACCCGATCAAGTTCAACGTCAAGGCCCAGACCAGCGTCACCATCACCGTCTACCTCGCCGCGGGCCAGTCCGGCTACGGCATCACGGGCCACCCCGGCAGCCGCACCTCGAGCTGGATGACCAAGGGCAACCTCGTCACGGCCGCCAACACCACCACCGACACCACCCAGCGCATCGACAAGTGGTTCCTCATCTCGGCCCTGCAGGCCTGGCTCCCGCACCAGAACGTGGCCCTCGCCATCGTCGGCGACAGCATCACCGACGGCCGTGGCTCGACCACCAACGGCAACGACCGCTGGCCCGACGCGCTCGTCGCGCGCATCCTGGCCAACCCCTCCTCGCGCACCGTCTCCGTCATGAACATGGCCGCCGGCGGCAACCGCATCCTGGCCGACGGCCTCGGCCCCAACGCCCTCGGCCGCGTCGAGCGCGACGTGCTGGCGCACAGCAACGTGCGCTACGCCATCATCTACGAGGGCGTCAACGACATCGGCACGGCGGCCGCCGACGCGGCCTCGCAGACGGCCACGGGCGACCGCGTGATCCAGGCGCTCGACCAGATGGTCACGCGGCTGCACGGCGCGGGCATCGCGGCGTTCGGCGCGACCATCACGCCCATGAGCGGGCCGGGCCAGGCGTATGGCGAGCCGGTGCGCGAGGCGCAGCGCCTGCGGGTGAACGAGTGGATTCGGAAGAGCGGGAGGTTTGATGCGGTCGTGGACTTTGACGCCGTCGTGCGCGACCCCAAGAATGCCACCCAGCTGCTGGATGCGTATAACAGTGGTGATTATCTCCACCTTAACCCGGCTGGGTACAGGGCCATGGTCGCGGCGGTGGATCTGAAGTTGTTCACCAAGTATGCGGCGGGGGTGACCTCCATGGTGTAAGGGGCGATAGGGAGGTTGGAGGTCGGGAGGCTTGACGGGGCGGACTCGACTCGGGCCTTGGGAACAAGGGAGTGAAATATGTCAGCCTGAACGCTAGTAGTCGTAGTGTGTATTAGTCTTGAGCAATGGTAATATTGTCAACCGGAATGATGTGGGCCCCGTCCGATCGCGGAGCGGTGAGCAGCCCTAGGGCTGGGAAGCAGTCGATGATGGTGTGAAGGGCGTATGCAGGAAACCGTCCGGTGTCTGTGACCTGCAGGAAGAAGGAAGACTCGCAGGAATTCAGAGCGCCGTCACGACCTGATAAGTAACACTTTGGAAAATGCACCGACGAACGCCCAACTGCATGGTGTTGGCGGCCCAACAGCCCACAGCGAACAGCAAACGCAGGCTGCAGTCCAATAACATAAGCGGATAGAATGGTATCGATCCCGAAAGACTGCTCCGAGCTGCCGGCAAACTCCCCGACAGAAAGCACTTGCGCGTACATGCATGAGGTGTCCTCCTGATCTAATCTGATCACTAAATTAATCCGAGCCTCCCTCCCAATCCCATCTCTTACATCCAGAGCCGAGCGGTACCGTCAGCTCCCGCACTAACACACCACGGCTCGCGCGGGTGCCAATCAATGTCGAGGACGCCCAGCTTACTGACCACCTTATGCCCCTTCAGAATCTTGACCGGAACAATGGTAGGATTCTCTAATTGGTCGTTCGGGACCTTGCCATGGAAGATCTGCAGCGAGCCGTCGTCACTGGCGTCGGCGAAGAGGGGAAGCCCGCCCCTGTGGTACCGGACCTGGCGAATGGCCTCGCTGTGGAATCTCATCGTCTTGTACGGCCTGTTGGAGAGGTCGAGGTCGTGCCAGAGCAGACGCTTGTCGTAGCTGCCCACAATCAGGTTGTCGCCACCAGGATGGATGTCGAACGACGAGATCCTGAAATGAGTCAGTAAGTCAAGCCTCCAATCGGAGTTTTTGTTCTTGTGGAACGTACCATTTCGCGCCAGGCTGGATGACCTTGACCAGCTCCAGCTTCTGCAGGTCGTAGCAGCGGATTGTCCGCTGGGTCGCCACAAAGAACAGCGGCCTGAGAGGGTGGAAAGCAGCTGTCTGTGCGAGGCCGGACAGTTTCCGGAACGGTATTTGCGTGAGGTGCTTCGAGAGCGTGTGGATTGCCACCGAGCTGCGCTGCCCAGTGGGGGAGACGGTCGCAAAGTGATCGCCTCGCCTGTGCCAGTTGATAACCTTGACTGTCGATCGCACGGTGATCCTTATCAAGACACCCTCGTCCTCCAGCTTGGTGCCCGGCCGGGCCCATTTCGCCGACGGCTCCTTGCCTGCCGGGAGGGCTTGTTGCTGTCCGTTTGTCGCATATCCGAAGCCAGCCGCAAGGACGTCCCTGCTTGCCTGGTCGAGAGCCGGAGTGACGCTGGCGTGCGTGGGGACCATCAAGAAGACATCCTCACCCGTGGCCGCAGAGAGGATGAAGGAATCCTTCGCGGGCCTCCACCGGACCGCGTTGACGGGCTCTTCGCTGCTGAGCCTGACGGACCAAACTTGCCTGCCCGTGAGCAGCTCCCAAACCCTCACAGTGCCGTCGTCGCCGCCAGTCGCAAGCGCAATACCAGTCTATCACTTGGTTAGCATCGACGAGTAGCGAGAATTAAGCGTTTGGCACTTACCGGATCAATCGCGACGCTTCGTACTCGGCCCTCGTGGCCACGGAAAATTGTCTGGACAACGGTGGGGAAGGGCTTGAGCTCAGAAGGCGAGGGTAGCTTCGGCAGAAGCGAGTTGGGGTCGATATTGAGTCTGTTTTTCCGGACGCGAGGCGCCAGATAGAGGTCCTGTTCGTTCCGGGTCAGTATTGTGAAGCCACCGCCATGCCTCGAGTTGACGTACCATGCACCGCTCGAATCTCTCGTTGACCAAAGTACCCCAGGCCGGCACCTTCCGCAGAGCGTTGTACTTTTGTGGGAGATACGGCTTCTCCCGGTCCTCCGGGTCTGCATTTTCCCATTCCTCGCGCTCCTCCTTGGACCTAGAGCGGGCGTCAGTGATGAGGGGCGATGATTGAGGTCCGGGTCACATACGGCAGGTATTCCTCTGGAGGATTGTAGCTCAAGTCGTAGCCGGGAGGTGGAAGCTTGGGGGCGGGGATGTGCAATGGGTTCGGCTCTTGGGGCTCTTCGTTTTGCCAAAGATCGAAGTGAACCTCCTCTTGCTCCTCCGCTTCCCGCTCGCGCTCCGCGGGCGGCTTATACGGCAGGATTCTGCCTTCGCGAATGGCGCGGACCAACTTCATGACCTGCTTGGCCTCGTTCTTGGAAGGAAGGAAGCGTCGCTTGGGCTCGGGGGCGGCGCTGAGGGCTGCTCACAGTCAACAAACGGTCACAAGAAGCGGGCAACATGGCTGCTTACGCATCTTCTCCTCAATGGAGGTGAAATACTCGACGGTATCGGGGTACGGGTCCTCGATCTCGTTCGGGAGAAGACCCATCTGAACGCGGCGAACAAGCTCCAGCTCATCTTGACTGCGATTTGGTCAGAGAGGTTCGACGGCGGCATTGGGAAATCCAGGGGCAGCATACGTCAGATTGAGAGGGTTGCCGGTGTTCACATCTGTCAAGCCCGTCCACCCCTTGGGTACTTCGATACTGTCGAGGAGACTCTGGAGCGCATCGCCAGTGGCCGGGCGCATGATCTTCTTGCCGTTAATGTCGTAGCCGATATGGGGGTAACTGAGGTGATCAGCATGGCACGGGTCACGGGCGGGCAGAAGACACCCACCTATCGTAGAAACTCAGGGGAATGTCTCCGATCGTGTTGACGGGGCCCTGGGCGTCCGAGTCGTCCGAGTCGTAGACGGGGTCGATTTCACTGTGGTACCGAATCAGCTTCCGGCCAGAAAACGGCATGCCTTCGTTGGAAAACGCACTCATAGACGTAGCGCTCCCCGCCATTGGCGTCCTTTTCAATCCTGTAGTTCCTCTCCTCGCCATCGTCCCCTTTCCGCTTCGGGTCGACGCCCGGTTCTGTGATCTCGAGCTCTCCCTGTTGCCTGACAAGCTTGTCGATTTCCTCCTCGTCGTCGACGTCTGAAGGGATGTCGTCGCTCAGAAGATCGTCGTCGTCGATCTCGTCCTCGCTGGCATCGGATCCCTCGCTCTCACTCTCGCTCGCGCTGTCGTCGACCTGGTCGGAGGGAATGTAGTCTTCCTCGTCCTCGCTCTGGGACAAGACGCCATCGAAGAGGCCATTGGCGAGCTCGTTGTCGGACTCCGGCTCCGGTTCCCTCGCCTTGCGCTTCTTGTCTGTGAGTTTGGACCCCATTGTGCCGGCTGGACTCGTGGTTCTGCTTCTCAGTATTGACACAGTGACAGCGGCCAAGTTCCAGGTTCAAGATTGTAACTTTTTTCTTTTCTGCCGTTTTGGTTCCCACATGCCCTGCGACGCCGCCTTCACCGCCTTCAGGGACGCGGCATTCAGACCCACTTCTGGAACACCCCACCACACCTCCTTTATCTTGGCATCTGATCGCATTTAATGCAACGGACTTTGACAATCAACGAGCGCATTGAGTTCGAAACGGAAACAGGCCAAAGGTGGCTGCCAAGACAGGATCAGGCGCACTCATCATCCCTCATGACGTGTAGAATCCTACAAGATTTCGGGGAACACGGCATCTTTTCAAACAACACACAATAATGAAGAAGACTCAGGATGCACTCCGCACCTTGATGGCCACAGGCAGGTGGAGATGTGCCAAGTGCATCCGAGACTAACTTAGCATGTATGATTCATTGGAGGAAAACGACAAGGGGAAAAAAGACAAATACTGTGTACATGCATGGCCTGTCTCGAGCCTGTGAAGATCCAGTCCAGAGCGCGCAACGGATGTCGAAAGAGTCCAGTGCCATCGCAAACCCTCCTCGGAGACTTTCGAGGAATTGTCAGTGTACGCTGCCCCCCCACTTGACCCCAACCAATCGATCCGCCCCCCGCCTGCCAGGACTTTGCTCCGTTGTCCAGAAAGGATACCACGGCTCGCACGGCAGCCACAAGCAGGCAGCCAACGACTGACATAACCAGAGACGCGGCTCGAGCCCGACTTACCAAAGCACATTTGACCCCAGGACCCAGGCCCCGCCACATTTCTAATCATCGCCTCCCACCTTACCGTACCGTACCTAAGCACGACGAGAACGACGAGGACGAGCACAACCCGTTGCGAGCCCCCGCCGATTGCGGAACCAATCCAATCGCGCAAGATGGAGAGCGGGAAGAAGACGTCGGATCAGCCCAAGCGGCGGGCTTGTGACGAGTGCAGTATGCAACCCAAGAATCCGCTCGCCGGTTTTCCTGTCTGACGGTCTCGCAGGAGGCAGAAAGCTCGCCTGTTCCAAGGAGGTCGATGGATGCGCCCGCTGCAAGCGCGAGGGCATAAAATGCATCTATTCTGCCCAAAAGCGCATGGGTAGGCCGCGAAAGCACCGCACCGGCGAGGCGGCCGACCCGGCCCCGGCTGCCGTCGCTGCGCCGGTCGAAACACCGACCGAGGTGGCCCCGCCATTTACAACCATCCCCGAATTCGAATTCGATAGCACGATTGCAATGGACTTGGACTTCTCGTTTCTCGACATGAACAACATGGACATGAACTTCCTCGAGATGGTCGATCCTAACACTCAGTTCCCGCCCCTGCCAGAGCAGATTGGTCTCGACCAGGGGACTACCGTGTATGAAAAGCCACCCCCGGCGCCGGCGCCGGCGCCGCCGTTGCAGCAGCAACCACAACAGCAGCAGCGGGAGCGGGAGCGGCAGCAGCAGCAGCACCCGGGCCCTTTCTGGCCCATGAGCGGCAATCTAGCCGATATCAACTTCGACGAGCCCGATCCAACGTTGGCCCATCAACCAGGACCGGAGCTGACCCCTGAGGAAGTCGCCCACCTGTTGTCACCGGACCTCGCCGAGACACTACCCAGCCTCTCTCCGCCGTCTACCAGCTCGCCAAGCACATACGCCTCCCCCGCAGAGTCGGACGCTACCAGAACATGCACCTGCCTGTCGTCGCTCTACCTCGCCTTGGATTCTCTCCAAAACCTCCCGAAGGAAGTCGGTGCGGCTCTGAAGGTCGCCCGCACGGCATCCAAAACGGCACACGACACAATTCTCTGTCCTGTGTGCGGCGATCCGCCGATGGAGCTCAACTGCAAGCCCTACATGCCCGCCCTGCAGAGCATGATGATGCTCGGCGCGCTGCTCCCGTCGCTGTCGAACGCGTACATGCGCATTCTAACCATGGTCGATGCCGAGGCGGCGGCGGCCGATGCGGAGCGACGCAAAATCAAGTTCACCATCGAAGGGTACGGCGGGCTCTGGGGATGGATGGCCAAGATGGATCCCTCCCGGTGCGGGGCGGCGGACCGGTTTGAGGGCGCCCTGTTCGAGCCGATCCTCTGGCGGCTGACGGTGCGCGCGCTGCTCAAGGTGGACGTGTACGGCATCAACTCGCTGACGCCGGGCATCGAGGAGGAAGAGGAGGCCAACCAGCCCGGCCTGAAGGACATCATCAACATGATGGAGGAGCGCTCACGCCGCCGGCACCTCCACCTCGACGAGATGGTGGCATCGGGCGTCGAGATCAAGACGCCGTGTGAATATATCCCGATGACGTCGACTGGCGACAAGCCGACGTGCATGAGGATCATTGACATTGCGAAGCGGTCGATGGACGACTTGGTTATTCCGTGAGAGGCCATGGCGTTTCTCATGTCGGCGGGATAGGGCAAGGGGCCGATTCCAGCCGCGGCGGATTGTGCCTCAGGCAGCGCCCGGCTGGACACACGGAAAAGGGGAGGGCAGAGGAGGGTTTCCTTCCCCAGCACCACCACCCCCTGGCGGCCGAGGACATAAGCCAAAGCGCACGCCGTTGCCATCCACAATCGCGTCCGATGCAATGGCGGCGAGCATGGCGATGGACCTCCGTTGTCCAGATACCAATTTGCCGCCAAGGCAACAACAGGGAGGATGAAGGCGCGGTCACAAACCACTCGCTATAGGGCTACCGCGCCGAGGGAAGATGGATTGCGCAAGAAGAAGTCGAGAGCACATCTCCGTTCACCTTTTCAACACAATCTGTATAATACCAACCGGGAACAGGATGCAGGCGTTTATCTGTCGTAATTTTTTGGGATGCCAGGGAACAAGGGAGCAGGAACAGGATGGAGGCGTTCATTTGGAGGAACTTCTTGAGATACCAGAGAACAGGAACCTGACAGAGGCCCATTTTCAAACACACGATGCTAATCCCCCTTTCCACTCCCAAACACAAACACTATCGAAAAAAAAAATGAACGACACAACCACTCAAACTCCATGACCGTAGGATTCCCCGCTGCTCATTTCCGCTGTCGACTTTTTCTACATCAAAAAAATGGATCGACGCCGTGAAATGATAAATGACCTGATTTGCCCGCGTCACCGGCTCACACCACCACATCACCTCTCTCTCTCTCTGCTAACCAAACTTTGTTGCCTTTGGCTAAACCGCCCCCAATTTGATTTGCCCTATTTGCGTTTGTTGCCCTTTGCCACGATTTCCGATGCGCAGTGGCTTTAGTAGACCTTCTTCTTCTCGTCGATGCTGAACTGGCCCGGGCCGCTGTTGACCAGCAGCAGGAGACCGCCGACGATGGAGAGGATCTGGAAGAAGTCGTACTTGGCAAAGTCCTTGTGGGGGTGGTGCTCGTGGAGCTGGAAGAAAGCCAAAGTCAGCGAAACATAAAGAAAAGAAGAACGAAGGGAAAAGATACTCACAGTCCAGAAGTTGTTCACCAAGACATTGAACACGCTCAGGATGACGACCAACAGCGTCGCACTAAACTTGGCCTTGAACCCCACGACGACCATGACGCACGCCATCAAGCCAATAAGCGAGACCACGACGCGCCAGACCGACCACTGGCCGCTGAAGACAAAGCCGACAAACAAAAAGATGAGCAGCACGCGGCCGGCCAGCTGGAAGTACATCTTGCGGTCCTTCTCCTCGAGCTGGGGCAGGCCGGCGAAGGCCTTGGTCTTGCGCACCCACGAGTCGGAGAGCACCATGAGCAGACCGCCCATGACGGACAGGTTGCGCAGGAAGAAGTTGAGGTCGAAGATGAGGCCGTAGCCGATCGCCTGCGTGATGACGACGGCGATCAGCCCGCCCACGGCGCGCTCCGAGTGCTTGCGGATGATGACCAGCGTCGAGCAGGTCGCCATGGCGATGACGTTGAGGATCAGGAAGAGGTGCGTGAGGCCCGAGGGGACTGGTGGGTGCTTGTTAGCGGGGGGGTTGTTGGAAGGAGGAGGGGTAGAGGGTGTGAGGGGACGTACTGTGGCGGTAGTCGTGCAGGTACAGCAGCTGGTCGTTCCATTGTGTTATTATTCTGAGCGCGTCCTCGATGAAGGTCACGACGATCAGGAAGCGGCCGATGGCGGGCAGGAAACTGTTGCGGCAGGCTTAGTGTCAGCGGGATCCCGGCGAGGTCTTGGAGCTGGGGGCAGCTCGGGATGATGGGACGCACGGCTTGATCGGCTCGCTCACGGAGTCCAGCAGATCCTCAATCCTACTGGTCTGCTGGCGGATCGCATCGAGCGGGCTCTGCTCCGACTTGTCGTCGGCCTGCCCTCCGAAGGGGCTCGGGGCGGCCATGCCGTAGCTACCCGATCCTCGCATCTGCGCCATTGCTGCGGTCGGGGTGTGTGGAATCGGAGGAGTCGCGGGGGCGTCGAGAGAGGCGGAATCGAAAGTGTGGCAGTCCGGCTGGCGCAATTGGCTTTTGCAAGTGGTGATGGAAAAGAGAGAAGGAGACCCGAGGGAGGGAACGGGCGAGACGGAGGTGGTGCGCCGGACCAGGGGCTGTTTGCGAAACGGCGATGGCTGCAGCGACGGCAAGGAAGAGACTCCGTGGGCCGAGCTAGCGTCAAAAGGTTAACGTCGATGGAAGTTTTGACGAGGCAGCTCGGGACGGAAGACGAAAGACGAAAAGGCTACGAGCGAGGGCCCCCAGACAGGCTCGGCAAGCTGGACAAGAACTTTGGATCGCCGGCGAGTGAAGTTGTTGGGCTGGAGGGAGAGAATTTGAGGTTGCTGTGTTGCTGAGCTCAGACCGGACCTTGGTGTGCTCTCTCGCAACATGGAATCGTGTCCTCTCCAACCACAAACCCACCGCCCGCTGTTGCAACCAGACGATCGCCGCGCAGACGGGACACGGTGGGGCAGTACCGCCCGCTTGGCGGGTACCTAAATCTGCATGATGCGATTGGCTGAGGGGCCCGTTGCTGCTTAACAAAACTACTTGGCAGGTGCGGTGTGGAGCCCGGATGCACGCAGCGCCTGCAGAGAAGAGACAAAGCCCACCAGAGCCCAGAGCCACCAGCGGCCAGCGGCCAGCGCCCAGAGCAGCCCAAAGCTCCATCCCTGGGTTCCCGCTCGTGAGCAGTGGCGGATCCGTCCCTTGTCCATGTCCATCGACTCAAAATCGGGCGCGGACTCAGCTTCCGAACCGCAACGTTGACTACAAACACTCAACACAAAGAGGTCTATTGCCTTTTACCCGATCGCTTCTGGACACGCATGCCGTTGCCATTGATTGACCTCGGTCAGATGACGGTGGATGGCATCTTTCCCGGTTACCTTCCCTCCTCACTGCCATGTCCCGCAGTATGCACGAGACGAATCGAAGAAATAGTCCGCAGTAAGACGTCCGTCTAATAATAGCTGGACGCACAGCAGCGCCATGCATGCAGGGTCGGCACACCAGTCCCGGACCCTCCAACCGGCCCCGGCTTGCTCAGGAGTCAAGATGCCGTCGGCCTCGGGCCATCTTACCACCGGCTCTCTCGGGATCGTGGACGGGAGTTTGACCCCTCACTCGCGCGGGGTTAAATATCAGGGCTTCTCTATCTCCGCGTGCGAAGGGCGGGGTCGTGATTGTTGCTTGAGTTGAGACTTGAGACTTGGGATACGATCCGTCTCCTCCTCTCTTCGTCTTCTGCACAGAATATCCGTACTGTCTTGTCTGCGATCTTGCTTGACAAAGCCGTGCTTCAGACCGTTACCAGGTGTTTGTTGATTGTGACGCAAAACTGCAACGACGAGAGATCGATCCCATCCCAACCCCAAACGCAACCATGTCGTTCTCCTACCAGCGCGTCCTCCTCGTTGGCGCCACCTCTGGAATCGGGGCCGCACTCGCCGACAAGCTCATCCTCGAGGGCAGCAAGGTCATCGCCGTCGGCCGTCGGCAGGAGAGGCTGGACGCCTTTGTCCAGAAGCATGGCTCCGAAAAGGCCAGCGGTGTCCAGTACGATGTCAACGACAGAGCCGGCCTGGATGCCTTTGTCCAAGGGTAAGTGTGGCTCCGGGCCCGCCTCTACCTCTTAGTGTGACTGACACGGCCCAGCATCGTGAGCCACTACCCTGACCTCGACTGCGTGTTCCTCAACTCTGGCGTCCAGACCCAGATTCGGCTCTCGAGGCCCGCAGAGGTCGACCTGGATGCCTTCCACGCGGAGATGAACACCAATTTCTCCCGCCTCGTCGATCTGTCGACCAAGTTCCTGCCCCATCTGTTGCAGAAGCCGTTTCCCACCGCCTTGATCTTCACCGGCAGCCTCCTCGCCTTTGTGCCCGCCGTTACCGTGCCCGCCTATTCGGCGTCCAAGGCGGCGTTGAACACCTACATCCTCTGCCTGCGTCGCCAACACCAGGGGTCGAACACCAAGATCATTGAGATCTCGCCTCCTCTTGTCCAGAGTACGCATCACCCAGTGATCTTGTGTTATTTGAACCTCGAACTGCGATGGCTAACACTTGCGGCTTTCAGCGGAGCTCCACGACTACATGGGACCCGAGAGAGGTCGTGCCATGGGAATGCCCCTCGACGTATTTGTCGAAAAGACGTGGGAGCAGCTTGTGACGGGCTCTGACCACGTCATTGTCGGTGCCATGGATGACGCCTTCATCCCCATGGTGAAGCAGCGCAGGGACCGGTTTGAGGGTTTCTCGAACCTCATGCTCGCCCACTTTGAGCTCTAGCGAGAGGCGCGAGGGGTGCGAGGGGTGCTTCGATGATTGCTCGAAGAAGCTTTTTCTGTCTTTTGGGTTTTGAATTTTAGGATGCCGATGCGAGGGCGCGCGGCGGAGTGCAAAAGTTTATGCTTTTTAACTTTATACACCAATGACCAAACAAGATGTTTGCTAAAAGCTTCACCTCTCTTCCATGCCTTGACACAAAACGAGGCTAGCTCATCGACGGACGGGCAAACCCCGCCCTGCGCCTCCTCACAACACTTACAGTATCAACGCTCAACACCCATCAGCCCTCAACACTCAACGCCCAACACTAAACACGCAACCACGCCCCCCTTCTTCACTTGGTCCACATCCCCACCGCAATGGCCGAGCCCAAACCCGGCGCCCGTCCCGAGGACGAGGACGAGCTCCTCTCCTCGGGCGACAGCGACCTCGACCTCACCACCGAAGAAGGCCGTAGGCGCATGGACCGACGCGAGGCCATCCACATGCGCGCGGTAGAGCGCCAAATCCAGAAGCGCCACGCCAAGGCCCGCAGCAAGATTCCCGCCGTCGTCTTCGAGATCCCCGAGTCGCTGTACCTCAAGGCCGCGACGACGCACGACAAGCTCACCGACGCCGAGCGCGCCCTCCTCCGCAGCCGCGGCGACCTTGTCGGCCGCGCCCTCGCCGACCCGGACGCCCTCACTGAAGAGGAGGCGTATCGCGCGATGCTGTGGCCTGCGCCCGACGTCGTCTGCGCCAACATCAAACGCGTGACGGGCGGGCGGGTGGGTAGCCCGGCCGAGCTGTTTGCTGAGGCTAGGGCCGGCCGGATCTTGACGGTGAACGAGTGCGGGTTGGCATTGGGCAATTTCTGTGCGGGGGAGCAGCCGGACTGGATGAGGCGGCTAGACGTGAGCCTGCCGGGCATGCACTTTGCGTCGATGCTGGTGTTTGAGAGGCGGTTTTACCCTGGGGGGGTGGATACGCTTTTGGCGCCGTCCATGGTGGGCAAGGATCAGATGGCTGTGGTTACGGCATCTGTGCAGCGTCTGGGGCCACCGACTGACGCTCTCTGACAAGGGCGAGAGTGGACAAAGAGAGCCGAAAGCGGGCGACCTGATGTGGTTTGACGGGAGTCCCGAAGATGCCATAGACACCAAGTTACCAAAGTAATGAATCGGGCTGGTTACACAGCATCAAGGCCCAGACTGTCGTCGCAGTTCTCGATGCCATGGAGAGGGACCCGGCCAGCCTCAAACCGGCACCTCAAACTTAGAATCTTAAAATAAGACCATGATTGAGGCTGCCTTTGATGTTCTAGAAACCAGCCAAACAGGTTGTGGGTGGAGTGCCATGCGCCTCGCTGCACAAGGGAGGGGCGGAGTAGAGGGTAAGATGGTGTGACGGAACCAAGCAGCCAAGTGGCTCAGACCCAGGACCATCAGTCAGCTGCGTGGAACTTCCACCCACGTTCTGCAAGCCTGCGGCGAATAGACGACCAACCCGGTCAAGGGAAGCCCGCGCTGTTATCGCCGAACCCGGAGACAGAACTCAACCGAGAACAGAGCGGATTGCCACACCAAGTACATGGTCCCTCAACCATCGTGATATTATCTACCTGTAACCGGTGACCCGAGAAGATTTCTTGAACGTATGTACATCCTCGAAAAGAATGTTGTCGTAAATGGTGAAAGAGGGTGAAAACGCAATCGACCACAACCCGAACGCCGGCCCCTGAGCAAATCAGGCTCACTGGTCTTTCGACTGTGTATATAAGTGATGAAACCGTTGCCGTGGCCTGGAGTTCAGAAGCAGGCCAGGAAATTCCGTAGAGAAAAGAATCAGAAAAGGCCGGATCTATGGTTTTGGCCCAGATCCGTACCCTCCATCGTGCCCTGGCGCCCAAGAATCGTGCCCCTGATACCCCGGCGGCGGCGACAGCGCCGCCCCAGTAGCATCCCCAGTCGGCAGCTCAACCGGCACCGGGGCATATGTGCCGTACTGGTCTGTCCTGGGCGACGGTTGTGACGACCTAAAGCAAACCCCGTCAGAACCATCGCACACTCACATCACGCTCTCACCCCGAGGGAGAAGCTTACCAGGAATCATGCCCGTGCCCCTGATGCCCATGCTGTTGATACCCGTACTGCACCTGCTGTCCATAACCAGGCAACCCCAATCCTCCCGGCGGCGGCCCCGGCGACGGCGTCGACGTCACACCCGGCGATCCCCCTCCATAATGCCCCCATCCACCAGGGCCACCCACCGATCCCCTCAACGTCCCTCCATCACCCGCCCCAGCAAAACTCGAAACCGTGCCCTGCCCAGGGCTTTTCGGATACTGCGCCTCGACCATCCCGCCCATCACACTCCCTCCCCCAACCCCACCACCCACCATAACACCACCAGGCGCCGCCACCACCGCCGACTTCCGATACGCCTTGTCAAACCCGCCTCGCCGCCCACAAAGATACACCAACGCAGCCCCCAAAATCAACACCGCCGCCCCGCCAATCGCAATCCCCGCAATCGCGCCCGTCCCCAACCCACCA
>FTCU01001667.1_pt1 | contig 26932 bp, 15 predicted proteins | sample 1639521 | NCBI WGS metagenome assembly FTCU01 (sample SAMEA3914864, study PRJEB12502) | metagenome | biome: forest; material: soil | place: USA | collected 2012-03-12 | depth 0.3 m
GCACGCAACCTGCACCTAGACTTTGCACGATATGATCATGACAACCAACCGAAGCCCCATATCTTCTCCTCGTTGGAGGTTTATTCTCTGGGTGCTGACGCCCTGATCCCGCTCCCCTCCATCACCACACTTTGTCTTTTTATTTTTTATTTTCCCTCCCGCTCTTTCCTCTCTTCTCCCTCCCTCCCAGTCTTCCCCGCCATTTTGGCGTCTACCCCACACTCGCAAGGGCAATCGATAAGATCCCGCGGAAGAGACCCCGGCGGAACGACGCAACAATTGGAAATCGAAGACCAACCGAATCCGTCCGGGCTGCAGCTCTGCAGCACACACAAGTCGCGGGACCATGTGGCCAGCGACGACAAACTCGAAAATATCTCAAAACGTGGGGCCGTCATCGCCGCCACAGACCCCCAGGACCGCATCCCCCGTCTTTGGCCGCAGAAGCAGTCCCCGGCCGGGGGATTTGCCGCCACACGCACACCTTCCCGTGCGCCCAATGGCGCCGCCGCTGTCGACCGACCACACGGCGGTGAACGGCCTCAACTTCAGCCACTCCCGGGCGATTCGCCCCGAGCAGCTCTCGCCGCGCACAACCAGCTCGTCGTCGGCCTCGTCTTCGGGCCCGGATGATTCGGACGATCCGGACGATTCGGAGGTCTTGGACGATGCGCCCCACGCCGGCCCCTCGCCGTCGCCGCCCGCTCAGCGGCGACCCGCGCCGGCCCCACCCACTCCGCCGCGAGCAAGGATAGGCCGTATTGTGACACACACCGAATTCATCGTCGAAGAGCTGAGCGACTTTGGCGACAGCGACGGCGAGCGGCCCGGCGTCATCCGCCCGTGCGCCATTGAATATCCCGAGTCGGACCGCAGCCGCTCGACGTCGCGGCACCGCCCAGAGATCGACCAGAGGATGATGTTCAACCTCGGCAACCTCAACTGCAGCGACGACTCGGACGAGACGGACCTCGAGGAGCATGAATACCAAGAGTTCCTGATCAAGCGGCGTGCCGAGCGGAGGCACAAGCGAATGTCCTCGGGCAGCATCGGCAAGCGGACCATCAGCGAGAGCATCGGCAGCGACACGGACCGTGAGGACATCCAGTCCTTCCGGTCCTTTCTGGGTACCGAAGAGGCCGGCTCCAGCGCACGCCGCCTGCGCCGGAGAGTCGGCGACCGCCGCAGCCTGCAGTTCCAAGACCCGCCCCCGCCCAGGATCGACGAGCTCGACGAGCCGGACTCGAGCGAGGATGAGATCTTCATCGGCGAGTCGCTCGCACGCGAGCTTCCTTACTATGAATACGTTAGCATGGAGGTTGATTCTCCATGACGGCCGGTCCTCGTTGCCACCTTGATTCGGCATCACCTCGGAGGATGCTTCGTCCAGTCAATCCCGGCTGGTGAAACTTCTCTCTCCTCACCCCTCACCCTACCACTTTACCCTCGGTGCCAATGCCGAAAACGAGGCGATGGCGATGACGACGACCACGATGACCACGACATGATGATATCGAAATTCCAACTGTGATGGCCACCATAGCGTTCTATTTGGTGCATGTATGCTGGATGGAGGTAGCGCTGCATATTTTGACGGATTCCGTGCTTTCGGTGCAAATGCATTCCCAAGTCATGGCGACTTTGCCAGCAGAGAAAGAGAGAGGAGGAGAGAGAGGCGACGAATTCCGGCCCGAACGCCCAACCCTCCACGGCTGCCTGCCGCTCTAACGTGTCCCGACTCTCTCCTGGCCCGCGCTCTTGGGCAGGGAATCCTCGCAGATGGGAAGGGAACGCGCAGGTGGCCCCGGCGGATCGGGATGCCACGGCAAACGGCGGTGACAAACGGACTGTCTTTCCTGGGCTTGGTTGTGGTCTCTGCAATGTCGAACGGTTGATGATACCTGATAGACTTGGGATGGCTGGTGTATTTCCGGAGGCATCTGTTGGGCGACTGAGTTTCTTCAACCCCTCTGCGCCCGGACGTTGAAAGGGCGCAATGATCACGTCACAGTGGTGGTGGCATGAAGTTGTCATGCAGGACCAGGGGGGCCGGTCGCTGTTGTTTATTATGGCCTATTTCTGCGGCCGTGGGGATGGGATAGACTGTTCCTATAGACAGGCACTTCCATGAGGCCAGTCAATGTATCGGATGCCAAATGATTTTTCATGTTGGCCGCGGTTATCATCGCGGTTTGCCAGCGCCTGGCCTCTTGAAGTTTGGACAGAAGAAAAGTGCCAAGACCTGAGGCAGGGGGCTGGTGGCGTAATTGTGACTGGTATGGATGAGGCTGACCAATCAGGTGATCTTCAGCACGTGCCAGCCACAACCGGGTTTTGAAGCTCGCCCATCTGCCGACTCCACCACGGGGAACGACATTCGCGTTCACTTCTTGGACGTGCTCAACATCGTGCATCTCGGCCACACCGTGACTCCTCCAGACCATCCCCAACGCCTGCGATTATCTCCTTTCCGATACCGTGTGGTTCCTCTTTGTGCCACAGACAAATTGAGCGCCGAACATTACCCAAACACATTTGTGTTCGAGCGAACTGCTGGCAGAAAGCCGCACCCACTCCACAAGGCATCGAATCGGGCCTTAGACATCAAGCATCAGGGACATCGATCATCGGTCATCGACAGCCCAACGACCTGCCTTCCCGTGCTATTCCCACACCGATACCGACACCGACAATCTCCCAACCCTGTCCGCATCCACAGTCTCCAAGCACGCTGCCGAGCCGCAGACGGGAACGGCATTATGAACCCAGCTCCCGGCCAGGGCCTGGCAGGCCGGGCAAACGCCCAAAATCCTCAGGCTGCCCAGGCTGCCGCCGCCCCGAACCGACAGCAAGGCCCTCCCCTTTACCGACCCGAAATGATGCGGAGCATCACGTTTCTCGCCGAAGACGAGAAAGTCAAGTACGAAAAGGGCCTCGCCGGTCTCTGGAAGCTCCATGACAGTGCCGCCCCCGGCTCGCCGCAGCAAGACGAGACGAAGAAGAAGATTGCCGAGTTTGGTAGGATGCTCCTCAATAAGATTCATCAACGTCGCCAGCAGGTTCAGCAGCAGCAGCAAGCCCAGCCGCAACCAGGGCAGCCGCAACAACCGCAACGACCGCCCCTCCAGCAATCGATCCAGCAAGGTCTCCAGCAGTCCGGCCAGGTTGGAGTTCCACCCCACGTCCAACAAGCTACTGCTGCCCAAGGAGGCGCCGGCCCGTCAGCCAACATGGGCAACCCGCCCTCTCAAACACCGGCAACCGGTGTGCATGCTTCGCCGAACCTGGCGGCTGCGGCCGCGCAGGCGAGATCGTTGCCGGGCCACATCGTCGCCCATCTGAATGACATGCAGTTCCAACCTCCGCCGAATGTGCCTGACAAGGCGAAGTGGCTTGAAGAGATCAAGCAGAAGTACTCCCGGGCGCTGTTCCTGATGGAGAGCGCCCGCAGCACGACCAAGACGATCGACCAGACTCTCCAAGACAACCAGTCGCTTCCTCCCGAAGAGAGGAAGAAGCTCGAAGACCGCAAGGCGCAGCTTCAGAAACAGTACACCGAGGCCATCTCGTTCGCAAATCTGGTCAGGAAACAATATGTCACGGGCGGCAACCAGCGGCCTGCCCAGAACGGCGCCGCCGCAGCCCCTAATGCAGCGAACCAGGCGCGCCCGCAAACCTCGGGGGCCCAAGGGGTAGCCCAGCCTGGTCAGGGAGTGAGCAATGGGACGCCAATTGCGGTCCCTGCGAACCCGATGCAGAACTCCGCGGCTGCTGTCAATGCAGCCATTGAGGCTGCCAAAAAACAGCAGTTGGCAGCCGGCCGGGTGCCAGGCGCAGTGAATGCGCTGCCGGCGCAGCAAGGGCAACCCCCTCAACCACACCCGTCGCAGGTACAAGCTCCGGCAACACCAGCACAGGCGCAACAGTCTCCAGTCACCCCGGTGCCCCCGGCGCAACCTATCGCCTCGCAGCAACCGCAACAACAACAATCCCACCAACCTCAGCAACTCCATCATCCCGCCCCGCCCATCAAAATCGAGCCCGGCACTCACCCGCTTCCCACACCCCTCAATACGGCCCTCGCATCAGCAACTGCCGGTGGGATCCCATCGGTCGGAACACCAACCCAAAACTCGGCTCGCCTTCAGACCCCGCAGTCGGCAACCCCCACTACGGCCAACGCGAACATCCGCCCTCTCACGCACGCCGCTGCCGTCAATCTAGCCTCCCAATCGCGGCCCGGATCGATTCCGGCCGGCCCCGCAACTGGACCCGGAAACCCTGCCGCGTCGGGTCTCGGCGTGATCGGTGGAGCACAGCAGCAAGGACACCCGCACGCGCACCCGCCCCAACCTCAACCTACAGCGCAGAACCTGCAGTCCAAGCTGCCGATTCCCAAGGTTCTCCACGAGAAAGCCACCCAAATGCCGACCCCGGTTCCGAACATTGGAGGCATTGGCAACGCCGGCCGCCCCACCTACAGCGCCGGCGGCGGCATCGGAGGCGGTGTCATGAACCAGCCGGCTTTGGCCAAGACTCCCGCCTTCCAGCTCGATGGCGAGGGCGAGCGTATTCTCAACAAGAAGAAGCTGGATGAGTTGGTGCGTCAGGTCTGCGGCGGCACGGCCGAGGGCCAGGAGGGGAACATGTTGACTCCCGAGGTGGAGGAGGTCAGTGAAATGTTTCTTTTTATTATTGTTATTCAATTCTCGATAATTACTAACACAGCACAGTCGGTCCTCACCATGGCCGATTCGTTTGTCGACAATGTTCTTCACCAGGCCTGCCGCAACGCCAAGGAGCGAGGCTCCAAGGTTCTGGAGATCCGCGACATCCAGCTTGTTCTAGAGCGCACTTACAACATCCGCATCCCAGGCTACTCCAGCGAGGAGCTGCGGACGGTCCGCAAGGTACAGCCCAACAGCTCTTGGATCAAAAAGATGAGCGCCGTGCAGGCTGCCAAGGTGGTCCCTGGCAAGGGAGACCTTTGATCAGCATCATCTCCGTCTTATTTGGCACATCGCTTCCTCACTTCTTTCAGACATGCGAAACTGTCTGGCATTCTTTTTCATCCGGGAGGAACAGGTGTTTTTGGGAGGAGGGAAGAGTCATCTTAGGGAATTGGGATTCTTGACGAATGAGGATATGGCAAGCGGCGCAAGGGAAACGTCCGTCCGCTGATGATAATGGTGGAGGTACGGCGTTTATCACGGGGGTATCTTCGAGGGCGCTGATGGAAACAGCGGACAAGAGCAAGGAACCAACTCATTACATGGTGATTTCTGATCAATGGTTCTCGAATCCGCGTCGTTTGCTCGACAGTTAATGGTATCACGAGTTACCAATTGATCCCCAGAGATTTTCGAAGTTGTGTGCGACCTTTCCCTTGTCCGACAGTGTGCTGAGAGTTATCCATACTTTTTGCCACTTCCCTACGTCTACTATTGTTCTCTTGCTTTTTCTCGTCATTGCTTTCCCGTCCTTTTGCTTCTCCCCTTATTCTTTCTTCGCTTCCTTGTTCTTTTTCCTTACCGGAGTACCTGGTATGTCCCACAAACTCGAGGCAACTTGAAGATACCCATTCCTGCACATTGGTGGCCCTCTTACAGAGGCGCAGCGGAGTGTTTGAGTTTCGGTATTTTGGGCACTAACAAAGCGGCGCCGACCCAATCAGCTGGAACCTGAAAGAATCAGGAAGCAGCTCGTTGTGCACGCGAGATGATCGCTTCCCTCCCTCGGTACTTGATAGAACAGCTATGTTTCTCTTGGAAACAGAAAAGATTCCCTAGACGGTGCTTGGGCAATAAACATATCTATCTATTTAATGTTGCATCGTAAATGAGGTGCTTGTGAGGGACAAGGCGAGATGGCCTTCATCGCTTGAGTCTTGCTGACTCAGTCGCAACTCAGGGAACTGTTGCGAAGCAGAGAAGCCGGGTCCGCCCGGGCAGGCCCGCAGCACGGCAGCAGCAGGCAGCAAATCGACAACGTCACAAAGCATCCAGCTCGCCCAAGCCCAAGTGGGTCACTGGGGCGAGCCGCATCCACTGGCCCATGGCCATCCGCTGCCATCGAGCTTGGCAGGCGCATCGGTTTGGCGCGCCATGCAGCAGCAGAGGTACCGGGGCCCGAGCTTGGACCTCTCTCCGCCCGCAAATCCCCAGGCAAGCCTGAGGTAGCCCGGCGCAGCTGGGTACCTTGGGCCATCTCTCCCCAGCCAGCAGCGCTCGTGGCTCGTGTCACGTTTGGCGACCTGCCCTCTCAATCTCCGACTGACCTCGAGCTTTTCGAACCCTCCATTCCTGCATCACAAACCCAAGCACAGCAAACCCGCCTCCACCGCGCCGATCGTGAATCTGCTTGTCTGTAGGACATTGCACTCCGCATCCCCGGCAGTTTTAGCCTTTCGCATCCACCGTGGTCAGGCCGTTTTTGGAGCGGCTGCATCCGCCCCCCAACAAACAAACCCGGCGAGGTCGCCCATCTGACCAAAGCCAACAAGCAAGCCCGCGCGCTTCGCGATCGAATTGCCCCGGCACCTTCCATCACCACCACCATCCATCGCCCATCGGCGGGAGCGCATCGACCTATCACCGCCCTGCACAGACCGCCACACACCCGCTATGCCCGGAAAGACACCTGATAAGGAGCCCGTGGAGAACGGCGGCTACCGGGGAGGGAAGGACATCGAGATGACGGACAAGGACCTCAAGCCCAAGGGCAAGAAGACGAGCAAGAAGGAGGGCGACGACGAGATGACAGTGGTTGTCCCACCCTCAAAAGCGTCCAAGCAGTCATCGGCGCCTCCGCCCAACGATGCCGAAGGCGACGTCGCCATGGATGACGCGGATAAGGCTGCCGAGGGCGAAGTCAAGGTCGACCCTGTCGTCCAAACCATCAGCGGTATGCGGCCTCGGTTTGACTATTTGTATTCGATTCCCAGACTGACCAAAGATTGCAAAACAGACATCAAGAGCAACTTCGCCCTCTTAGATCGCGCCGTCGCGCTCTTCGATGCTAGATTCTCCCTCCGCGCCCTGCGTTCCATCTCGTCCATCCGGAAACGCCTGACCCCCGATATCCTCGCCCAAGCCATCTCCGAGACGTACCCGCCGTCCTCCGCCAGCGCTCCCATTGCGAAGCAGATGCTGCAGGTGATCGGCCGGCCAGATGTGTCGCTGGGTCGCCAACCCGGCCCGGAGATGGAGATCGACAGCGAGCCCAAGGCTGCTGGCAAGAGCGCCGCCAAGAAGGAAGTTAAGGAGGTCATCCCCGAGGTTGACGTTTTCCTCGGCATCCTCACACAGGTGCTCCTGCACGACAACAAACAGTTCCAGGCCGGTTTCGCCTTCTCGCACTACCTGGTTGACCGGATCCGGTCCGTCAACCGCCGCACGCTCGACAGCCTCTCGGCCAAGGTCTACTTCTACTACTCGTTGTTCGCGGAGCAGCTCGCCCCCCTGCCGCCCTCTCCCCAGTCCCCGATTGTGTCGATCCGCCCGACCCTGCTCGCCGCCCTCCGGACAGCCGTGCTGCGCAAGGACGTCGACACACAAGCATCCGTCATCGTCCTGCTGCTCCGCAACTACCTCCTCACGTCGCACATCTCCCAGGCCGACCTCTTGGTGTCGCACACGCAGTTCCCCGAGAATGCCGCCAACAACCAGGTCGCCCGCTTCCTCTACTACCTCGGCCGCACCCGCGCCATCCAGCTGCGCTACACCGAGGCCCAAGAACATCTGACGGCTGCGACGCGCAAGGCGCCGTCGAGCGCCTGCGCCCTCGGCTTCAGCCAGACCGCCACCAAGCTGCTGCTCGTCGTGGAGCTGCTCATGGGCGACATCCCCGACCGGGCGACGTTCCGCCAGCCGAGCATGGAGGCCGCGCTGCACCCCTACTTCCTGCTCGTCCAGGCCGTCCGGGTGGGCAACCTGGAGGACTTTGAGACCATCATCGCCGACCACGCCGACACGTTCCGCCGCGACGGCACCTACACGCTGATCCTGCGCCTGCGCCAGAACGTCATCAAGACGGGCATCCGCATGATGAGCCTCAGCTACAGCCGCATCTCGCTGCGCGACATCTGCATCCGCCTGCACCTGGGCTCCGAGGAGAGCGCCGAGTACATCGTCGCCAAGGCGATCCGCGACGGCGTCATCGAGGCGACGCTCGACCGCGAGCGCGGCTTCATGAAGAGCAAGGAGGTCGGCGACGTCTATGCCACCCGCGAGCCGGGCGAGGCGTTCCACGACCGCATCCGCGTGTGCCTCTCGCTGCACGACGAGAGCGTCAAGGTGTGTACACTTTTTACTCATTTATATGCCGCCTTGCAACCCCGCTTGGAAGAAACCTGTGCTGACCAGATGTGATCCACAGGCCATGAGATTCCCCATGAACCAGCACCGCCTCGAGCTTAAGAATGCACAGGAGGCGCGCGAGCGCGAGCGCGAGATGGCCAAGGAGATCCAGGAGGGCGATCTGGATGAGGACGACCTCGGCGGCGAGTTCGAGGGCATGTAATTATCCCCCCAACCATCACCTGCTTTGGGTTTCCCGTCGTCTTTGTTTTTTTGTCACCGGTTCCTTGTAAAGTTATGTCTGAAGAGAAGAGAGAGAGAGAGAGGAGGAGAGAGGGAGAAGCTGAGTGGGAAGAGAGAGGGGGTTGGGGTGGTGGTGCAAGGGCGGGAAGCGGTTGGCGAGAATACGGAGGTGATTGATCCGGGGCAAGACATCTGGTTGTGGTCCTGGTTTCTGGTCCTTAGCGGTTTACAGAGAGTAATCGGACCAGTTTGTTCTGCGGGGACGACAGACTTGTTGGTTGTCTGGTGGTTGCTCTGGTTGGGTTGTTGCTTGGTTACTTGCCTGCCTGGCGGGTAGTAGACGTTTGACGTGAGCCTGTAGTGGGCGTTGTTGAGGGCATCACGGCAAGGAATATATTGCTATGCTGTTAAATGAGGTGGTGACATTGAGTCTTGACGTTAAGTGTGAACTTGGTTTCTCATCTGAGTATTATTGGTTTAGTCTAAAGAGCAGGAACAGGTTATGAAGGGTTACTAGATAATCTTAAACTTCTGTCGGGTATTCGGTGTATTATTACCTAAAATGTCAACGTCGTCTCTCAAGTTCCTACCCAACAGGCTCAAAGTCCACTTCTCTCAAATGTATCGAGAGGTTTGTGTCTAGCTCGAGCTTGAGAGTCCATGCGTATGACAAATCGGTGTTGCAGTGCTATAACGAATTCAAAAATTGGGTATCAATCACTCTGTACACAACAACGCCATGTCCAATCCTTCGGCACCTGTCCAAAAACCGCCACAAGCCCGCCCCAGAGCTTTATCACAGATCCGGCATTGTGTCAAACGCCTCGTTCCCTCCTCGGCCTGCTCACCCTCCCTCCCCCACCCCCATCCTCTCCCTCATCCCTCCTTTTCCTCTTCGCCCTCTCACCACCAGCCCGCCAATGATCCCCTCCCCTATCCCGCCACGAGACACCCCCGATTTCACCACCGCCCCTCCCCCTCACATCATCACCACCACCACTCCTCACACCTCCAGAACCATCCTCCTCCTCACCACCACCACGTCCACCAACACGACCCCCACCAACATCAGGATACCGCACCTCGCGATCCCACGCGGCCAGCGACGCGGCGGGGCTCCTTAGCCAGCAGCGCAGCTCGTGCAGGAACAGGCGGGCGTGGGGCCGGCCGAGGAAGTCGGCGAGCAGCGTCTCGGCCTGGCCGGCGCTGTCCTGCAGGTCGACCGTCTTGAGGATGGCGAGGGTGTATTCGAGCAGGAAGGCGGCGTTGTTTCGGCGGCGGTTGGTTTGCGGGGTGGTTTGCGCAGTGGTGGTGGTGGGTTGGGGGGTGGTGATGGCGGGGTCGTTGGGGTCGGAGTCGGGGTCGTCGGAGAGGAAGGAAAAGACTTGGAGTTCGCGGAGGATCCAGAGGCGGGCGCGGGAGAGGAGGTGGGGAGTGGAGGAGAATTGGATGGGGGTTGGCGGGGCGCGGTATTGGGAGATGCGGTTTGAGCCTATGTCTGTGAGGGAGGGTTAGATTGGGGTGTGCTTGACCGTAGGGAGGAGGGAGGGTGGGAGGGTGGGCACTGACGCAAGGAGTATAGCTCGTGTCGGTAGATGTGGCGACGGTGCCGGATGGCCTCGTTGAGGCTGGGAGGCGGTCTTGGGACTCTTCTATTTCTCTCCCGGAGCAGTCCGTTGTGCGATGTGAACCTTGTCTGCGATGGCCCGTTCGGGTCATCCCCTCCCGTGGTGTCGCGAGGCCGGGCGGCGTTGGGCACGCTGTAGAAGGCTTGTTCACCCTTCTGGGCATCCGCATAACGGACTTTGAGGACGGTGGCTTTGCATAGCGGGCAGCTGGGGTGCTGCTGCAGCCAGCTCGCGAGGCAGACGAAGTCGAAGTGGGTGTGGCCACAGGGGAGAGCGGCGCATGGGTCGGAGACAGTGTCGAGGCAGATGACGCAGCAGTCGCCTTCACGGTCACCGTCGCCGTTGGGGGGCTCGGTGGAGTCCTGTAGTGATGTCTCGATCACGTCGAGGGTGGTCTGGAGCACTTGGGCCTTGATGTCGCCGGGATCGTCGTCGGCTCGTCCGTCCATGGGCTGTCTGTCCTGTGTTTGGGGGGTTCTTGGGGAGGATGGGAGGGAGGGCGTTTGGACATTTTGGTGGGGCCTGTTCAGCAGCTCTCTTGTCAGCTGCAAGAAGCCGGCCACAGCGACAACCCCTGTCTGTGCCAAGGCCTGGGGAGCTCTTCCACAGGCGGATTGGGTGGGGTCCAATGCACCACTAAACGCGTCCAACGCGTCGTGTTAGTGTCTCCGTCCTTCTGCACAGCAATCACCTCGACATCCATCTCCACCGCTTGCTTTCTCGACAGCGATTGCGGTCTCCCACATCTTCAACGAATATCACATAGGTCCGGATGCCGCACAGCACCATGGACGACCAGGCCCGAGTGGCCTACGAGGAGGAATCCCTGCAGCTGCGGGCCGAATTGAAAGCTTGGGAGGGCGAATGGGGGACCGCCCACGACGGCAGGAAGCCGGGCCGCGACGACATCAAACAGAACTCCCATATTGGTGCGCAGCCGATCTCTTTCGTTTGCCTGTCTTGCGCCGGGATACCCAAGCTGACACGTACCACCCGTCCGAGAAACAGCCCACAGATACAAGCGGTACAACAAGATCCGCGACATCCTCGCCGGCAGGATCCCCCACCAAGCCACATGCGAGCAGCCGCAGCGCAAACGGACCCAGTCCGATGCTGCCCTCGCTCCCCAGACCCCCTCCAAGAGGTCCAGGCCGGCCCAGACACCCACCAAGACCCAGCATTTCCAACCCAACGCCACCATGTCTCCCGGAGCCCGCACGCCATCAGCAGCTGCGGTCTCCGTGCTGACCCCCTCCCTGAACCGGACGACCCTCACACCCATCCCAGCGGTGCCAACATCCGTCAGCCCGACACCCCAGAAAGACGGCCGCGTTCTCGGCCTTTTCGACCTCCTCTCGGCGGGCACGCCCTCCCGGTCGACCACCGCCATCTCGGTGACCGCCATCCCCGCCGTGACATCAAGCAAACGCCGCAGCCCCCCCACCACCGCCCGCTTCGCTACCACCACCCAACCCACACTCTTCCAGGCTTCCCCTTCCGCCGCCAAAACCACAACCATAACAACCCCTTTCAAAACTCCTTCCAAACCAACCCGCTCCTCCACCACCCCATCAAACACAAACACAACCCCCTCCTTCCTCCGCCGCCGCACCATCACCTCAACAACGGCCACCACAGCCATCACCCTGTCTCGTGTCGACGAACAAGACGAGGATGTCAACAAAAACCACGACAACGACACAACAAGCGGGGAGTGGATAAAGCGGCTGCCGAGGAAGTTGCTAGGCGGAGGGCTGGGGCGGAGCTTGAGCAGTGTTGTGGCGGGGCTGAGGAAGCTGGAGGAGGAGGCGTTTGGGGACGAGGAGGAGGTTATGAGGGAGATGGAGAGGGAGATGGAGATGGAGATGGGGGGTGGGGAGGGTGGTGGCGAGAGGGTTTCGAGTAACGAGGATGTGGCGCCCGCGAAGAAGGCGGTTGAGGTGGTGGGAGGAGAGAAGGATGAGGTTGAGGTGCGGGCTGGTCAGGTGCCGCCGCTGGGTCTTGGCGGTGACAAGGAGAGAGGAAGAGACGGCAAGGTGCTGCTGTCTGGGTTTGACGACGAAGCGCTATACGACGCCCCTGATGAGGAGAAGCAAAGAGGACAACCTCTGCGGCTGTTCAAGAAGCGCGGACAGAAACGCACCACACGGCTGTCCAACATGCGGCCGACGAGAGCGAAGCGGCCGGCGCAGGCCCTTGCCGCAGAGCATGATCTGGACGAGGAAGAGCAGGAGGACGTCGTTCCCGAGACACAATTCAACCCCTCTGCACTAGCCCCAATAGACGCCGACGAACTCCGCCTCTCCGATCTCGACTCCGACATCGACTTTGACGCTTCCGCCTCGGACGAGGAAGAGGGCACAGTCAAGGCCAAGCAGAAGAAGAAGAAGACTGTCGCGAACAAGGGCGCCGAAAATGCAAAGGGCGAGGGCGTCGTCAAGCGGGCGGTGCGCAAGGTCAAGGCGACGGCCCACGCCAACTTCAAGCGGCTCAAGCTGAAGAACACGGGATCCAAGGGCGGGCCGGGACACAACAGTCGGTTCCGCAGGAGGCGGTGAGGGGGTTGCATCTCTATATATATTTGTGATGATAAATGACGTTGCATAGCATTGCATGGTTTATGGCTACATTGTACGGTTCGGGGCATGGAGGAGTATGGCGAGCGTTGCACGGGGCATTGGCTTGTGGAGGATGGCTGCTGTAAGACTTCGCAGATGTAGGCATATACAAAAGGACATGTGTGTATACCGCGGAAAGCAATATTGGAACAACATCGGGGACGGATAATTCACGTTGGCTAGTTCAAGAGACATCACCGGAGGCGCGCTTGGCCCTAAGATTGTGTGAGCGAGTCTATTAAACTACCGCGAGGATCGATCCCACGAGTATATCGCACCCAAACTCCAAGACAAACCCAACAAACAACCCCTCTGGCGTCTCATCTCCAACACCAGGTTTTCCGAGACGCCGAAATATAAACAAAAACGAAAGACAAAGAATAAAAGAAGAGCGAGAGACAGCTAGAACCAAGGAAAAAGTCTACCGCAGCAGGCGGCTGGTATATCCCCCATATATCCCCCATATATCCCCCATATATCCCCCCACCTCACGGATACATCCCCCCACCTCTCAGATTACCTCACGGAGCAACAACAACAACCTTCCCCGCCGTAACCGTCTCCGTAGCCGTAACCGTCGCCGTCTCCCGCTCCGTAACCTTCTCAGTAACCGTCACGCGCTCCGTCACGGTCGTGGCGTCCACGCCCGCCCCGTTCGCCTGGCCCGGGTTGGCCGTGCCCGTCGTGCCCGTCACGCTCACGGCGGGCACCGCCGCCGCGGTGGTGGTGGTCGTGGTGACGGCCAGGGTGGAGGTGATGACTGTGGTGGTGGTGGTGGTCTTGTCGTCGACGGGGATGACGACGAGGGTTTCTTTGGTTGTGGTTGAGGTGGCGAGGGTGGTGGGGCCGCGGACGGTGGTGAAGGAGAGGGAGATTGGAATGGAGAAGTTGGGGAGGCGCTGGGAGGAGGAGGGGGTGACGGTGGATTCGGGGATGGGGTTGACGATGTTGGGGTCGATGGTTAGGGTTAGGACTGCGGTGCCGATTGTGGCGGTGCGGGTTACGCGGTTGGTGGGCGGGGGGGTGGTGGTTGAGGTGGGCGAGGTGGAGGTGGAGGGGGTGGTTGTTGTTGTTGTTCGTGGGGGGTCGACGGTCGCGTAGGTGGTTCCGATGCCTGAGGTGGTGAGTATCACGACGGTGGTGATGGTGCTGTAGGCGGGGGTGGTTTTTGAGGAGTCGGTGCTTGACAGAGACGCCGAGCTGGTTGATGCGGTCGCCGACGATGCGGTTGATACTGAAGTGGTGGAAGTACCGGTGGAGAGTGCCGTTGACGAGAGAGCTGACGAGACGGTAGACGAGCTCGGCACCATCGCATCCGGAATCGTCCCCAGGATCTGCTTGGCCACGGCAATCTTGGTGCAGCCCAGAATCACGCCGTCGGTCGTGTTCATGGGCAGGGCAAAGCAGGCCGTGTCGGCGGCGCGGCAGGGGATGATGTCAAAGCCCCCGGTGGCGGCGCACGTGGCGATTCCTCCAGCAACGCATGCCGTTTGGCCCGCCTTGCAGGCCGACTGTGCCGTCAAAGTGGCGAAGAGGTCGTTGAACTCGCGCGCCTCCTGCAAGTTTCTCTGATACACATCGGCCGAGACGGTAGCGGTCGCCGTGGGAGGGGCCGCGATGACTGTTGGGATCTCGGAGACGGGCGTTCCTGTAACGACAGGTCGGGAGGAGGAGGAGCTAGAGACGGTCGCTGAAAACGTGGTGGAGGATGTTGCAGTGGAGGTGGGCTGTCCAGTAGAAGTTGTCACTCTGGTAGACGGTGGTACTCCAGTAGACGTTGACGTTCCCGTAGACAGCGACGCTCCAGGAGACGTCGATGCTCCAGTGGATGCTGACACTCCAGTAGACGATGACGACCCAGTCGACGTTGACGCTCCAGCGGACAGTGACACTGTGGTGGACAGCGACACTGCGGTGGTCAACGACACCCCAGTGGACGTGGTAGAGCCGAGGGTAGTTGGCAACGCGCTGGACGTGAACGAACCACCAACGGCCGAGGCCAGCGAGCTCGACGTGACACTGGTAAAGCTACCAGCAGCCGAGGAAGTGGAGCTCAGCTCTGTCACGGTTGACGAAAGAGACGACGTTAACGATGAGAGCTGGCTGATGGCAGTGACGACGGGCCTGCTGGCCGTGGTGGTGGACCCGAGAAGCGGAATCGTAATGGCGCTGTGGAGAGCGACCGACGAAGTGGATGTGCTGGTGGTGGACGACGGGGTGCTCGCGCTGGTTGTGCTGGAGGTCGTCGTCGAGCTCGGCGAGGTGACGGCGGGCAGCACACTCCCGGAGGTGGTTGATGTCAGACTCTCCGTCTCGGAGGAGCAGAGCGACTCTGTGGTCTCACCGGCCGTTGTCGTGCTCGTCACCGACGACACAGCCGTGACGCCGACGGCTCCAGTCGTTGAGGATGGTAGAAGTGTCGAGGTGCTCCCGGTGCCGACTAGTGCCTGTCTTCGTGCCTTGACGGCGTCGGGTGCTGCCGGACCCCAGGCCCGCGAGCGGCGCCGCAAAGGACCTGCCTCTGCGGCAGCAGCCAGCGACAGGGCATATACAATTAATGTGGCACGCATTCTGATGTGCCGGTGAAGAGGTGTGTTGGTGTGGGTGTGGGTGTTGATGTTGGACGTGGATGTGGATGTGGAAGAAGTCGATCTTGGTGGTGAGAAACAAGAATGAGGAGAGGGCCTGCCCGAGAGAGAAGGAGATGGTTTGTGAAGTTAAGAACGACAACAGACTCGGTGGTCGAGAAATTATTGAGAGGCGGGCGACTTGTTCGTGTGGTCGCCGGGGTCAAGTGTCGCAAAGGGCCGGCCTGGAACAATAAGTGACCACGCAGCCAAGAATAGGGACAATGGCGATGAATGGCCGCCTCGACAAAACAATCAGAAATAGGAATAATGGGAAAGGGCTGGCAAAGAAAGAGGGAGGACGCAACAGAACACGGAACAGGGAAGCACGGTAGAAAAGAGAAAGCCGGTGGCAGTGTGACTCGAGGGCAGCATGGTGTCCTTTTTCTGGTTTTAGACCTGTTGGCCATCAGTCCATGTCCTCTGCGCAAGCCAGCCAGCCCGCTTGCGGCAGCGTCACCGTCAAAGGTGGGACGGCACTCCATGGGCGCGTCAGGCCGGCGACGCGCCACGGGGGGTTGAACGGCCAGCACGTTGCGCGCGGCCAGCAGAGGGGCCCCGGCTAGTCGAATTCAGAATTCAGGGCACAGCGTGCAGCTTGGGATGGATGCGAGATGACGGGACGGAACGGGGACCACTGCGGCCGCCGTGGCCGCAGCGACTGATGCCCAATCGCCTGGTGGCGAGCTGGGATCATGAGAAGCAGCCGTGGCCAGCAGGCGAGAACGGGTGATGTTGTGGGTAAGCGCCGTCGTCTCGCGGGCTGCAGAGTGCTTCTGCGTTTCTGCGTTTCCAAAAGGGCAGTGAAACAAGCGCCCGCCGTCGCTGATTGGCCGGGCGGTTGCAGCAGGGTCGCAGGTCTGGGGAGCTGCTGGCCAACCAATTGCCGGCGCCCTTGCCAGTGCCCAGGCCCTGAAACAGGAAGCTCAAGGAGCATGGGCCATCTGCCCGGCCATTTTACCCGTGGTCTGGACTTTGGAGCTCGCATGCGAGAGACCCGGTAAATGTGTGGTCTATCCCGTCTATGTAAGCTATGTAGATATTCCATATGAGTGTGCACGTCTCAGCCAACCCCGACCCAGCCCATCCCTCCCACCGCCCCATCCCCATCCCCAACCCCTACCCCCACGCCATCCAATGTATCCCATGCGCAGACGTATCCCATGCAGATGTCTCTCATGTACCATGTATGATGCCGGTGACCCCTCATGCAGCCCAGAAATCGTCCTCCCCATCCAGCCAGCCGGTCCCCAAATCCGGCGATCCAAGACGAACAACCGTCTGCCCCTTTGTGGACGGCACCCAGTCCGGTGTCGACTCCCCGCTGTCCAACCGCACCACCTTGTTCGGCCGCATCTCCAGTTCCGGGCTCCACAGCCCCGGCGGCGACCGCTTTCGGCCGCCGTTCGTCTCGGTCGTTCTGCTCGGGCCAGGCGTTGCAGAGGCCGCGGCGAGATCAGCCGCCTGGCGGGAGGGGCCGGGACCACCATGCGTGGTCTCTTCTTCGGCGTCGGAAGTGAGGTCGATGAAGGCGACCTCGACAGGCTTGGCGCTGCTGCAGCCGTTCGTGATGGCCGCTGGTGCCGACCCGTCACGCGGTGTGCTCCGCGGGAGGCCAATCTCCTCGGCCTCAACCGTCCCATCACAAGGCGTCCTCCCCCGGGGCCAACCCTCCTCAAGCTCAGCAGCCTCAGCCCACGCCTCGCGAAACTGCAACCCCAGCGCAAGCGCCATCTGCCTCGAGACCGAGTTCCCCACCAACTTCCACTGACTCGCCAGCGACCCCAACAACACCTCCCCATCGGGAAACCCCTGCGCCCTCCGCACCTCCTGCACCGTCAGCGGCCGGTCCTCCTCCCAGTGCAGCCCGCCGCCGACGATGGCGTCCGTCGGCGCGCTGTGCGTCGTCACCGTCGGGAACACGTCCTCGGGCCGGATGCGGTGCCAGCCGCGCGAGGCGGGGCCCACGCGCTTGCCCGCCGCGGGGAACAGCTCGCGGTCGGAGGCGGTCATGACGCCCTTGCCTTCGAGCCAGGCCTTGGCAAAGGTCATGCCGTGCGGGCGCTTGGGGATGGTCGCGATCTGGTCGCGCAGCGCGGGCGTCATGCCGTAGCTGATGCGGTGGTCTGGGAAGGCGACGGCGGGTTCGGCCTTGCCGTCGTTGATGGGCGGGATGTCGGCGGTGGCGGAGCTCGCGCTGAGGTAGGTGAAGGGTGTGGCCTGGAAGGGGCGGCGGACGAAGGGCTCGCCGTTGCACATCTCGCCTGGGCCGCGCGCGGTGACGGTGGGGTAGTGGGCGTGGGAGAGCTGCGGGGCCTCGGGGAGCGGGAGGCCCGGGGCGGCGAAGTAGAGGAAGACGCGGGTGCGGCTTTGGGGCGCGCCGTGGGACCAGGCGTCGCCGAGGACCAGCTGCGCTTGGTAGCCCATTCCTACGATGGCGCAGAAGAGTTGGCAGAGGACGTCCTCGTCGCGCTTCTTGCCGGATTGGACGATGGACGAGACGTTCTCCAGGATGCCGTATTTGGGCCGGTAGAAATCCACGAACGAGGCGAACGAGGCGACCAGGGACTGGTTCTTGATCTGGGCCAGCGTCGTCTTGTCTTGGGTCAGCAGAGAGAAACCCGGGCACGGGCTGCCGGCCGAGATGAAGTCGACCTCTCCCGGGCGGGGCACGTTCACGGAGTACTGTCCCTTGAGCGCCAGATGGAGGAGGTCGTCGACTGAGCCCAGAAACGGCTTCGTCTTCTCCGGGTTGGGGGTGTTTGCCATGTAGGTGTGGATGGCACGGTCCCAGATGTCGTTGGCCCAGCGCATTTCCACCGCGCCGCCCTCCTCGAGCCCGCGGCCAAAGTTGCCCGCTCCGCAAAACAGATCCATGCCCCTCAGTTTGCGGCACGTCTGCCGCCTGGGGTCGAATCCCTGCCGGAAAGAAGTCGGGAAGTCGCCGTCAAACGGAATACATCTCGAGCTGCTGCCGTCCTCGCTAGTTTCGAGCCTGTGCGTGATGTAAAAGAGGTTGCCTGTGCCCCCTCTGTCGTAAGGGGCCGGAACGGCCTCCCCAGGCTTCAGCAAAAGAACCTCGCACTTTCCAATAAAAATATCCGGTCTGGCCACCAACAGTTCATCGTCGTAAACCAGCTCGTTAACAGCCGCACCCGCTCCAGGATCCACCACTCTCCGCCGCGAGAGCCGCCGCAGCCGCAGGAACATGGCCCCGCCTTGCCTAAAGACTTTGACCACCTCGAACGGCTCGGCAACAGCGTCGGTACGGGCTAGATCCGCCAGAATGGTGTCGCCAGTTGCGAACTCAAGCTTCGGCTGACCGTGGTCGCACGTCTTGTGCGACCTCTGCAGCGTCACCCACCGCCGGTTCTCCACCATGTACGTCTGGCGCACAAAGAACTCCCCGCTGCCCTTGTCGGGGCTGCCAAACCAGTCGACGGCGTGGACGCCCAGGATCTCGTGCTCCTTGACGCGGGCGTGGCGGCCGTCCTCGCACGTGCAGTGGTCCGACAGGAAGAGCTCGTTGGACCAGGGATACTGCATCTTGCAGCAGGGCGTCTCGACGGGGCGGTAGAACCAGGTGACGCTGAAGCTGCGCGCGCCGTCGCTGGCGGTGTGGACTTTCTGGACGAGCCCGAACCACCTGCCGTCGTCGGTCGCGCCCTTGGACGCCATGCTCTGCCACTTGGTGTTGGTGGATGCCCCGTCCCGGGGGGTCGAGATGGTGTCGCCGGGTTTGATCTGGTCGATGGCTTCGAGGGTCAGGAAGCACGCCTCGCTCGTGCGGGTCCTCTTGCTCGAAGGGTTTCGCCGAACTAGCGGGGGCGTGGGCTTGTCGATCGTGGTGGCCGCGTTGCACGGCCGCGGCGCCACGCCCTGGGAGAGTCGGTTCGCCGGCTCCTCGCCGATCACCTTGAACATTTTTCCAATGACCATGTGCCCGAAACAGTCCTTAATGTACCGCGTGACAATAGTGGGCGGAGCTTCATCCCCGCCCTTCGTGATCATGGGAAGCCGAGGTGCGACGGTCTGCTTGTACCGAGCGAATTGCATAGTCTCCTGGAAAAGGGGCAGCGAGACGACCTGCTGGTGGCCCAGCAGGCCGTTCATCTCCTTCCAGATGAAGTCGATGTTGGCGGCGATGGAAGTGCGGTAGTCGTCGCTCGGGTGTTGCTGCCGCCACTTCTGGAACTCGCGCGACTCGCCGTGAGTCCGAAGCAACCACTGCATGAAGTGGGCCTTGAAAGAGCGGATCCCGACTGGCTGCCGTTTGGCAATCATCGCTTCCGTATAGTCCACGGCATGCTTCGCAAGGTCGGCTATCCACAGGAACGGGGTATAGAACCGGGCGTACTCGGTCCCGGGCTTGTTGAGGCGGTAATAGACTTCCCGGCTGGCGTTGAATATCGACCGCACCCAGATCTGGCCCTGCACGGTGTCATGAGGAGGGCCATAGTTGCCGATGGGTAACTCGGACACCTCAACCTTCTGAACGTAGTGCCTGACCCCTCCGGCGCTCAGCACGCCATCAAAGAAGTACCGGTCGTGGGCAATCCTTGTTTTCATGTGCTGCAGGGGGCGCATCTCAAAGGGGTAGTGTACCGAACCGACATAGAAGCAGAACGAGTCCAAGTCGAACTCGACAAAGTCCTTGCTGCTCGCGTTTCCCTGGGCTCTGGCGGCCGTCATCAACGAAGGCACAGCATCCCGCTCTCTGCTGGGCGGCAGAGGGGGCTTATACCCGTCGTACTGTGATCGCGGGCAGACCAGAGTCGATATCGGCAGCTCGACGGAGATCTTTTGGGCGCGGCGAGCCTCGGGTTCCGGAGGAGGGCCCGGAACGTCGTCAACGATGATGGGAGATAAGTCCCGTGAGAGTCCATGGGCAGAAGGCGAGAGCCCCGGCTCCGGGGGCATGTCTGGAATGACGCCTTCCTCGACGGGTTCGCTCTGAACGAGACCATTGGGGCGCGGCTCCTCGATGAGCCCGTTCTGGATTGGCTCCTGGACGGGTCCGTCTTGGCTGACGGGGTACAGACGGAACTGGTGGCCCTCGAGCAGTTCGGTCAGAATCGCTATGCTCATGGTGAAGCCAGCCCAGCGTTCAGGGACGAGTTATTGCGCCGGGTCGAACAAGGAGGGGACGGGGCGGGAGAGAGGTGACAGAGTTGCTGACATGAGAGCAACGGGTCTGTCTGGCGAATATGGTAGAGAGGTTATGCTGCGATATTCATGATGATGCTGGGTGGTAACGGTATTGTTGCAGAACTGAGAATGGGAGAGTCGAGAGCAACAATAGAAATGCTAGACAGGAGAACGAAGAGAATGGAGAGCCAAGGGACGCCGCCGTTTGCTGTGTGGTTGCAACAACAAAAAAGAGAAAAATGCCACAATAGCAACCCTCGGTTTGCAAACCCAAGTCAGGTCCCTTGGGTCCCGTTTGGTCTGGTATGGATTATTTGACCGGCACTTGGTACTGTACGTCCCAGAGTCGGCCTTCAACCCTGGTTGGCAGCCCTGCAAACAGTCAGGGCATGTCTTGTCCGACCCCAACAAGTCCCAGAACCAGGTTCGGAGTGTTTGAATGGATGCATGTGCCCTTCCTTCTCTCCTCGCGCAGCGCGTTTGCGAGGCTCGCGCGGATTCGGAAACGCGCCGCGGGATTGGAATGCACAGAAGCGGATTGGGCCGACAGAAGGAAATGCGGCGATTGGCCAATTGCCGTGGGCAAACGTGCAGGGGTGACAACGACGGACAAAGCACAGAGCAGAGCGGCGGTGCGGTGTGGCTGCTTCGGGACTGGGAGCGATGTCGAGAATAAAGAAAAAAGGTGACATGATACAGTGCTATTGTGTGCGCCTAGAATATTCCTTTATACATGTTAATAGGTACAAGTAACCTGGAAGTGCTGGCCTCAGCTGGATCCTGCCGCCAGTCCCTCTGGCGGTGCCCACAACGGGGCTTGTTCCGGTCCGCATCTCCGGGCTTGTCTCTCTTCCCACGCCCGCTCATGTTCCTTTTCCCATGCCAGCATTTGCTCCTGCTCCCGCTCCTGTTCCGTAGTATCGTCCCGCTCCTGTTTCGTGATATAGCTCCGCTCTTGGTACGTAATAGCCTCCGGCGGCTGGGCCGCACCCGAGCGCTTCTGCACGGGATACTGACCGTTGACCCTGTCCCTGAGCCGTGACCAGACATCGAACACCACCCAATCCGTTTCCAGCTCTGGAAGCGACAGCTCCTCCTCCTCCTCCTCCTCCCAGCCCCCGTCAGGCCAGAACCAGGTGCACCCTTTCTGCCACCGCATGGACCTGAGCCGCTTCTCCAGTCGGTCCATCTCGGCCGGTGCGACGAGCACCTTGCCCACCTCGGCAAAGTAGGCAATCGTCCGCATCGTGTACTGGTAGTCGATGCTGTGCACCGCCTTGGCTTCCTCGCGGATGTACTCTTGGTCCCACCCGTCCAGGAGCCAGTCCATCACCCGCACCATCTCGACGTGGTCGCCGCAGCACGCCAGCGCCATCATGTACTTGTGTAACGGCCGTCCGACGACGTTGTAGCGGAGCATCCCCGGCGGCAGGCCGTCATCTCCCTGCCGGACACCTCGCTCTGCTTCCGTGTCTTCCATGTCTTCCGTGTCTTTCGTGTTTTCCGTGTCTTTCGTGTTTTCCGTGTCTTTCGTGTTTTCCGTGTCTTCCGTGTCTTCCCCGCCTTCCATGTCGGGAGGGACTGGTGTCGTGATAGCCTCAAAGACCTTTACCGCATACCTGTTCGCCTTGAAAAGCTGTCTCTCAATCGCGGCCTCGTTCGAGACACTTTGCCGGGGAACCATCTCCCCGCCCTCTCCCGGTCGAAAGGTCGCCAACTTGAGGGTTTTGCGTATCATGACGCAGAGGGCCTCGAATGCCACGGGATCGACGCCCTTGGAGGCCACGAAGTGCTCAAAGACTTTCAAAAAGGTCAACAAGGTCTCGAGTACGTTGGCCTCGGCCCCCGACCGGCTGTAAAGCATCTTTCGCCCAGCCAGCGCCTCCATGATCGTGTGCCAGGAGTGCCTATCGCGGTGGGCGACACTCATGTTTTGCCGGTGGTATTCCGTGACCAGAGCGATCGCTTCCTGGATCGAGCCGCCCTGGGGCACGAAAACGGACCGGTTATTTGCCAGTCTAACCTTGCCGATGGAGCCTATCAAGGGGTTGAACATGACATCGTCCCCCTTTCGCACTCTTGTGTGGACGCGACAGAGCATGTTGACCCACGCATTGAAGACGGAGAGCGGGAGTCGGGATAGCGCCTTCAGGTTCTCGCGGTTCAAAATCGACACGGGCCCCCTGAGCGCGTCGATATCAGGCCTGAACTCGCTGTCACCCAGATATCGTAACGCCTCCAGCTTGGACGACGCGTTGTTGATAAGGACCACGAGGGCGTGGTTGGCCGGCTTGATTTTCTCATGGAACACCATGTAGTCGTAGAGCTCACGGGGGCTGGGAGGCGTGAGCCTGGCAATCTCGAATTCGCTGAGATTCCCGTTGAATACGGGAAGCGCCTCCTTGGCGTCTCCAGGCCGTATCGCCAGTGACTCTGTGACAGGACGGGCGTAGAGTTTGTCAAACATCTCGCCGTACACATCAGCGTTGGGGCGAAGACCCGGCTCCGGCGGGGTCTCAAACACCATCCAGGCCTCCCTCGCATTTCGCGTCGCCTTCACTTGCGCGGCCCACTCCACGTGGACGGCCGAGATGGTGTGTCGACTTGCGAGCAAGGCCGGGGCCAAAGATCTCGTCTGTATCGTCGGCGATTGGCCAAACATGGATCCGCCGAGCGCAGTCAGGGCTCGGTCAATGGCGTCGTCGCTGTAGCCCGCGTCGCGGGCGAGTCTACCTGCCTTTGCGCTCCTGCTTAGGTCGTCCTCGGGATCGCGCCGCTCGTCGATCCCATCCACGGTGCGCCGGTACGGCGGCCACGTCTTGGCCATCCGGTCGGCATTTCTGGCCTCGGCTACGGTTTTTGGCAGTGCGATCAGGACCGATCTGACGGCCCGGTAGCCCTTTTGGTCCAGAATGAGCGGCGGCTCGGCGGTCGCCGCAAACTGCAATAGGTGGCGCTGAGCTGCCCAGTTGTGCTCCATGTGGTCTAGGGGCCGGGTGAGCGCGGGCCAGGAAAGGTACTGGAGCGACTTGTTCAGAACAGCGGATCGAGCTTGGTAGCCTGTCATGGCCCGGGCGTTGCTGTCAAGACGTAACGTGCTGATGTACTCGGCCGTGAGACGGGCGAGCAACGGCATCGCCGCGGGCCATACCTGGCGGCAGTGCCGGGCGAGGCGGAAGAGCAAGACAAGATAATGCTTCCACGTCATGGATCGCCCCTGATCCTTGTATACCGCGTGGTTGAGTTCGTCGCGCGGCCGGTCGGCATGAACAAAGTTCTCCCTAATGTATTGCAGCAGTGCCAAGAAGGTGGCAGGCTCCACGATTCTCCTGTCCGTTGCCACGAGCAGCTGGAGGAGAAACAAGGGCTTCCGGCATTCGCTCGTGAGGAATCTCTGGATATTCACGTCCACGCTCGTGGGGGCGAGAATCCACAACCACTGCTTGATGTCGGCCTCGGTGATACCAGTCCGGTATTCCAGACGACCCAAGCGAGACTTCCAATGTTGAGCATCGCCAAGATATCGCTCCAGATTCAGCGTCACGCCGGCCCGACGAGCCAGCATGGTGCGCCGTCGAAGAAAGGCCTGTGCTAGCAGCACGGGAAGACGCAGGCTCCGGTTGGCAGCAATGGCGCGAGCGAGGCGCCCCTTCTTTTTGGTCCATACCTGAAGACGCGTCCGGTGCAACATGCCGACCACTTTGGAGGGCGAGACTGCCGGGCGGTCGTTGTAGTAGAATGGCAAATCCTTGTGTGAAACAGGCAGCTCCCACTCGTGGTCGAAACGCCCTTCGGCATGTACAATCCAAAGTTCTTCCTGTTGTTCCACTTCCGTCATATCGTGAAAACCTGGCGGCAGCGCCATCAGCATGTCGGAATCCATTGGAATCTCCAGGTGCTCAAACTCGACGGGTTCCCTCTTCGACTCGACCACCGCGGCCTCCCCGTTGCCGAATGTATCGGCTTCCCCGTTGCTGGATGTATCGCCCTCCCCGTTGCTGAATGTATCGGATCGCCGTTCGTGCGATATCCTCTCAAAGACACCGGGCGGGGGTGCCTGAGCCTTCAGCGCTCGATCCGCGGCGACCCGGGCTTCTTCGGCTGCTTGGAACATCATGTCGAAGTCATCCCTTGGTGTCATGTCGGCCCTTGATCTAGTGCTGGACGGGCCATTTTCGGCTGGCTGCCAACTCCCTTGGCGCCGGGTATTTGCCGTCGGGCTGCGGGCATCGTGGCCGATTGGGTCAGAGACCCCGAGGGAAACGTGGTGGTTATGCTCGTGGTTGGGTTTCGCTGGTTGTATCGCCGTGTCGACAACGGTGCCAGGTGGGTCGCTAGAGATAGGATGACAGCCGGTCGACTGCCAACGGATGGTGACGGAAGGGTAGCGGTTGAGCCGCTGCAGAAGTCGAGTCAGCTCAGTCCGCGCAGAGGACAGTGAAGGGGCCAAGGAGAAGGAGGAGGGGGAAAGCAGGAAGAAGAGGAAGAGGAAGAGGAAGAGGAAGAGGAAGACGGCGACGCACCAAGCGGGCGAGTGCTCTATGTCCCACGGCCCGTCTCAAAGCAATGATTCCCTCGCTGAGCATTGGACCTAACAGCCATCCATCATAGCAAAAATCACTCCGCTAACTCGCCTTGCGCGGAACATGGAGGCATGGAAGCACGGAAATACAGAGGATGGAAAATCGACAGCTGCACTTTCTGGGTCTGAAGACTGAATCTGGAATTTGGGACACAGACCTGCAGGGCCCCGCTGTTTTGGACGCGAACCCGCCCCGCCAGGCTGCACGCTATTCCCAACCCGGATCTTGGCGAGCCCAAACTCCCCCATCCCGCTGTGATCCCTGCAGTGTTTCTCCCCGTCCAAGTTCTGCTGTGCACAATGTACAACCAACCACCAGAGAGAGCCCGCGCTTGATCTCACGAGCACCCACTCGGACTCGGACACGGCAGGTAGGCAGGCAGGCGGGCACGCATTGCCAGCACACATGCCGGCCCACCTCAAACGAAAACGCGCCCAGGGGGGAGCAGAACAACAGCCCGCCGCCACGGCCGCCACGGCCACCACCACCGCCAGTGCTGCCCCAGCACCGCCGTCACGCCGAGCGACGCGCCAGAGCTCCATCCCCCCACTACCCGTTCCCCAAGACCCAGAGCCACGACGCCGACGCCGACGCCCCGACGCCAATGGACCTCCCGCCGAGACCCCGCAGTCTTCCCGTTCCCCCCGTGGGAAGGAAAACATACCGGTGCATCCCAAGCAGCTGAAGCCGACGACGACGCGCCTGACCCGCCACAGCGCCAGCCAGGAGACGGCCGCTGCACCGGCTGTCCCGGCTGCACCTCGGCCTTCTCACACCAACGTCCACCACCACACGACATCCGCAGCCATTCCTGTGTCCGGCCAACCCGCCCCAATGGCAGCACTGGATACTCGACGGCCGCCACGGCACGCGGGCCGGCCCTCGGCCGCCGATGCCTTCGTCACCCACCAGCAATCCGTCTCGGTGGGGCGCAGCAAGCCGATAATCATGACGACGTCTGTAGCACCGCCCGGCCCGAATCCGACCTCGAAACCGAACGGGGCGCCCGGTGGCGTACCGAGGACCGCCGACAGCGCGGGGCAGCCGGACCGCAACATCGATAAAGTCGTGTTGGGCGATATCTGCTTCCGCGCCTGGTACCCGTCGTACTACGGCAAGGAGGTGCTGGGCGACCTTTCGGGGAACAGCACCAAGGGCGGCAAAGAAGCGAAGAGCAACGGCCACGCCAACGGAGCAACATCGACGCTCCACCATTACCACGAAGGGGGGAATGATCCAAACGGGGGCAAGACAAGCGGGCGGCGAGACCGCGACAACCACCCGCCCATGCTGGACAGGCTCTACGTGTGCCCGTGCTGCTTCAAATACTCCAAGGAGCTGGTCACGTGGTGGGAGCACGTCCGCTGGTGTGAGCGGCGGGGTATGGTGCCGGGCAACAAGATCTATACGCACCCCAAGGGGAAGCGGACGGTCCTCGTACCGTCGGGCCCGGCTCCAAAGCAGGGCAGAGGAAAACGCGCCAGCGTCGGACAGAAGATGGTCGAGGAGGTGGTGCGAGACGAGGGCGAATGGAGCATCTGGGAAGTGGACGGCGAGACAGATGTGGTAAGTTGTCTCCCTCATGCATTCCCCACCCATGATGACAACCCAGCTCACCCACCCTCCCACAACCGCAGCTCTTCTGCCAAAACCTCTCCCTCTTCGCCAAGCTCTTCCTCGACAACAAATCCGTCTTCTTCGACGTCACCGGCTTCAACTACTTCCTCCTCGTCCACACCCCGCCACCTTCCTCCACCACCACCGACGACCACCACAGCTCCCCGCAGC
>FTCU01001060.1_pt1 | contig 26675 bp, 25 predicted proteins | sample 1639521 | NCBI WGS metagenome assembly FTCU01 (sample SAMEA3914864, study PRJEB12502) | metagenome | biome: forest; material: soil | place: USA | collected 2012-03-12 | depth 0.3 m
CCACCAGAGTCCCCCCCGCCCCCCCTGTCGATTGCAACAGCCACCGGCATATCCCCGATGTCGGCTAGAGTGGCCCTAAACCTTTTGCGGCCGTCCTTTACATGCACACGCCCCATGCGGAAGTCGACCTCAAGGGATGTGTTCCCGTGTCAGATACACCACGAAAAGCGAGAAAAGGAAAACTCATGGTTGCAAATCTGGACGTCACCGAGTCTGAATTGCCATGAAGTTCCTCAGCACAGTCACGGGCTATGCCCGCATGCTCGTGGCTGCCAACCCGCCCAAGGTCGACCTCTGCATGCTGGCAACGGCCATCTTGTGCTCGATAGCCTCCGGTGTCCCGTTCCCTCTGATCGGTATCTTCTTCGGCCAGCTTCTCAACGATTTCAACAAGGTATCATGCGTGGAAACAGCGTCGAGCTCGACTAGCAGCCCCGAGTCAACCTCGGAATACCAAAGCAGCGTCAACGACAAGATCCTCATGATCGTCTACCTGGCCATCGCCCAGTTCGTCACCATCTACGCCCACCTCACATGCTGGAGCCTGTACGGTTCGCGCCTGGCACAGAGGCTGCGCGAGAGCTACCTCGAAAATCTCCTCCGTCAGGAGCCGTCCTATTTCGATGGACTGCCCGCCGGCGAGGTAGCCTCGCGCCTCAGCGCCGACATCCAGACCATCCGCTCGGGAACCTCCGAGAAGGTGGGGATCTGCCTGTCGAGTGTGTCCTTTTTTGTGACGGCCTACATCGTGGCCTTTGTCATGAACTACGAGCTTGCTGCCATGCTGATTTCGCTCGTTCCGGCTTATTTCTTGATGTCTTTCGTGGGAAGCCACTACATTGAGAAGTACTCTGGACTTGTTGCAGACCATGCGGCGGCGGCCGCGTCCATCGCTTCTGAGGCGCTCTCGAATGTCGTCGTGGTCCAGGCTTTCGGTGCAAACAAGAGACTGGAGGGCAAGTTCGCCGAGGCTCTTTCAGCGGCCAAGAAGGAGGGCCTGAAGAAGGCCACAGCGGTGGGCATCCAGTCTGGTGTTTTGTACTTTGTGGCGTATTCTGCAAACGGTCTGGCTTTTTGGCAGGGAAGCAGGCGCATCGCCGACGCAGCCGGCAAAGAGTCAGGAGGTGCCACTGTGGGTGCCACCTTTACCGTCATTTTTATCTTGATTGAAGGTCAGTTTCATACCGCATTCCCTCTCTCGGTGCCGATCTAACGCCATCATAGCAACCTTGCTCCTCAGCCAAGTTGCCCCTTTCACCCATCTTTTTGTGGCCGCCGTGGCCGCGTTCCAAAAGCTGCGAGAGGAAATGGATCGTAAATCGTTGATTGATGGCACTGCGGCCTCGGGACTTGGGCTCTCGGCGAAGCACGGAGAATCCGGCCTGGGCTTCGAGCTTAAGGGCGTCTCATTCACATATCCCTCTCGGCCCGAGATCACGGTCTTGGACAACGTCGACATCGCCATCCCCGGCTCCAAGCATACCGCCATCGTCGGTCTTTCGGGCAGTGGCAAGTCCACCATTGCGGGTCTGGTGACGAGACTGTACGATCCCACCGAGGGACAAATCTTGTTTGGCGGGAACAACCTCCGTGAGGTTAACGTCCGTGAGTTGAGAAGTTTTGTCAGCCTGGTTCAGCAGGAGCCGTCTCTCTTGGACCGCTCTCTCCTGGAAAACATTGCCCACGGCTTGATCAACTCCATCAATCCCGCCCACGCCCATCTCAAGGCAACCCTCCTCGGCCCTGACCTTGCCGATGTTGCAAGCAAAGTTCGGGAGGGCAGCGATCTCTCAACTTCCGCAGAGCAGCACGGTCCAGCCGTCGTCGAGCTAGTTGGGCTCGTGCAATACGCCGCGAAGCTTGCCGACGCGCACGATTTTATCACCAGACTGCACCACGGCTACGGCACGGTTGTAGGTTCGGCTGGGCGGCTTATCAGCGGTGGCCAGAAACAGCGAGTGGCCCTTGCCAGAGCGCTGGTTAAAGATCCCGCCGTTCTCGTCATGGATGAGGCTACCGCGGCGCTCGATTCGAGAAGCGAGGAGCGTATCCAGCGAGCCATCGCCAACATCTCCCACGGCAGGACCATGCTCACCATTGCTCATCGTCTCTCGACAATCACGAGCGCGGATAACATCATCGTAATGCACAAGGGGCGTGTTGTCGAGGAGGGCAACCATGTAACGCTAATGGCTAAGAATGGGACCTACGCCGAAATGGTCAAACTGCAGACCCTTGGCTCAATATCCCAGACAGACGGGGCCGCCGCAGCCAAGTCAGATCACGCAGATGTTGTCGAGGTTGACATTGGGAGTGTGGCGATGAGCAGTGATCGGGAAGAAGACGAGGACCCAGAGAAGAAAGCATCAGCTTCAATCAGGGAAGCACCCATCGCCGCCTCGGTTGAAGCCGATGATGACGAGCCCGAAACCCCGTCCAAATCTCTGTGGGCGCTCTTGCGAGGATACGCCCCGGCCGTCCGCCCGCACCTCCTCGTCATCGCCTTCGCTCTGATCGGCTCCATCATCGTTGGCGGCGCCTTCTCTGGCGAGGCCGTCATCTTTGGCAACACGGTCGAGAGCCTCAACGTGTGCAGGAGCCCTGACAGCATCCGCTCTAGCGGCAACTTCTTTGGTCTTATGTTCTTCGTTCTTGCCATTATCGAGCTCTTCGCCAACGCCGTCAGCTGGACTGGCTTTGGCTGGGTCACCGAGCGCATCGTCTATTCGGTCCGTGTGCTCTCTTTCCGCTCCCTCTTCGAGCAGGACATGCAGTGGCACCAGTCCAAAGGCCGCACCCCCGCCGTCCTCCTCTCCTACATTACGCGGGACGGCAACGCCCTCGCAGGCCTCTCGGGCTCCGTCATCGGCACCTTACTCTCCATTACGGCCAACCTAATTGCGGCCATTGTACTGACTCACATCATCGCCTGGCGTATCGCCCTCGTCTGCCTCGCCCTGGTCCCCCTACTTCTTGGCGCGGGCCTGCTGGAGCTGCACGTGCTGGGAAAGTTTGAGGAGCGCCACGAGAGCGCGTACACGCGGTCCGTCGACATCGGCACCGAGGCTGTGTCGTCCATTAAGACCATCGCGGCGCTGTCGCTCGAGGAGGAGACCCTTGCAACCTACCGGCGCTCGTTGAGCGGACCGCGCAAGGAGACGCTGTTGGTCACGGCACAAGCCAGTCTGTGCCAGGCTGTAACGTACTTCTTGGGCAACTGCGTGAATGCGCTGGCCTACTGGTGGGGCGCAAAACAGATTATCGCGGGCAACGTGACGACGGCGCAGTTTTTGATCGTCGTGTTTTCGTTGCTGGTCAGCGCCCTGCTTTGGAGTCAGATGTTTGCACTGGCTCCCGAGTTGTCGAGTGCCAGGGCCGCCATGGCGAGGATCCTGGGGCTGATCGAGATCGGGTCAGATGGCATGCAAGGCAATGTGAAGGCTCTGGCTGCGACGGCGGGTGCGGATGATGTCAAGTCGGAGCCATCCTCGGAGGAGAAGTCCCTCGAGGCACCGAGTGGCCGTCTCCTGTCGGGAAGCCGGGCAGCAAGCGTGCAGTTCCGCGACGTGCACTTCTCATACCCGGCCCGACCCGACGCCCAAGTCCTACGTGGACTAAGTGTTGACATTCGACCAGGCACCTTCTGCGCCCTGGTTGGCCCAAGCGGTGCTGGGAAATCGACTATCATCTCCCTCGTCGAGCGTCTGTACACCCCCCAATCCGGCGCCATCCTGATCGACGGCGTCGACGTGACCAAGAGTCGGGATACTGCCTTCCGCGATTTCATTGCCTTGGTGCCTCAAGAGAGCATGCTTTTCGAAGGCAGTATCGCGTTCAACCTCGGGCTCGGCGCTCGGCGTGGCCATGAGGCGACGAGGGAAGAGATTGTGGAGGCGTGTAAGCTCGCCAACATTCACGACGTTATCGAGGCTTTGCCCGAGGGATACGAAACCTTGTGCGGCCCGAATGGGACTCGGTTCTCGGGCGGGCAAAAGCAACGGCTGTCAATTGCCCGCGCGCTGGTGAGAAAACCGAAGCTTCTGATTCTGGACGAGCCAACCAGCGCGTTGGACGCCGAGTCAGAGAGGTTGCTGCAGGATGGCTTGGACAAAGCAGCGGCAGGGATTACCGTCATCGCCATTGCTCATCGCCTCCGCACAATCCGGAAGGCGAATCGAATTTTCTGGATTGAGGACGGCCAATGTGTGGATTCGGGCACCCACGAAGAGTTGTTTGCGAAGTCGGTGGGCTACAGGGCAAACGTTATGCATCAAACAGTGGCCGAATAGTCAAAAAGGGGTGGGAAGTGGTATCAATTAATAAATGATCTGGAGTTCTTCGAATGTACATACCAAAACTCCGGTTGGCAGAAATGAACGACAAATTCTCCTGCATTGATGAGAAAAGGGCTGAAAGGGGCAACGTGAATACCTACCCAGCCGACACGCAGTAAAAGGGGGAGCCGCTGAGATGAGACACCCGGACTTGTCAAACAACAATCAGTGCATGTCAAACCAGCTACCCATCAAACAACGTGCCCGTACCTATTGTGACTTCGGCTGCTATGTGTTTTGGAAATGTGATGTTCGACAAAGCTAGGACGAATAATTTGGTACCTTAGTGATACGGAAGAACAACTAAAACCGAGCGTTTTCCTCAATTATCGTGTGAGAAGAAACGAGCACCTTCGAGCTCAACCACAAGTAATATCCGACTTAAGCAAAGAAAAAATCCAATTTATATACTAGTAAACCTTAAGCCCAACGTATTATTTCAGGTTTCCAACTAACACCTCGTTTAACAACGCGCTTCCGTTTCCCTCCACCAGCCCTTCAACCACGGCCGTCAACTCCTGCAGAACCCCATCCACCAACTCACCATCCTCCTCCCTCCCCACGATACCAACATGGATCTTACCATCCTTGACAAAGGAAACAATCTTCATTGGCGACGCAGCATCGCCATGCGGATTCACAATCGCCACCCTGCATTTCCCTTCGCCAAACTCCATCTCATCAACATCTTCCCAGTCTTGATGATGCACAACCGAGTCGAAGACTGAACCTCCACCCTCTCCCCCCACCCAACCAACCTCCGCAGCAATAGCTCCCACCCCTACAAAATCCCATGCCAACGACTCAGCATTCTGTCTCTGCACAAACTGCAGCAGGTCCGCCGCCGTCCACCCTGCCTGGAATGATACGCGCACGGGCGTGAACTGATAACACGGTCCCGAGGTGAGCTCCGCGGCGAGGTGTTCGCTGGCGCGGCCCGACGTGATGCTGCCGAAGGTGACATCGGGGGTGCGCAGGCGTCGGGCGAGGACGAGGGACCAGGCCGCCGTAAGGATCGTTGCTGTTGTGATGCCCACGGGGGGGGGGGAGGCAGCTTGAATGGGGCAGGTGCGGAAGATTGCACGGCTGGACGGGGTGGTACGCTGGGGGGTTCGGCTGGGGAGGACGGAAGGGGAGGAGTTGAAGAGAAGAGTAGACCAATAGGACAGGGCGGAGGTTTGGGCCGGGGCGGCGCGGATTTGGGCGAGATAGGAGGAGAAGGGTTCTGAGAAGGGGATATTCTTGTTGCTGTAAAGCAGTTCGAGGTCACGGAGGAGGAGTGGGAGGGAGACGCCGTCGTACTGGGCGTGGGACAGCCGGATGACGAGGCACTCCTGGCCGTTGGTACCCTGAACGAGGAATATGTTGAAAAACGGCGAGCCCAGACGGAAGTCACCTGATTCAGTGTCGGCGATACAGAGGTCGCGGGTCGACCTCTCCAGGTCTTCGCCCTCGGCCAGGTGGGTGGTGACGGACGAGTCCAGGTCCTTCAAAACAACTTGGAGCAGAGTTGATTCGTGTTCAACAAACACAGTTCGCAGAATGTCGTGGGCCTGAACGAGCCTGTGATAGGCGTGGGCTAACCGTGTCCGGTTGAAGCCGCACTTGTCAGAGTACAACATGGTGTACTGTAGAGAGGTTCGTGGCGGCTGCACGGTGGCTCTGACATCGAGTGCTTGTGAGTCTGTCACCGGATACACATCCTGCACGGCCCACCCAGGAACCGCAAGCTTTGGACGCACGATTTCGGCAACGAATCGTTCTGCGTCGGCATGTTCCACCAGCGAAAACGGTTGATAGGACGACTTGGAAGGTTGTCGAGCCGCCTCAGCCGGGCTGGGTACTGCAAAGTGGTTGATTTTGAGAACCTTGGCGGCGTCGCCCAGACGCATATGACGGAAGATGTCGGCCACTGTCAAACCGTGTCCCTGAGCGCGGAGACGCGACACGAGTTTCATGGCGAGGACAGAGTCGCCGCCGAGGCGAAAGAAGTTGTCATCCGTGTCGATCTGCTCGGGAGCGAGTCCGAGGATGCCAGCCCAGCAAGACCTTAAAATATGCTCGGCGGCTGTCGTCGTGGCTTGGGTAGCAAAGCCTTTTTTCCATGCCTCTTGCAAACCCACCCGAAGTTGGTCGAGGGTCCGCTTGGGTATTCCTGCTGCAAGTTGCTGGAGGATGCTTCGATCGATTTGTCCCCCGTTCATGGGCATCTTCTCTACGACAACGTAAAAAGAAGGAACAGCATGCGACGGCAGAGAGTTGTGGGCAAACTTGTCGAGCCTCTTGAGGGCTGCAGCCATGCTGACAGAAATCCCAGCGTTGACGGTCGCGACAAAAGGCGTTTCCAGACTGGGCCCGTCAGTGACGGTGATGATGTGCTTCTTTGGCAAAATCTGGACCCTGGGATGCTGCTCGGAAGCCTCCGGTTGTTCGATGAAGAGGATCAAGCCTTTGCCTGACGTGCCCGTGGCGGCTGCAAGTGCCGGTGAAGGGAGGTACTTGACGAGATGGACCTCGAGTTCGGCCACGTCCGTTGCATGACCCTGGGCTGAGACGCTCTCGTTCTTTCGGCCCACGAATATCAAGCCGCCTCCCTCTTGTAGCTTGACAATGTCGCCGGTCGGCTGCGCCTTACCCGTTCGACCGACATACTCCCCGGCTCCCGCCAGCAACCAGGCAGGAGATTCGAGAACCGTTTCCCCTGTCAACAAAGCCCCTTCAAGCCAAAGCTCTCCTGGGCAGCCGATGGGCGCCAGCATGGAGGGATTTCGCAGATCACACACCCACGGCACCGCTGCTCGGGGGTTGTAGACGGAGCCTGGCTTGACCACGCCGGCATCGGTTCTCAGACTCCCCGAGGAGACATCCAACAACAGGGGCGGATCCCGGTTCCAGCTCCAAATTTGCATCAGCTCCTCCACCGGAACACAAGGCACATCATCGACTTTCCTCTCAAGGTCCGCCATCAACTCCACGCAAGTCTTCTCAAACTGCGCCAGCACCCTCCCCATCAACCCCTCGCCGATCAAGCTGCCATCAAAGCTCGCACAGACCCGGAAGCCGCCCTCCACAATCCCGCATGCCAACATCAAGGGGTACGGATTAAAATGGATCGCCTCCCTCACCACATCCCCGACCTCAAACCCCAACTCCTCGCCGACCCCAAACTCGGGCGCCGGCTGAATCACCAAACCTGTGGGTGCCTCACATGCATACTGCGCGTCGCGGCTCACCCGGCGGATATTCTGCATCCCCATGTGCTGATACGCCGTGCGTGCCAACATGCCCTGTTGTATGGTGTTCAGGTAGGCGCGTACGGATGAAGCGCCGTTGACAAACACGCGGATCGGCACGGTGGCGATGAGCGGTCCGACGATGGATGCCACACCCGGGAGGGGGATGTCGCGGCCTGTGAGGGTCTCGCCGAAGACGACGTCCGGATTGCGCGAGTACTGGGAGGCAACAAGCGACCAGGCGCCGCGGATGAGGGTGGCGAGCGTGAAAGGCAGAGATTTGGCGGCGATGGTGGGGAGGGAAATGTGGCGTTCTAGAAGGTGAGAGGGGGTCGGGAGGAAGTCGCGGGAGGGGACTCGCGGGAACTGGGGGCCTATAGCACCTTGGAGTTCCTGGCGCCAGTATGATTGCATCGCGTTTGCATCGGTAGACTGGACGTACCCCACAAAGTCGCCCATAGTCGTGGTGGGAGGAGAGATCGCTTCGCACTGTGGCGGGTTGGCGAGATCATCCTGCCCGTGTAACAAGGTGTTTCGGATCTGGTGCAGCACCAGGGGTTCTGACCATCCGTCGTATACCGCGTGGTGCAGCGTCCAAATCATATATCGCACGTCTGGAGAGGCAGTGGGTTCGACAATGGCATACCGGGCGAGGCTCTGTCCCAGGCCCATCGTCTCGTTCTTGTCGGTCTCGAGATACTGCGCGAGCTCGGCGGTTGAGTGCCTCCACCGAATGCTTTCCCTGAGCACGGCTTGGCCGAGGTTGGCATGATCACCGAGTTGCACGAGACGCGAGCGCAGTATCGGGGTTGCGGCCACAACTCCTTCCCATGCCTCTTTCCAAGCCTCAAGCTTGATTTGTGCTGGAATGCACGCGACACGTTGGGCGATGTACGCCTCAGTTGACTTGATCGAGAAAGTAAACAGTGATTCCTGTGTGGGTGTACAGGGATAGATGTCCTCCACATTGCCAGACTCCGTCCCGCAGGCTTCGCTGGTCTCGCGGATGGCGCTCTCGACGGGCTGTGAGATCAAAGAAAACGCAGCCCTTTCCGGCTGCTGGGCCGTGGGAGAATCACAGAGGCGAGCAACGACAGCTGCCATGGCCGAGAGAGTGGGATGCGCAAAGGTGCTGATGACACTGAGGTCGAGTCGTTGGTCCCTGCAGGCGGTAACGAGCCGCATCGCCGCCAAAGAGTCGCCCCCTAGCGCGAAGAAATTGTCATGGAGCCGAATGGCACCGGGATCAAGCTTCAGTATCAGGCCCCAGGCTTGCCTCAAGCTTTGTTCCGTCTCGTTCAAAGGCCGGGCCGGGTCCTCAGGGGTAGCATCGCCGGTCGCTGACTCTTGACTTGCCGTCAATGCCCGAAGGTCGACGGTGGCACCAAACTGTCTGAGCCTCTTCCGGTCCGTCTTGCCCGAAATCAAGGTCGGCACTTGGTTAACTGGAATATAGGCATTGGGAACCATGTATCGAGGCAACACTCCAGCGATCTCGGCGTCGGCCTTGGACAGCGCCGCACCCAGCTCTCGACCAAGGGGGGTGTACTCCAACTCCACGTCCTTTCCGTGTGCTGTGGACTGAGGCGAAACAAAGGCCACCAGCGTGGGTTGCCCTTGAGACGACCCTCCTGGCACAATCACTTCGGCAATGACGTTGGTGTCTGAGGGCAGTCTCGCCATCAGTTGGCTCTCAATCTCCCCCAGCTCGACGCGTTGGCCACGCAGCTTGACTTGGGTGTCCTTCCGGCCAACAAAGACAATTTCGCCAGAACCATCGGGGTCGTATCTTCCCAGGTCTCCCGTCTTGTAGAGACGCCCATTCCGGCCGGCATAAGGACCGTGGCCCTCCACCAGCCACCTCGGATTCTCAATGAAAGCAGCTGCTGTCTTGTCGGGGTCATTCAGGTAGCCCTGACCCACGATCGGACCATCAACGAGCAACTCCCCCACGGCGCCGACCGGCATGAGCACTTCGTGATCATTGGGATCCACGACCCAAATTGCAGCTCCGTTGCCTGGGCCGATAGAAATGTAATCCCTGCCCTTGGCGGCGCTGCTGTTGACCGTGCAGCCAATGGTGCATTCGCAAGGTCCGTAGCCGATGATAATCCTGGTGTGCTGGCCCCAGAAATTGACGTCTCTCGCTAGGCACGCTTCACCTCCCAGTCCGAGGCCGCTGAGCGAGGCAATGACTTCCAAGTCGAGGATGCGGGCCATGGAGGGGGTTATGCCGGCGTAGTTGACCTTCATGTCCCGCATTACCGAGTTGATGTCATTGAGTCGATCCTCATCCGAAGGGATGCACAGGCACCCGCCGTTGGCCAGCGTCAGCAACATGCTGTCAATGCTGACATCAAAAGCATAGGATGCAAAGTCGAGGACCCTCGATTCCTCCGTGTAGCCTACCGCCTGCGCTCGCGGAAAGGCGCTGCTGGTGTATGTCTGGTGGGAAATCATCACCCCTTTCGGCGTACCCGTGCTGCCGGAGGTGAAGATGATGTACATCAAGGCTGACGCAGGCACCTTCGAAAGCTGAGCCGCAATCGGTGCTTCGGGCCCCGAGAGAGGCGTGAATGTGTTCGTGCCGACAATAATAAACTTGCCGGTCGGCAAGATGGAACCGGACAAGCCGTTTTGCTTGCTGGACGACACCATGACCTTAGCACCCACTTGCTCTGCCATGTTCTGGAGACGAGCAAGCGGGAGTGTTGGGTCCATCAGGACCATTGTTGCCCCTGATTTCATGACGGCGAGGACGGCGACGATCGTCCATCTTGACTTCTCAAAACACACAGGCACAACATCGTGTAATTCAACACCCAGTTCCGTCTTGAGCAACCCTGCGAGAAACGTCGAGTATCGGTCGACTTGGCCATAGGTTAGGCTGCCATCAAACGACGAAATGGCTTCCTTGTCCGGGTGCCGTTTCGCTCTGTCAGAAATGATGTCGTGCATGCAGCTGTCGTATGTCGGAGGGAGAAGGTGGTTCCAGCCCCATATTTGGTCCAAATCATGTGTGGTTGGCCCAAGTAGGCTCTTGATTGTTGCCCCGGGGTTTGCAATGCATAGCCTGACAGTGTCCGCCAGTGTTTCTACGTGGCGCGTCACGGTGAATGGGAGCATGTTCTCGCTGTGCCAGACAGGGTGAATCTCGAGGGGTGCGTCACTAAGGCGCGCTTCGAGATGAATCGAAGGCTTCGGGTCATGTCAGCGACAGTGGCAAGTAGAAGATGCACTCGGTACATGCACTCACCTCATCCTTGCTCGCGCCCTCGGTTTCTCGGGAGAGAGAGCCTGCGCTCAAAAGAAGCGATATGGGTCCAGGCAGATCTCGGCTCGGCGTTGGCGACGCCGTTGTGATGTGGCGAGATATGGCAGCAGCGACCTGCTCGATGTCGCTGTCGAGACCCGGCATCACGTCTTTTGCTGACAGGCGCATGAGGGTCTCTGGCTCGCCGACAACCCCATCCTCCCAAGTGATGAATGCCCACTCATAGTTGATATCACCGTCTTCTCGGGTTCGCAGAAGTGTGATCAGCCACGACAGAAGCAGGATTTCCTCGCTCACGGCGGTCGGCGCCGGGCTGCAGACAGCATCCGAGCTCGAGGAGCCATTGCAGTTGGTTTGGGTCGTTGATGGCGCCGAGATGACCTTCACAAGTCCCTGTGGATCACCGGATGCTTGGTTCTGACCCTTCCCGGTCGGGTTCCTCGCCCGGCGGTGCGTCCGGACACGGGAGAGGAGCTTGCGGAGGGACTTCATTGAATGTTGGACGGACTGACGATGTTGCATCGATCAAAGACAGGACTTGCATCAAAACGCACGTGGGAATCTGCCGTGGTATGTCTATGTAGGTCTTGCCGCGTCCTCCCGTGCCGGCTTCTCCTGAATGCCACCCAACTCCAGCCGCCCAGCAGGGAGCACCACTTGCACCCAGCAACGGAACCCACCAAGCCGCCGAACACGAGTCCCCGAAACAGCACCAGAGGAAACCCAACGCAACCGAGATCGGCCATGATGAGGCATTCGGCGCGTCGAGTCCGCGAGTGGGCGGATGGACGGAGCACTTCCAAGAGGGTACCTATGTCCGCGGAGCAGGGGATGTCCATGGAACATAGAGCAGGGGCGTCGTCGGATCAGATAAAACGCACCAGCCCTGGTTTGACCAGAGGTCAAGTACACAGTGATCGGTTCACGGTGCATCGACTGCGGGGCGGATCTCTGTCTCCACCCCAACAGGAACCTCGCTCCCTGGTCCGCCGTTGGGCTCACCCCCCAAGCGCATGCGGAGACCACCGTGTCTCGTTACAATGCTGCGCCAAACCGTCAAGGTGCACCGGCTCGAGACCGGGGACCCGGGATGTAGCAAAAGGGTGCATCACGCACCTCCTGCTTCTCCTGCTTCTCCGCCTCGGCAGGAAACGGGACATGGATGCAAGTGAGCAAGGGTTTGCCGAGGCGGCCTCTGGTGGGTGCGTCAGATTTTTCACCCCCCTGTCCGGCAATTCGGCCGTGCCATCTTATCAATCAGATAACTTAATCAGCTCACTGCGGGGGCTCAAGGGCTCCCCAGTCCGCCAGGGGTCTGGTGGTGTCATCAGGCCGTTCAAGTTCTCATCTTGTTACCGGAAACTGGTGCGAGACCGATGTCGGGCCGGTGCGCGAATTAAGAAGCGAGGTGGCTGTTACTGAGCAGGCAACCAGTCCTCGTTGCGAGCGACGCCATGATTCCCGTCCCAAACTCTGTCACCTGCAGTGGCTGTCCCTCCCCCCTGCTAGAATTCGACCAGCCATCCGTCCCAGACATACCCGCCGCCTCGAGCCTATCAATCACACTGACGCACTCTGACGCCGTCAACATGGGTTCCAAATTCTGGCCGAAGCGGGGTTCACCGGGCACCTTGCATCACTTCGTATGTCCAGGGGCTCCTCTGTGCAGAATGTTCATTATCTCTTTGCTTGCTTAACGCCCTCGGTACGAATACAACGACTAACAATATGTACATAGACCGAAACTTTGGTTGCCTTTGAGTTCGGCTCTGGCACCACGTCTAAGCCACACAGCATCCTCTTCCTCGGCGGTCTCGGAGATGGACTCGCCACAACCTCATACGTGGCTGATGTCGTAGAGGGCCTTCGGTCCACGGATTGGTCACTATTCTCGGTGAATCTCACATCCGCCTATCAGTCATGGGGCTTTGGCCATCTCGACAGAGACACGGATGAGATTGCCCAGTGCATCGACCACATCACCGAGTATAAGAAGTCGCTGTTCGGCGCTCCCGGCAAGCTCGTTCTCATGGGTCATTCCACCGGGAGTCAGTGTGTTCTGCATTACCTGTCCCGGCCGAACCCACACAGCAGCACGCCTGCGTTTGATCGAGGCCTCGAGCACCGCAGACGCCCTGTCCTTGATGGCGGGATCATGCAGGCTCCCGTGTCAGACCGGGAAGCCATTCACTGGATCATGAAGGAAGGATTCCTCGGCAGAACGCCGAGCGAGCTTCGCGAGACGTACAACCAGCTCGTGTCACTGGCAAAGAAGGCGTCAGACGGGCCGTACGATACCATGCTACCGATATCCTTGACAAGGCAATTCGGGTATCCATCCAACACCCCTGTCAGCGGCCGGCGGTTTTTAAGTCTCGTCAGCCCAGACAGCCCGCAATCGCCCTCTGAGGATGATATGTTCAGTTCCGATCTCGGGGACGAGCAGCTGGCCAAGACTTTTGGAATGATTCGTCGCCAAGGGCTGCTCAGGAACAAGCTGATGGTGTTGATGTCAGGCGCGGATCAGTCTGTCCCGGACTGGGTGAACAAGGAAGAGGTGCTGTCAAAGTGGAGGAAAATCACAGATCACAACGGAGCAGCAAGCATATGGGACGATCGCAGTGGGTTGATACCAGGGGCGTCTCACGCGTTGAGCAATGATGACCAGGCCGAGCCACGGGCGTTTTTAGTCGGCAAGATTTTATCATATCTGGCGGATGTCAAGAAGAGTGATTAATCTTAATTGATGTTCTTGCTAGCTACCTATCCTGATCACCAGCTTTCTATCTGAAATCACGAAAAGAGGATCTGCCGAAAGACTGGAGTAATCGTCGTCAGTTCCGTGATCTCGCCGGTACAAGCTTATGATCGCCGGACTTTGAGCTTCCGGCCTCAAGACCTGTCCATGTTGCATGTTATGATTCATTCAGTAACTATCTCGATTGAATACTAGTATGTGGTGGAGGCTAATTAGCTCAAGTCAGAGCCGGTATCGACTGGTACGCCATCACGCCATGTCCATTCCAACCCCTGGAATCTTATCCAACCCTGAAGTAAATTGTGAGTATGGCTCCCGTATTATGCTTCGAAATAGCGATTGCACTCACATCCGTCAACGTTCTCGGCGACGTTCTGAGGTAAAGTGCACCTCATTGCCTCCTCCGATGTCTGGGTCCGGAGTTCCTTGCAGATGGCATTGCCGCAACGGGCATCAAGAGCACGCTGAAGGGAATCGCCTTTCCAGCCAAACACGTAGTCCCCGTGCTGGGAGTATCCAACGCTGCCATAGTGGTGTTAGCCAACACGTAATCCTGCAAGGGAATCTCGCCTTGGGAGAGCCCACGAGTCGCCCGTGCTCCAGACAAACGGCTGTGAGCCATCTTCGGGCCAAAGGTCCTTGTTGTTGAACTCTCTGGTCTACACATTGCCCAGTTAGCAAGTCTCAACTTCAATAGAGAAGGGCCAGGCTAGCGACGTACATCCCACATCACTTCATACATCAGCTGGGGTAGTCGAACAGGGTGAGTGGAAGGGCAGGTGCCAACGGATTCGAAGGTCCCGGTTTGGGGGTAGGCGACGTGGCTCTTGTGATCGGGACTGTCTGTGTTCTTCCCGTCCCAGCAAGTGGGAAAGGTGACGGTTGTCCGGATGCCGCCCTCGCAAAAACCCGTAGGGAATGTCTGAGAATCCGTTCCCGTGCAGGGCGCCCCGCCTCGGTCGGAGCCGCCTCCGAGGCAACGGTGGCAGAGTTGCTTCTGCATTCCCTTTTGCTCGCGCAGGCTAGCGTCTCCGACAAGCATCCGGAATCCTGGCTTGAACGCGGTTACCGTTGTCTTTCCATCGTATGGGGGGATGTAGTAGACCGTCACTCCTCCGCTTTGGGTCACAGTCGTCAGCCGAACTCCCAACGTTAGGATATATGCGTTCCTTGCTGTGTTTGGAGCCTACTGGTCTCCAAGAAGACATTCAGCCACAGCGGTGAACAGCTCAGATGTGACTTACTCTGCTCGGAGGCCGACGTTGGGGAACTGGCGCACCCGTTTATATGTCCCGTTCCGAGCCCGGAAGTACAAGACGGCTGTCCAGTAGTTGGAGAAGTCCTCAGAGAAAGTGCAGCTAGTGCATGTCGAGTCTTTGACAAGATCGTGCGCGGCCGGGTCCATGCTGATGTTGAACGAGTTGCCTCCCACAACTTGATGGACGTGTGGGGACAACGATGCCCCCGGGTTGACCAAGGGGTCCATTCGTCCAACAACAAGCTGCGAGCAGCTAAACCGGATCATCTGCTGTGCAGAAGCTCCTTGCGCAAGAAACGCTAGCAATATCTTGCACTTCATCGCGATTCTTTGGTATGTACGACAAACGGGGGCCTGAAACAGCCGAAGGTATTGTGGCGTAGGAGTTTTGACCTCAGATGCGGGCTCGGGAACCGGGGATCGAGTCCATATCCGCTGAACCAAGAGACCGGCTCATTCAAATCCTAAATACACGAGTGTTGCATCACGGTATGGGTCAAGAAACCGATGCCGTTCCACACCCTATCGATGGTTCAATACTCCGCCGTGGAGGTGAGATTGGCTTGTCTTGGAGTCGGCAGTTGTTCTCTTTCCAAAATCGAGCGCGGGTGCAGCCGCTCAGTAGGGGGTTAATATCCGGTCAATAAAACGCCCCTCCTCGCCACATACCATACGGGATCGGCTGTGCAGGCAATTTGGGAAAATAGGGCTAAATAATACCATAGAAGGAATCATTCCCCCCTTGGCTTGACCCTCGTTCCAGCAGTCCAACGGTTGGATTTAAACCCATGTGCTGGGTACCTGCCTACCTACCTTTCGTAGTGCTTGTACACCTTGGGCGCGTCCTGACTCAATTTACCTCCCTTCACGATGCGTAACGGCTTCGTGTCTCTTGTCCTAGCTATTGTGGCTACGGCTTTGTTACCGTCTGTTGCACATGCTGCCCGATCCTGCAACAGTTCGACGACAGGGGGCTTCCAGTACCGCTTGGGCGATGTAAGATACGACAGCCCGGATTCCAGGGCAGCCAACGGCCTCTCCACCATCGCAGCAAGCCTGCAAAGCAGCAGCCAAACTCCGCTGTACGAGTGTGTGGGGCAGTGGCCGGAGGCATGGGCTGGCTGGTACGAGGGCCGGAGCAGCTTGATTTGGGGTGACTGCATTTGGACCGGTGCTGGAGCAGGTCAGGACGAGACGGTATCCTTCGCAGTTGACTGGAAGAACAAGACGATGTACCTAGCCCACACGTTTGCTTGCTCGGATAAACAAGGGTACCTGATCTCCCATTTTCTTTGATTGCCCTTGCTGTGCTCTTCACCGCACCCAGCTGACCCATACTAAGCAGATCCAAGGGACTCGCCACCGGTTCCATCAACTTGGACTTCAACTGCACTACGGCAGATGGCAACTCCTACTGTGTCCCAAAAAGTACAGCTGCTGGGGCTCGCCCGACGCTCAATATCAACACTAAGCTCGTGTCAGCTGCCATAAACACCACGACGACATGCGAGGATAGCTCCAGGCAATACCAATCGTGGCAGGTTGAACAGTGGCTACGCCAAATCGAAATGGAACCTGGATCCTCGCCGAGTAACCCAAAATTGACCTCCGACACGGGCCCGTCTTTTATCCTGAGAAGCGTGGCTAGCGGCAGCTTGTTCAGCTGCGCAAATTCAGGGAAGCAAAACGGCACTTTTCTAGGGAGTTGTCAATCGATGTCTAAGCCAGCGATGGCTTCTACCACGAACTTCAGCTTTGACCCCAAGCTTAATATCCTCGAGATCTCCCAGCACTGGCAGTGCAGTGATTCGTAAGTGCTGCTAGCGTGTGATCTCGGTGTCATCGTTGGTTTTCTGACGGATTCCTCCTTGGCCCAGGGCATCATTCGAGGTAGTGGGCGTGAGTTACATGCAAGCAGCCTGCGAGCGGGTTTTCAACAGCAACCAGTTCACCTGCACGTCGGATCCCGTTTGGGTTGGAACCGGCGTGGTATAAGTACCTAGATGGGGCCTTGTTCTAGACGCAGGAACAATGATCAGGTTGGTGCCGCGCAATCTGACAATAGTTGCCAGGGATTCTCTGAGGAGGGACTTGACAGCAACGCACTGTTACTGCACAATTCAAGCCGGCATAAGCTCTTTTCAATCGTCGTCGTCCTTACACCCTCGGCGTCAAATCTGCCGCAACCAAAGCCGCGGCACCACCCTTGCCCACTTCCCCAAGAGGGGTACTGACCCCCGATCCCTTTCCACCAGTCTCCGTAGTACTAGCCGCCGTTAGGTCCTTCTCTAGAACCTCAAAACGTAGATCATCCGTCAGCGGCACGCTATTAAGCTTCGCCAACTCCTCGAACGGGAACGGCCGCGTTTCGCCCGTCACCTCATATCCTCGACGCCGATACCACTCAATCAACTCCTGCCGCGACGAAATCACAGTCATCTCCAACTTCTCTGTCCCCCAGGTCTGCCGGCAGTAGTCCTCCGCACAAGCAAGCACCTGTCGTCCAATCCCGCCACCCTGGCGACGAGGCGACACAGCAAACATGCCAAAGTAGGCGACCTGCGGTGTGCGGCGGACGACTTCACAACAGGCTACCAGCAGCCGCGATTGAGGGATGTTTTGGGGCGTGCTGTCATCGAGGCAGGTGGCGATCAGGACCGCACCATTCGGGTCCGAGACCTTGGCGAGCAAACCGGCCGTGTCAATTCGGACTCCTGAAATAAGATGCGCTTCGGTAGTCCAGCCGAGTTTGCTTTCCTCGCCGCGGTATGCGGATTCAACGAGCGGGTGGATGAGGGCGACGTCGTCAGTGGTAGCCACACGGAAGTGGAGTGTGGCCATGACGCAGGAATACAGGGGCCGGTCGACCCGAATCAGAGATGGCAAGGTAGTTATTGTGTGGAAAAGTAGAGCTGTCTTTCAGGGCCAATTCAAGAAGGTTGGCAACCCGTGCTTGATTCTCGAGGGAAAAAAGTTGAAATGGGGCCGGCACCGACTCATGTCAGGGGAAGGGCGTCTGCATCAGGGGTAAGGTTAATCGGAATGACCTCGGCAAGATTTGCTATTATGGAGCCTCCAGTCATTCATTGGCCACGACCGATACGGGATAAGATCAGTCTTTTGGACTCCCATGGGCAGAAGAACTTGATTAGCCGACACATCGGACAATGAGGTTGGCTGCAAATTTTCACACGCGCGCGGACTTGATCCGATAGAGCACAACTGAGTCTAAATCTGTGGAAAAACAGACGGCAAACGGGCAACCACAATTTGCTTCCGCCGCCGACTCATGAGGCGCGAAAAGGAAAAGGAACTTTCAGAGTAAACATGGCAAGCTCGAGCGAGCTAACTAGAAGACTGTACCTAATTATGTGAATGTTCTTGCATTTTGCACAACCCATCAACTTCTAGATTCACAACCTCCCTGAACTCACCACTCAACAAACTCCCGACACATTACCGTTGCACACCCGCGCTTGCTTCACCAAAACCGGCGCTAGCCCGTCCTTCAGCCCAAACGAGCAGAACCCACTCGCGGAGCACAGCCCGCTCATGTTTTCCCCCAGTGCAAACTTCCCCGTCCCCACAAACTCGGCGCCGGCCTTATTCAACACGAACCGCAGCTTGAAGTCGGTCGTCGGCGAGGCACCATCTTCATTATTCGACTTGAGCATGACAAACGTCCACCGCCCACCCGACACGTCCGAGCAATTGTTGACAAGGCCATAAGGGGGCTCGTCAAATGTCCATTTTCCGATGCAGATTGCTGGGGAGACAGTGGTGTCGCTCGGATCGGAGATGGTGATATTGATGACGCTCCAGGGAGAGCTGCCAGGGCGGCCGGAGGGGGAAAAAGTGTTGAGGCTGGATATTTCCCAGGGCTGAAGGGCGGGCGTTGCGGCGGCGAGAGGGATGAGGCAAAGCAGAGAGGCGAGAAGCGTGCCGGGATACATTTCAGGCGACGGACGAGTGATTGATTGAGGGGTACGAGGTGGTGGGAGTTTCAGGGCCTGGCGCCTAGGTGCAATGGGGGTTGGCGGTAACATCTCTTTATACATCACCTGCGACGTGGCTCGTCTAAGGGGAACGTTGCGGTGAGATGATGACCCGGTACGAAGTGCGACGTGATGTCTCATTCTGGGTTATTGGACCCGCCTCTAAGAATAGACGGCAATCAGTGTACTCAGTAGGATGGACGCTGTGAGTCGACGAGACGCCCTCACGGCTAAAACGTAGTGCAACACAACCCATCACATGGTCCCATTCAAAGCCGTCGTGTTACCCGTCAATGTCCCCGGCTGGTTTTTCATCTTGAAGAGCGTCTGAACTTGGGTCAAATATCAAGGAGACATTGCGATATCTTGCCGCCCTGCCTACGACTACTTGACCAGGTTGAGCCTCAGGGAGGATGGTAGACCGCACACAGTGCAATGCTTTCCGAAACGGAGCGATGCTGGCAACTGAATCTTCCGCCAGAGACCAGATGGCATATTGTGCCGGCTCTCAAACTGCAGAAGATTAGCTAGATCCACGCACAGTTGGCCACCCTAGTTCTACTGCTAGTAACGTTACCCTTCTCTCCGGACCAAGCCCTCCGACATTATTAGCTGTACGGCGACGGAGTGAATTGCAAATCTGACAATTCCCGGGACAGAAGTACCCAGAGAAACGAGACTGCTTGCTCTTGCTGGAAAGGGCAGTGCTGTTGACTGTGGTCGTCGTCGCCGAGACGAAGATGTGCAAGCCAGTCCCAGAAAGCAGTGTTCTGAGAGCAGGCGCCTGAATTCGGCTGGGGGAGGGATGATTGATTTTCCAGTTCAACGGTCTGGGTGCCAACAAACTGAATGACTGACAAAACAAAGCCCGCCCCCCCCCCGCGGAGTTAGACCCAGCGAGAACAGGATCTCACAACGGACTGACAGCCCTCCTGCCAAGGCACAGGACGCCCATCAACTGTGGCTTGGCAGGAAAAGCGGCTGGCTGAGCGGTCGGGATAGGATCGACAAGACCGTGGATTGATCTGATTGGCCGGATCTTGGACCTTTGCGCCGGCCACCAAGGCAGCCGGGCGAGGCGGCTTGAAGCGGTGATGCAAGACGCGCCAGAAACCACCCAATCATCGCCACTGCGCCAAAGCTTGGTCACTCCAAGCCAAGCAGGCTTCCACCCTTGCAAGCTCAGCCCACCGACGGCGTGCATGCTCCCACACCAGAAATGCCAATCACAGAGTGGCAATACGTAGCAGGCTTCGTCTCCCCTCTTTCACCCCGAGGGGGGAGACGAGATAAGTACTGCACGAGCCCGTGAACACCCAGCCAGCTCTTCTCTGACTCCTCGTATTCAACAAGCTTTCCATGAGTGCCAAACAAAAGTTCGAGACACATATTTCCCGGTACTGTACTCTGTAAACCCCAGCGGCTCAACACGCCAGGCATCAAGATGGCTTCCCACATCTGTTGCATTGTCCCTCCGTACCTGCTCAGGGGCATTGTCGAGAGCCAGGCGGTTGAAGACGAGGAGTACCGCCAATGCGCCCGGAACACCTTGGAACACCGGGCTCGTTTCACGGGCAAACGATGCGATCGTTTCAACACCTTGAGCCAGCCGCATGCTGCCCGTGCCCATGCTGGTCCGAGTACCCAACAGTCGATTGTCCCCGAGGTGCTCCTGCAGCATATCGCCGAGTCCAAGGATGTCGACGAGGAAACGAGGGCTCGGGCCAGGGGCGATATCGAGCACGCTCGACGCGTTATCTCACAGTACCAAAAGGCATTGGTTCCCGATGAAGAAGAGGAGAAACCTTCGGCAGCCACGGCAGCAAAGCCCGCGCCCAAGCCCAAGCCCACGCCGTCTCCTGGATTCTACCGCGCCGTTTACGACGCAAAGAACGATCCCGATGAGGATGACCTGCCTGGCAAGGTTATTCGGGTGGAAGGCCAAACGCCCAGTAGCGACGACACGGCAAACGACGCGTACGATAACGTCGGGCGGGTCTTGGACTTTTACCTCACCGAGTTCAACTGGAAGAGCATCGACAACAAGAATATGCATGTCGTCAGCAGTGTTCATTTCTCCAAAGGATACGAGAACGCATTCTGGGACCCGGATCGCATGCAAATGGTCTTCGGGGACGGTGACAAGTTTCTGTACCGCTTCGCCAGCTGCCTGGACGTCATCGGCCACGAGTTGACGGTGAGAAACCCCGGCCCACATCAGACATCAGACATTATTCCCATGCCCCGAGTTATCCTGTTTTAGCGCCCAGCCCGCTGACAAAACCAGCACGCCGTCACTGAGCACACGAGCCCACTCGTCTACCAGGGCCAGCCTGGCGCCCTGAATGAGCACATCTCGGACGTGTTCGGCATCATGATCAAGCAGAAGTTTGAGAACGAGACGGCTGATAAGGCCGATTGGCTCATCGGCGAAGGCTGTCTGCTTCCGGATGTCAAGGGTGTCGCTCTTCGGAGCATGAAGGAGCCCGGCACAGCCTACAACGACCCACGTTTTGTGAGTCCAGAGTTCCACGAAGAAACCTGGATTCCAAGCTGACCAAAAGCAGGGCAAAGATCCGCAGCCAGCCAACATGGCCGACTACAAACCCACGACGACCGACAATGGCGGGGTGCATTTGTACAGCGGCATCCCCAACCGGGCCTTCTATTTGGCGTCTGTCGCGTTTGGTGGGTATTCTTGGGAAAAGGCCGGCCAGATCTGGTGGAAGGCCATGAGTAGTGGCCGTGTGCCGTCCAAGTGCACATTCATCCAGTTTGCTGATGTCACCACCGACGTGGCCGAAGAACTCTACGGCGAAGACGGGGCAAAGATTGTCCGTGACGCTTGGAACCAGGTGGGCGTGGCGCGAAAGCATTGAAAGGCCGGCTTTCAAGTTGCGCATATCCTAGCAGTACAATTTGTTTTTGGTTTCAGTGGTAGTTGGATATTGGAGCGTACATGCGGTATCATACTTCGTCTTTGGCCAACCGTGGGACCCCATGTGATCCTCCGCAAATTCCATGCAAATGCGGGCGCTAATGCGTTCAAGCAAAGTCCATGAACGACAATCATCCCAGTTTCGGCCCGGTCCGCTCGAGGAATCAGACGAGACGCAGGTATCAGACCTTCAAGTCCTTGTGGCGTGATTGTAGAAGGAGTCCCGGAAAGCTACTTTGGGACTGAGACATCAGACCATCGCCGAGGGCAATTTAGGTGTCTCTACAGCCCCCAAGTTTGAACTGACGTAATTCTCACTCAGCACACCGGTGTGTGTCAGTTTTCCACATGTCATGACGACGTGGGGTTCACACAACTTGGTTGCCCGCCCGAGCGAGGACATCAAGTCATGGGTGGCGGCGCCAGTGGTTGGAGTGGCAAGAATAGGGGTTTGGTATTGGAGGAATTCCAACGTGTCGGAACCCTTTATCAGAAGACGTGCCGATTACTGATGCATGATATGCGCTTCTACCAAGCCAACGTCATGCGGTCCGAGATGCGCCATCATTCGAGGGACGGGCCAATATACTGCAGATGAATCTGCCACGGGTGTCACATCGAAAATCATTTGTGAAGAAGGACAGAACTAGAAGAGGGCAGGTTGGGCGTGGCAGTAACGCCAGAGGGTCGACGTTGACGGTGCAAGTAGATGGCTGTTAGTATTGACAGGGGTGAGCTTTCACCTGTTATTCTCATGATGTAGCAAAAGAACTGGGCTTGCAACACGAGTTGGTAGGAGGAGCGGATATCTGAGGGCGTTGTTTCGATATAACAGGAAAGGCTTGAGTGGAATGAACTGGGCGGGCTGCGGTAGGAACATGAAGGAGCTTGCGGGAAGCCAACTCCAACGCTGATTGTTGTTTCGTTAGGATCAATGTTACAAGCTGCTCGCAGACATCGTTAAACTCTGAAGGCCTGCCCATTCCGCAACATACCCACCCTGCGTCGGGCATGCGGCATGAACCACCGCAGTGCCGGCCCCACGCGCCCCCGTCAACGAGCCACACAAGGGCTCGGAGGCGGCAGTCCGGTCGGGTATCGGTGGTGGACTTCGGCACTCTCATTCTGGGACTAAGACTCGCAAGATAACTGCAAAAAGTGAGGCTTGACGCACGAATGTGGGCTAGCAGGAGTATCCAGGGGCCCGAATCACTAGTGCTGCAAACTCCAACCATCACGCTCGTGCTGTCCTTGGATTCTGCCGCGAAAGCCGTGGTGGATGCATATTCTGTCGATCCTCCACGTCAGGAGTGGGAATTATTCGTGCCCAACTGAGACATGCTCGGGCAGCTAGGAGCCCCTCAGCATGGGGGTCGATGCTTCAAACGCCATTCATTGCGGCCGCCAAGACTTAACAACACGCAGCCAAGTCATGCTGCATCGTCCCAGCGCACCTCTGCAAGGTGAGCCGTCGATCGAGCGGGCCGCGACACATCGATGGTGTTCTGCAAGTGCTCTGACTCGGTTGATCGCGCGATCCTCTCGGCCTGCACGCTCTTGCAGGATCTGTCTGCAATCTGCAAGCACCCCGGAAGTTCCCGTTGCCCCCCCTTCTCACGACGCGAATGGTGTGTGTGACAAGAACCTGCCTCTTGCCCGTTTGTGGACAGCCAGACTAGCTGCATTCAGCACCGTCTACTATATAACTGGCCAACGACAGTGATCTGGGGCCCGAGTGCTGATCATCCTACAGAGAGCTATGTTGACTAGAAGGGGGAAACCGAGGTCGCGGCTTGCGCGCTTTTCTCCGCAACCCCCACTACTCCCTTTCCTTGGTAGTGTGACCGGTGAAGAAGCACTTGCATACCGCCCAATCTTAGCCGCAAAAGACATGGACCATTTCCCTGCCAGCGCATGGACACCCGCCACAACACCATCAGGACACATCCTGCCTCGACCACTAGCAATAATGCGTTGGCCACGAATCGATGCCGTTGCTAGGTTAGCTTATCGTCATCGACCTTGGTACAGACTCCAACCCTGACATGGGCAAATCTTGCTGCGGCTTGGCTGATTCAACTTCGTTCTGAATGGCCCATACTGGCCATGACGGGGGCGGCAAGCCCGTTTGGGTCTCGGTTGTGACGGCTTTGTACTGTCATTCTAACCGTTGCTCTGCCCTTGTCAGTCTCCTCCTGCTTCACCATGGCTTTGTGCTCGGGGTCGAATGTGCGTCGCTGCGGCCGGGATGGTAAGTGGCCGTGGATATAAAGGACCCAGCTCAAGTTGTAGAGCTCAGTCAAGCTACCTGCGCCTCACCATCCAAGATACCAAAGTCGCAACATTTGCACCCTTGCACGCCAACCGCTCTTGCGCTTCCTCAAAGCAAACCCACACAGTCATGTCTGACTTCTTTTGGCGGCGTGGTGTCGACACCTTCACTCTCGACCCCTCGGCTGATGAATACTCTCCGTCCTTCTTTCCCAATATTGGAGAGGGGGTCAGAACACTGGGGGTGAGTTTTGTTGGACTGGCTTGTGTGTCATGCTCGCTAATATATTCCAGTATCTGCCGGGCATCAAATGTAAAGGCTGTGCTGCAAAGGGGGAGGAAGTCTGGGTCATTGAAGGGACCAACTGCTCGAAGTGCGGCACCCCGGCCAAGGGTGATGATTACGACAACCACGACGCCGAGTTTGAGGCATGAAGAGCAACCGGTCCAATGTCTGGTATTTCAGGTTCTTCTTTGTTACTAGGTTCTAGCTCAGACCTTCCCATCTCGACCAGTTACGGTTGCCACCGTCTCGCCTGGAGTGGTGTTTAGGTTCCTGTTTAGGTTCCTGTTTTGGCTATGTAGTTCGGGTACGGTGGCGTGAGGATAGCGGGTGCTGAGTTTGCTCAGGTAGCGAATCAAGAATAGCGGTCTATGATAGGTACTTTCGAAGATGATGTCATTACCGGCTATCAGGTTTTTGTTTGCAACGGGTCTGCATTCCTCAACGTGTTTTGTGGCATTATGTCGTCAGGCAACACGGTTCCATGAATTCCAGCTACATGTCACACCATTGATTGACTCGTACGGATAGTTCTTGCTCATCCTGTAGGTTTCAGGTACTCCGTTGGGGCGACTTTGGAGCACCGACGAGTATTTGCTCTCGGCACGCCAATGGCGCTGCGTGATCAGGAGGCACTGCCAGGGGATGGACACGAACTGCACGTGATCGCAACATGGAAACAACTCTTACATGTCGCTGAGAGAAGCAAGATCGCCCGTCGCCAGGCCAGCAAGCCGCGAGGCTCGGCGGCCGAAGCTGACGTCTCACAGTATAACTAAGGGAACGGGCTTCAAGTCTCGTTCAAGCCGACTTGAGACCGGAGGCCAATGCCACGAGAGATGCAGCAAACTCAGTTGTCGCCTAGCTGCTAAAGGCAGGATAGGCTGCCATTTCTGTCAACTTAGTTTATGTTGAGATAGGTAAAAGTACAGAATTGAGCAGTGATTGGCCCCACGGCACCCGACAGCAACAGATACCTGGGTTCTTACGAGCAAACCGCGTCCATCGAACCAAAGTTACACGGAACAGATCGCTGGGTCGGCCAAGCTGGTTCGCGATCTGAGCACGATGTACTTCGTATGGTTCCTAGACAGTTCGTAAGTCTTGGAGCCACTTTGACATTGCGAGCCAATAAGGTTTGTCAGGAACGAATATGGGCATTGGGATGTGCAATTTAGGTTGTGGGCGTGCGTGGATTGTATCAACATGTCGTCATGGTTTTGGCACTTGGCAACAACACCTTCAAGGGCGCTGGTGCCAAGCCAAGCGCTCTTGTTTCCCATTGGCCCGTGCTAGCCCCTGGATTGAACAGGCGAAAGTGTCAAAGAGACACACTCTGACTCAACAACTTGGAAGGGAATCAAGGCTTCTAGGATCCAGACTTTTAGCGGGTCTCATAGCAATCAAAATACTGGTCAACACGGCAGGCTTCTACATGGCGATGTTGTAGAAATTTCTGTGACTGAGGGACTTGGCGAACACTTGGCCGAACTCTCCTCCCAGCATCGAGTCTACCTTAACTCAACTGCCCGCCATATCCGAGAATGGCATTAGCCAGACGTCTTGATAGCAACTCCTCATTATCCCAGTACATAAGTAGACAGCATCTCAGGTCGTCGTTGATCAACACATCATGGCGATGGTCGATACGAAGCTTGATACGGCAACTCCAACATCGCAGGCCGTATTCCGACTATTCGAGTGTGCCGATGTGATGGCGGTTTTCGATTCAATGCATCATACGACCGGTCTCATGCAGGACGTATTGCAATCGAATGTTGAGAATAGTTGCAACTAGTTGTCTCTGCGGCAAGTCATCGCGCAGATGTTCGATTCGGGAGGCGGCGGGAGCTTTGGGAGAGTCGAACAGAATACATAAACCGGCCCTTCATTCGCATTCCTGTCTTCCAGCTATACTCCTCATTCCTCTCCATCCAATCATAACTCCTAGGGGCATCCTCAGCCACCTTTCCTCACTTTTTCAAGTCCAAACACTTGGACAGTGTATCAACCATGCTCCTCGGGCAACTTCTCACCGCCACGATTGCGGCCCTCTCCGGCGTCGCCATTGCTGCCCCAAGCGGCCGTGGCAGCGACATGGCTCTCGTGAACCGCGGCAACGAAAACGGCCACCGTCTGACCTTTTGGGGAAATGGCCCACACGACGTCACAAAGCGCGGCGACGGCAACTATGACGACGGGAAGAAGGACGACGGCAAAAAGGATTGCGACAAGAAGAAAGACCACGACAAAGACGAAGACGACGAAAAGAAGAAGCACGATGATAAGAAGAAGGATGACAAGCATAAGGACTGCGACAAGAAGAAGGAC
>FTCU01001554.1_pt1 | contig 26662 bp, 19 predicted proteins | sample 1639521 | NCBI WGS metagenome assembly FTCU01 (sample SAMEA3914864, study PRJEB12502) | metagenome | biome: forest; material: soil | place: USA | collected 2012-03-12 | depth 0.3 m
CCCCTCCTTCACTCAACAACCGTCCCAAAACCCCCGCCAACTCCTCAGAAGTCTCAAACCCCACCCCATTAACCCCCTCCCTAACCAGCTCCCCAAAGCTCTCATACCCCGCATACGCGGCCACCGGCAAGCCCGCACCAAACATATCCACCACCTTCATCGGCAGATCCACCCCGCTACTGCTCATGTGCAGGCACACCCCCAAGTCGGCACACGCCAGCAGCGCGGCGTAGTCTGCGAAGGGCAGGAAGGCGGTGGTGATGCGCACGTTGGGGAGTTTTCCGGCGGTGGTGAGGGCGGCGATCTCGCGGAGGTAGTGTTCTTGTTGCGGGCCACGGCCTGTTATTATGGCGAGGATTGGTGTGGCGGCCGGTTGGGCGGCGTAGGAGACGAGTGCCTCGAGGAGGAGGGAGAAATCCTCGTCGGGGGTCCAGCTCGTGGAGCTTACCAGCAGGCGGGTGGCGCCTGCTACGAGGGACGGGAGGAGGGGTGCGACAGCCGGGGGGAGGATGCGGCTCAGGACCGAGGCGCGGGGGGTGCTGGACGGGAGGGGCTGGAAGATTGCTGCGGGGCGGTCGTGGAGGGGGATGAGGCGCTGGTTGGGCGGGATGGAGTACGGCGCGGCGCGCAGCTGGCGGGCCATGGCGTGGGTGACGGTCAGGTGGAGGTCGGCGTGGCGGGCGAAGTGGCGTTCGTAGAGCTTGGAGAGGGCGACGAGGGGGTGGGCGCGGCCGCGGGTGCCGGCGAGGATGGTCCAGCCGTAGTTGTGCCAGTCGATGATCAGCTTGGTGTTGCGGAGGCGGCGGGTGAGGGTGGCGACGGCGAGGGTGGGGATGGAGGGGGGGTTTTGGACGAGCAGCCATTGTGCTGGTGGGAGGGTGAGGGTGAGGAGGCGGGTGAGGTGGTAGACTTGGTAGAGGACCTTGAAGGGGGCGAAGAGGAGGAAGGGGAGGGAGGGTGGCCTGCGGGGTGGTGTGGGCAGGGGGGTGATGGTGATGTTGGGGTTGTTGTTGACGTCGGGGTGTGGTGTGGTCTCTGGTCACGGATTAGAAATTATTTCTGCTTTAGGTGATTAGACAGGCTCACCCAGGTATCCGATCAAGTTGACCTTCCCTCCATGCTTGGCTATGCTCAGCGCGTGGTATGTCATGCGCGGGCTGCGGCCAATGTCGCCGAGGACGAGGACGTGGACCGAGACGGCCTCGTTCGGGGACCCTGCAGCAGGTCCATTGTATTTGGTGACGCTGAGGACGAAGCACGCGACGACGGCGGCCAGACCAAATATGCAAAGAAAGAGGGCTGATATCAAAAGGGTTATCATTTTCGCATGTTTGGTGTTTTCCGAGGACGAGTCTTCAAGATGTTGGGTTGGTCAGGGGCTGTTGCCAGGTGGCATTCCCACGATTGCGCGGCTCCACGCCGCTGCAGATGCCTTCCTGCACGGCAATCAGTGAAAATGCATGCGACGCAGTTTATCTATCCCAGACGATACGCATTTGATCAACGAATGGAAGATAAAATAAAACAAAAAATCCACGTATTATTGCTGCTCAGCCTTGCAATTGACCAAGGTTGACCCATCAGCCTTGTTCTAAGATCTGTTGTTGAAGTTCGAAGCTGCCTGCCCGTGTTGCATGTAGAATGTCTGATTCGGCCTCGCGCCGTCATGCCGCTTGTGGAATTGCATGCAGTGGCCCGCTTGGTTGGGGTAGCAGGGGTTCTTCTGTGGTGCATGGGCCAATCAGAAGCTCGGAATCCCACCGACTGATAGCCTTCCCCGCCGGTTCAGGGGGGGTGCAGGCGGGAACCAGATAGGGAACAGGAAAGCGGCCACCAAGTCCCGAGACAGGGACACAGGGACACATCCCCGGACCACGGACCAGACAAACAACGAGCGACCGTGCCGACCTGCTTGCGAGAGTGGAGCTGACATCGCCTGCTTGCTCGGTTGCCCGCTCGACGCTGTCATCCATCCCATCATCCCATCTTTGGGCCAACGTGAAACGACGACAGTGGGCTCCGTCTCCCGGCGCAGTTCCAACTCTGACCAACAGCCAGAGACAAGAAAGACGGCGACGACGCAATCGGCTGCAATTGGCGGCCGTCACGTTGGTACGGAGTATCCGCGGGTGCTATCACTTCTTGAGCAACACAGCCGACGCTGACGACGTTCGTTCTCGATCCAGACACCGAACCCACCCGAGCAATCCCCGCCCGCGACAGACCGCCTCAATCGAACCGTCGCGCTCGCGTGCGGCTCCTCAACCGGCAGGTCTCCCGATGCGCCTGGACAGGTGACTCTAGAAGCGCCGACGCCCCTGCAACCTCCCGACGAACTCGCATCGCCGAACCCCCACCGAAACAGGACATATAATGGCGTCGTCGTATGCGTTGCCGGCCTCGGCCTTGTCTTCCCACCACCACCACGGCCCAGACAGCGCCTGCTCACACTCGCATTCTCACTCCCACTCCCACTCACACTCCCACGCACATTCGCACTCCCACGCGTCGTCTCTGGCCTCGCTGAGCCCGTCACGAAGTCGCCGAGAGTCTCGAGCCGGCGCGCACTCGCACACCCGGCACCAGCAGCATGACAGCAACCTGTCCCAGTACCGCGCAAACTCGACCGTTGCGATGCCGAAACATGTCCCGCCACCGCTGACGTCGAGCGCACAATGGAAGGTCGAGTCGACGCCGGGCGGGAAGTCGCTGCTGTCACCAACATCGGCCAGTTTTGATGCCGCGGGGATGTACGAGCCTCCCGATGCGTCGCACTCCCACTCCCATCACGACTCCCACCATGACCACTCCCATCACGACCACGACCACGACCACCACGATCACTCCCACCACGACCACGGCCACAGTCACGCCCACCACGATCACAACCACAACCACGGCCACGGCCACTCGGCCAAGCGTTCGAGATTCACTTCGTTTCTACTCGCGTATACTTCAAGATGGCCCATGCTGCACACAATAATGACAGACAAAGACTCTCGAAGGATATTCTACTTTATGAGGTTGGTGGCTTATCCAAAATATCCGTCGGAAAAGGTTGGCTAACTCACGCGTCCAGTCTCAACCTCACCTTTATGATGGTGCAGGCCTTCTACGGCTACGTGACGGACTCGCTGGGCCTGCTCAGCGACAGCGTGCACATGTTCTTCGACTGCGTGGCCCTGGGCGTGGGCCTGTTCGCCGCCGTCGCGAGCAAGTGGCCGCCGAGCGAGCGCTTCCCGTACGGCTTCGGCAAGATCGAGACGCTGAGCGGCTTCGGCAACGGCGTCTTCCTGATCCTGATCAGCGTCGAGATCATGACCGAGGCGTGCGAGCGCATCTGGGAGGGGCGCGAGACCAAGCGGCTGGGGGAGCTGTTTGTGGTCAGCACGCTGGGGCTGCTGGTCAACCTGGTCGGCATGATGGCGTTTGGCCACCACCACCACGGGCACGACCACTCCCACGGCCACTCCCACGGCCACTCCCACGGCGGCTGCGACTCCCACTCCCACTCCCACTCCCCCTCCGAAAAACAACCCTCCCACTCCCCCACCCACGACCACCACGACAACGAAAACCTCCACGGCATCTACCTCCACATCCTAGCCGACACCCTCGGCTCCGCAGCCGTCATCGCCTCCACCATCCTCACGCACTTCTGGCCCTGGGCGGGCTGGGACCCCCTCGCCTCCTTCCTCATCGCAGTCCTCATCCTGCTCTCCTCCCTGCCCCTGGTAAAATCCTCCGCCCGCCGCCTGCTGCTCACGGTCCCCCCCGCGACGGAATACTCGCTGCGGGACACCCTGTCGGGGATTACGGGGTTGAGAGGCGTGGTGGGGTATGCGGTGCCGCGGTTTTGGGTGGATGATCGGAGTGATGATGATAGGGACAGTCAGAAAGAGGGGAAGGGGGAGGGGTTGGTTGGGGTGATGCATGTTGTTGCGGCCAGGGGGGTCGAGATGGGGGATGTGAGGGATCGGGTTAGGGGGTATATGGCTGAGCGCGGGGTGGATGTCACGGTGCAGGTGGAGAGGGAGGGGGATGGGGGGTGTTGGTGTGGTGTGGGGAGGAGTCCGCTGGCGCAGGTGCATCGGGCGACGGGGAGTAAGGGGGTTTTTTAGGAGGGGGTGGTGGTTTGGATGGGATGGGGGGTGTATGATTTGGATGACAGGTGGTGGTGTCTGCGTGGGCAATGTGTTGGTGTCTGTATGGGAAATGTGTCGGCTGGATGGGTATCTAGGCAGTGCGTTGTGTTGGTCGGATTTGCCCTGTTCTGCATTTGGTTGGGATTTGGGGCGTGGTTCGGGGTGTAATCGGGCCTGTCTGGGGAGGGCGTGCCCGTTGGAGTAGCTGGCCGCGTATTATATTGAGCCGGTTCATGTCTGCCGATCATCAATGAACACGGGTCTTGCACAAAAGCCGGCCAAGGTACGAATAGTCCGGCTTCAGGCCGCAGACCAACAGGTGAACGCGGCGCGTCTGCCTCGTCCCTTAGCCGGCGATACGCGCGCTCCTCCTGGGGGGTCTTTCCACTTTTGCCGCCGCCAGCCGTCTTGCCGCCCGTCGTTTGACAGGAGGCCGCTCGGTGATTTGGCCCACGGCCGTATTTTGCGCCCCGGGATCACCGACGGTTGGGTCCGTCGCCCCGCCGCCGTCCGGGTTGCTTCCTGGCCCGTCTCTCTTTCTCTTCCGTTGTGATGGGCAGGCTAGGCTGGGTAAGCCGCCGGGAGGGCGGCGACGAGTCGAAGGCGTGTCGTATTGTGGCGCGCCAGGGGCCTGTGTTGCCGCCGCGGTCGCCGGCGGGGCATGATTATGCCTCCCAGCTGACAGGGGTGTGGGATCGTCGGCGGGGGCGGGATTAGGGGGACTTTCACAACCCGCATCCTTCTGATCCGGGAAGATTTGTGTTGGGTCGGCCTCGTTGCCCGGAGTCGATTCGGGTGACAGACGGGGTGAGAGAGGACGGCGGATTGGCTGGGGGGGGTTCGGTCGGACAGCATCCCGGACGAAGGCGTCGTCCGTGTCGTCCGGGACGGCCGGGGGGGTTTGGCCGGCGCTAATACTTCCAATGTCGTAGGCGAGCTCCAGGTTCCGTGCCGGAGTCTTGAGCTCTTCTTCCCTCCTTCTATCCTTCTCGCGATTGTCGCGTACGAAGCGGTCGAAAAAGTCGATTAGACAGTCGAATGCCATGGTTCTCGAGAGATGGCAAAATGCGGCACTCCGGGCAAATCGGTCAGTGCTCTTTGAGAAGGGCTTTTCGTCCTCCATCTCTATGGATTGGCATCCAGGAAGCCCACACACTGGCCCGCGATTCAACAGCAAGTGCATCCTGTCGCTAACCTCCTCCCAGGCAGCCTCGAGCTCGACGACTCGTTGGTCTCTCCTTTCGGCCAGGCTCGCGTAGAATGTATCTATGTCGTGGGACTCCTCCGCACAGGTGCGGACGTCGAAAAGGAACGTGTGTGGCGATTGGATGGGGCATGTTCTGGTGTTGAACCGTTCGTGCAGCGTCGTGAAGAGGGCATCGGGCATGAGCTCAAACTTCCACCTGGGCCAGCGCCACTCGCGGTCGTACTCGTACTGCGGGGACGGCAAAACGCCATTCATCGTTGCTTGGCCGGTGCTGATGTGGATGCTCAGGGAGCGTGGAGGTGTCTGTCTGGGGCTGACGCGCGTGCTTGTGATGATGCTGGTGATGATGCTGGTGCTGATGCTGGTGCTGGTGCTGGCTTGGTGCAAGTTGGGCAGCTTCATGTTGGCTGCAGCTGACCGCCCACAGCCAACCCCGGAAAATAGCGTCAGATTCACAAAACAGGCTCACTCACAACCTGGGTACCTTACCCACACCACAACCCACTCACAACCCACTCACAAGACAACCCACCAACAACACATTCAACCGACACGTAGGATGGCTCCTCCTTTATTTCTCCACGACCACAGGGAGGCCGGGTGCTTCGCCGTCCACCCCGACCGCGAGTTCTACCGCGTGGGAAATCTATTCATCAAGCGCACCATGCGTCAGCACGAGTGGCAGAAGATGAGCCGCACCTGGGTCGTAACGCCCTCTGCCTCCCTCCCCCAGCGCTATCGAAACGACGTCGCCATCCAGCGCTATCTGCGCGCGCGGACCAACATCCCCTTGCCCGCATTTGCCCAGACCTTCGAAGACGACGGCGCCATGTACCTGGTGGCTGAGTTCGTCGAGGGCGTCGGTATGAACGAGCTGCCCGAGGAGGACCGGCGGGTCGTTCAGAAGGAGCTGCAGCAGCACATCGAGACCCTCAAGGCCCTGCGCTTTGATACCCCCGGGTTGCCGGGGATATCAGACGACTAGCTCCTTGTTGCGCCGCCGCGCCTCTTCAACTTCAGGTGGCATTACCACACCTGCTGGCGACCGCGTAGCGACGTCAGGGGGGACTTTGTCTTCTGCCACGGCGACCTCGGCCAGCACAACGTGCTCGTCGACCCCAAGACGCCCAAGATCGCGGCCATCATCGACTGGGAGTTTGGCGGCTTCTGGCCCGAGTGGTTCGAGTGGCCTTTCTGGACGCGCCCCGGCGGGAGCTATGCGCACGAAGGGGAGGAGGACGACACGGCGCGTTGCCGCGAATGGCTGCTGGCCAACTGCGAGGCCGTCGAGCAGTCCCACCTACCCACGCTGAAGGATAAGCTCGGGTCGATGCCGCGGACCCCTGAAGGTTCGGAGGATGAGGGACCAGGCGAGAAGGGGACTGAGCCAACGGCGGCCCAAGAGGGGGAAGGGCCAACGGTCCAGCAGGGGCCGAGCATATTGCCTTGCCCCGGTCGGTCATAGTATTTCCCCGGGAAGCACCGCACTCCAAGTGACTCATGAGGATTGTTGCCCAGGTAATGAAAGATGCAATGTTGGAGCGGGGGAAGCCTCGCTGAGAGCCCGCCCCGGCTATACACCTCGTGACCTTCTCGTCCGCGTACTTAATAGCGACACCGAAGTCAAGTTGTGCACTTGTTCACACACCTGTCAGGCACCACTTCGCTCTCCCTAGGTTGCCTTGTCACTCTGCAGATGACTCACCTCCAGTTGACCGGTTGTCGAACTGTGGGCGGAGGGTGAGGGCGTGCCATCATATTAGCCGTGCAACAGCTGGTAAGTATAGGGTATATATGTTAGACTAAGATCCCGTGCTGTCGAGGCTGCTAAAAACTACGAGAGCCGCCAACCGGATTGGGTAGTTAGAATAGCGAATTCTTAACATTGCCTGCTATTTTAGATTCAACTTCGTTTTCAGAGTCAGTCTGACCGACGTTCATTACAGAGATGATTGGAGCTCGAAGGACACGCCCCATGATGGCAATTCAAACCGAGGTTTCCAGCTTTGCTTGCATTGTGATCTAGACCAGCTACAAAGTCGCTAGATACACGGAAAGAGATTCATCCAAAAACCCCTCCCCCCTCGTTCGGACTCAGACTCTACCAGCCCCAAGTAAGAGACTTCCACTCCTTGGTGATCCTGGTAGGGCCGAACAAGATCTTCTCGGTCGCGCTGCTCGGCACAAACTCAATCTTGACATACTGGCTCCCACTGAAGAAGTACGCCTGATTCTCCTCCCCGGGAACCGGCAGCACAGCATCAAGCGTATCAAACCCCGCCTCGGCAAGCGTCTTCCACTCATCCACAATCTTCCGCGGCCCAAACGTGACCTCCTCGGTCGGCGTGCCGGGCGTCCAGCTGATCTTGGCGTACTGGTTGCCGCTGAAGAAGTAGGCCTGGCCCGGGTGGCCCGGGACGGGCAGCACGGCGTCGACCGTCGCGAAGCCGGCCTGGACGAGCGACTTCCACTCGTCGGCGATGTTGGCGGGGCCGAAGACGATGCTCTCCTCGGGGGTGCCCGGCACGAACTTGATGCGCACGTAGCGGGTGCCGCTGAAGAAGTAGACCTCGCCCTCGTGGCCGGGGACCGGGAGGGCGGCGTCGACGGTGCTGAAGCCGGCTTGGACGACTGATCAAGAACCCGAGTGTTAGCCATGATTACTTACAAGTTATGAAATTTGAGACGGCGGGCACAGGGGTAGCACAGATTTGACTTACGCGTCTTCCACTCGCGGGCGATGGCAGTCGGGCCGAAGACGATCTCCTCGTCGGGCGAGCTGGGGCGGAACTTGATGCGGGCGTACTTGGCGCCGTGGAAGAAGTAGGCCTCGCCGTCGAGGCCGGGAGCCGGGAAGACGGTTCTAACCATATTGAGAGTTGTTTGGGGCTGGCTGAAGGGGCAATTGAGGTGCTCAAGGCGAGTTGTGTGGAATGGGATGATGAAGTGAGTGCTTGGTGACGAGGAGAATCCAGACAAAGCGAGAAGATGAGGCCATCTTTATACCTGAAAAGTCCAGTTCCTAGGACTCGGGCTACACACGGGAGCAGTCGTACAATCAACCTATCAGACCAAGGATTCGATCTCGGCCACGGCGAGAGTGGCCCGCATGGAGTCCCCATAGAAAGTCGAGAGTGACATTTCCGCGGTTACCGCCGTCAGTGTCTCATCTTCGCAATGTTGAGCACAATAAGGTGTCATGGCCAGACGCAAGCTGAAGTCCTCGGCAGCTCCACCCCCGCGCATAGCCGAAGGTAGCTGAGAAGGATGTTGCCGTCCACACAAGACGGGTCGAGGCCGTTCTCCGACATGGACGACCATAATCCGCGTACAAACAAGGGGCAATGCAGCGCGTAGGTGCATGGAGCGGGGAAGGTAGGTTGCACGGCAAGCTGTGTATGGACGCGGTGTTGTTGTCCTGTTTGACCGAGCACCCCACTACAGAGCGGCACGATGCTGCAAGGCAGACAACAGAAGCCAAAACGGGACTCCACGACATGCAAAGGCGGGCTCTGTAATAGCTGAAGACGCCCTCGTAGTCCTATATGGCATGTTTGGATGCCGATCCGAGCTTGTGTGCAACAGCGGCGGGGGATGGCGAGCGACGTTGAGCGGGGTTGGGCGACTTGGGCAGGTTGGGTTTGCGACGCGGTTCATCTTCGTTCGTTGATGAGGCTTATTAGAGCCCTTGGCAAGGCCAAAGCAGGCTAGGATGGCATCTGCAACTCATCGGCGATGCGTTGCTGACGGAGGTTTGCACTTTGCAAGAAGCGGGAGAGCCGAGTTGAAAAGAACTGGGATTGTTACTGTACTCGGCGTTTGGGAGGAAACCGTCACACCACCGCTGGGCAAAACTCCTACTTCGCCTAAGAACTAGGTTTGTCAAAAGTGGACAGCAAGGACTTGAACAGTTTCAAGAATAGGTATTCAGTTAACTTTGGCCTATAGGTTGTGTCTTGCTGTGGTCGGTGGATGGAGAAATAGGCGGCAGAGGTGGGTCAGGATCCGAGTTGTAGTGGGTCGAAAACCCGAGTTGTGGTGGGGCATTTCAGGGAACAGTGCGGAGTCATTACTCCGCAGCATCGCGTTAAAGTTGCCCGACGTTCAACGGGGACCAAGTGGGTCCGGCCGTCCCAGAGCACCAGCGGGTCCCAGGGCCCCAATTGCATCATCGCCCTCACCTCCGTCACCCCAACGGCATCCTACCAATACCTGAACTCTAATTGTACAGCCACAGCAGACTTGGAATCGAGATTGAACGACAGCACAGATTCCAGAGCTCGTGTCGCTGCCGGTGCAGAATTTGTTCGCCGCGATCTCACGGCATCTGTGTGCCAGATCCGGCCGTCTCTCTCCTCTTAAAGTCTTCTTCCCGGGCGACGCCGTCCCGGCCCTTTCCGGTCACCTGTCGCCGACAGCGATCTCGTGTTGTACCCACCATGACCACGGCATTGACAAGCACGAGAAGGCCGCACTCAGGGCCCTCGCCACAGCATAGAAGTTCAATAAAGTCGTGGTTGAAGCAGCATACCGCTGCTGTTTGTGTGTCTTCGGACTTGCCCTCCTCAAACACCCATTCTGTGGTCTAAACACACCAACCTTACCTTATCAACAATGGATTACCACCCCGACATCGAGTCCGTCCCCAACGAGGTCCGCCCCCCACCTCACCTCCCATCCCCTCAACACCACTAACCCTCTCCCACCCAGCTCCTCATCACCATCCTCTCCCAACTCCCCACCGCCTCCCTCCTCCCCCTCGTAACAGTCAGCCACCGCTTCTACTCGGCCACCCTGCGCGTGCTCAAGCAGCGCCTGCACTACGCCATCGCCGCCCCCGACCACCGCCTGATGCTCGAGTGCTACCCCCCCTCCGAGAAGCTCTACACGCCCTACCTCTACTGCAACTACCTCTACACGGACAGCTTCGCGGGCGTCGAGGCCGAAGCCGAAGGCACCCCCGCCGTTGCCACAGGCCACCACGACCCCCACCCCGCCGGCGGCCTGCGCGGCATCTACTCCCACTTCCGCCCCGTCGAGCACGACGAGAACCCCGCCCGCCGGGCGCGCTACTCCCAGCGACGACACAGCAGCGTCAGCAGCACCGCCAGCAGCACCACCACCACTACAACCAATCACCCACCCTCCCTAGCGGTAGACCGCCCCGCCGTGGACGTCTACCTGGACGACGACGAGTCCTTCTCCCAGCTCTGCACCACCACCAACCTAGTGCGCCTGGGCCCCAAGCCGGGCCTCTTCCGCAGCCACGTCAACGTGGGCGACGGCGTGGTGCGCGTGCGGCGGGACTGGCTGGCGGCGCAGGTCAGCGGGGCGGTGCAAGGCGATGACGACGGCGGCGATGGGATCCTGTGGGCCGATGCCACCCGCGACGTGGGCGTGCGGTTCCGCGTGACCGAGAAGGAGGAGGCTGGGCGGGAGAGGCCGGTGTTGGTGGGGAGTGAGGAGCTGGTGGCTGTGGCGTATCGGTTGGAGTTTGAGGAGTTGGTGGTAAGGAGTAGTACGCTATTGGTTATGGTGGAGAGGTCCGAGGTGCGGGAGGTGGCTGCTGAAGGTAAAGCTATTGTGCTTGCTTCGTTTTGATTGGTGTTTGGGGAGGGGGAGGGAGGGAGAGAGGCGGCGATGCGACGAAACGTGAGAAACGCGATCAAACGATCTTCACGGGACGGTCCCCCTTGGGCTGTGGTGATCGCGGCTGCGAGCACGGAAACACTGTTTTGGTGTTGTTTTGCTCCAGCCGTGTTGACTTTAGCCGTCGCCGTCTGATCGGAGAGTCTTCCCCTCTGCGGGTTCAAGCGAGGACAGTATCCCCGACACATGCCGTTCGACTCGTCGATGACTCGTCGATCCAAACGGACGAAGCCGAGTGGCCCTACGAACGAACCCCACACGCAGGCCGTACCCGTCGCATCCCGGAACGAGCAGCGCAGCGGACCGCGCATACCCCGTTTGGAAGGACGACTGCTCACAGCTGCCCCTATCTTGGGGCGTCTAGGACTTCTCTTTGAGCCGCGAGGCCCCGTCTCGTCGCCGGCTCTGTTCTTCTTCGGGGCAGACCCTCCTGCCAGTTACTTCCAGTGGCACCGGCCACATGCTCTCAAGATGGCCGCCAGTGCCTAGGAGACACAGCAATGTCGGTGGGTTTACAAAAGACGCGGCTCAGCTGTGTTCGGGGGCAGTTTCGCAGATCCGGCGACTGGCTCCGAGTCCGCCTTGTCCACGGGCAGCAGACATCACATCACAGGCATTGCCCTGCGACGAGCGTCGAAACGAACGCTGTCGGAAACTGGGTGGTGAGCCGGGTGATGAGTCGAGATGAACTTGGAATCTCATGCGATGAGGATCACGCATCACAAGGAAACAATGTCAACCGGAGGGAGACGATGGGAAAGGTCGGCGAGACCGGAACAGGGGAAGACGCTAATAGAGATAAACCGGGGTGACGGCCGACTGGTAGACAGAGCCAGAATCACAAGGGTTGCTTGTCAGCTTTGCTCAAGGTCGAGGTTCATGCGGCGAGAGGCGTTCCCGGCTGCAGTGTTGCGTGATCGCCCCCCGATCCGGGCGACCAGGATTCATCGCCCTCATGCGTTTCTGGAAGCTCGCCCCAAAACCCGGTTGCGTGATGGCGGACACGGGCTGGGCCATGCCTGGTAAGCGAGAAACGACCAGAAACAACTCAGTCTCGCCCAGTGTATTTCGGCGCCTTGAGATGCATGCTATCTGCCACGACGAGGTGGAGATGGGAGGTCGCCCGCTGGGCCGTACAGCCGGACCCTACGATGGTCTTCCGCGAGGCCAGGACGGAGACCTCGCTCTTTAGCCAAGCCGGTTTCCTGCGCAAGGACCCTTCAAGTCGGGACCACTCGAGCGTCGGTGGTTTGTGACATGCGCTTTGACACATCGGGAAGCCTGGCCTCGCAGGGCGCGCTCATTCGACCCTTTTCTGCGCCTTCGTCCCAACTCGCGAGGTCGGACGACATCGGCAGATAGGTTAGCTGCAGGCCGGAAGTGGTTGCGTTGGCTCAGCCCCGATCCAAGCTTCCAAGTTTCCCAGAAGCGCCGCCCGCGTGGACGGATGCAACCAAGGATACGCGATCGGGCGAGCTGCTTACTGAGGGGGAGGGGCAATCTGCCGGTTGGCACCGGAAATGGAACTTCGGGCTGCAGGGCTAAGGAGCTGGAGGGGCTAAAAGCAGCTGGAAGGTCCAGAAATCTGGGAAGAAACCAGGCACAAAACTCGCCGAAAGTGGGAAGGCAACAGCCGACGCACCCGGAAGCCACGGGCGGCCGTCTCTCTCGCCGGCGGCCCCACTTTCCAGATCTCGATCGCCGCCGGCACAGCGAGGCAGGGTCCACCTCGTGGGTCTGCCGGTCCCTTCCCCTCAGCCCTAACAGCGCCGCGTGGCGTGGTGTGGAACGAGTGTGGAAGGAGGGGGGAAACACCATGCAAGCAATTTATGAGCTTCCCACTTTTGCCAACTTCCACGCTTTGCCCCGAGCACATGCCATCGCTGTCCTTCTCTTTTGCACTCCCCAAAAAATAAAAAGAATAGGAACCACGAGACAGACGTGTCACACGTCTACCATGCCAGAGTTGAGCACAAACCCTCGCTGTGTCAATGGCGGTTTCAGCCTCTTGTGGCCCCTGCGCTCGCTTCCCTCTCCGCGTGCGTTGACGACGCGGAGCACGGCGGCGCTCGGGCACAGCGGGCCTTGATGAGCGTCCCATCCGACTGGGACCTGCGAACTGTGGACCCTGGAATGCGACCCTGGTGCCGAAGCCCGCCAATGACCAGGAACACCACCCCCCGGGCCCGGTCCCCGATGCCTCCCCTCGAGCTCCCCTCCATGTGCTGTGATCCACCGCGGGCGCATGAAGAGGGGTGTGATGGCTCCCGGGTACAGACGGATCCTGTGGCCCCTGCTTCATGCTTGGAGCTTGCGCAAAGCCACCACGCCGTTTGGTCACCACGTTTCCTCCGGTGCGTGGATGTTGCAGCAGGCCGTTGACAATCTCGCCGCCCGCCGCCAAGGACGCCCTATCCGTACATCTGATCGGCCATGGCTCTCCTCCGGCCGCGAAGGATTTTCTTGTCTTCTTCCTGGGACTGGCACCGGCGCATTTCCACTGCAGTCGGCCGTAGCATCCCACCATCAACGCCCTCGGCATGGATGAGCATGACTGACTGATATCCCCTCATCGCGACCTGGCTGCTGAGCAGTCCGTCTTTTAATGCTAATTCTCACCCCGTCCCTGGCTCTGGACTCCTCGTCTCTCGTTCCGACTGACTGCTTCAACCGACCTCGTCTCTCTGCCGGACAGCGACGACTGATGACATTCGTTTGCCACACAATATCGACTCCGTGAGTTGAGAGCTACCACACCACGCCACCGTCACCATGGACTTTGCGGATTCTGGGATAGATCTCGAGAAGGAGTTGCGGATGGGGTTCTCTCTATCCGGCGGAAGTGAGGGTCTGATGAGAGAGATCGGAAACCGCCCGTGGATGGCGGTCCCACCACCTCCTCCGGCGAAGGACCTGCCTAAACGGCCCACAACACTCAGGCTGGTTCCTCCAGTCCACATCAGCAGCCCATCCCTCCCTCCCAACAGGCCATTACCACCGAGGCCGACGGCGAGGGCGTCAGAAAGCCCCAGGGTGCCACCACCAACACGGCGACCACCACTCCGACCACAAGGCCCTCTGTCGATGAATCCTCCCACACGTCCAGGGACAGCAGCGAGCCAGGCCACAGCGAGTCAAGCCTCGGCGCCACCCACCTTGGTCAGGTTTCCCGGCTCGACGAAGCGCCTCTCCTGGAACTCGATTGCCTCTAGGAGGCCCACCAAGTTCGGGCAGGGCAAGTTTGGCCGCGTTGAGCTGGTGCCTCAGCCGAGTGATGACCCTGACGACCCTCTGGTATGTTCACTCCAAATATCCGACTTGAGCTAGTGCTAATGGCTCGCAGAATTGGCCAGTGTGGAGGAAGGAGCTCAACTTTTGGTCTCTCTTGATGATGGTTGCCATGACCGGTGTGACGAAGACCATGTTTATGACTGTTAATGCCCAGCTCGCCGAGAGCTATGATGTTTCTTACACGGCCGTTGCCGCCTTGACGGGCGTTCCCCTGATTCTTTCGGCCATTACTGGCTTTGCTTGCCTTGTCGCCTCGCGGGTGTGTGGCAAGCGGCCGCTCTATTTGGCCTCGTTACTTCTCGTGTTTATCGGGACCGTCTGGAACACCAACGTCGCGAGGAGCTACGGGGAATGCATGGCTGCCAGGATTTTCCAGGGGTTCGGTTGGGGCGCTTTTGACACACTCGTTCTGGGGTCGATTCAGGACACTTACTTTGTGAGTTCAGACTCGCACATGGCTGCTGTGCAACCGCTGACCACAGCAGGAACACGAGCGCGGCTTTCGTGTGGCTGTTTACTCCATCGTCGCCGTGACCACCACCTGGGGCGCCCCTCTGCTCGGAGGTGTCGCCTCGCAGGGCCCAACCGGCGCCGGCCTCCAGTCCACGATCCTCAGCGCCTTTTTTGTAGTCGCCGTGCCCGCCGTTGCCCTGGGGGTGCCAGAAACCGCCTTCGACCGCGGCTTCACCATTGCCCAAACCCCCGCCACAGCCACTAGCCAGCTTAAGACCTCCCTCCCCCTCGCCCCGCGCCGCATCTTCTCCCTCGAGACCTTCATCGACTACGTCGTGAAGCTCAAGCCCTACGGCTACAGCGGCCCAGCCGACCTCGCCATCCTCCTACAAGCCCCGCGCGCCCTCATCACCCCGACCACGGTTCTCCTCGCCATCGTCTCTCTGCTCCCCTACTCCTCCCTCTGGGGCCTAACCGCCTCCCTCTCCCTCCTCTTCCGCCCCCTCCCCTTCATCCTCTCCCCGGGCACCATCGGCGCGCTCTTCACAGCCCCCTTCCTCCTCGGCACCCTCGCTGTCGCGCTCCCCGCCCTCACCCCAAATTGGCAAACCAAGTTTGCACCCCGCACCCACATGCTCGCACTCGCAATCGGTACCACCCTAGCCTTCATCGGCATCCTGACCTTCGGCCTGCACCTCGACGCAGCCATGACCCCGCCATCGGCAGACCAAACCGACACCGCAAAGGACATCACTCCCGAAACCACAACCATCTACGCCCTGGAATATCTCGGCCCGCGCGTCAACCTCCCCGCAATGAGCTTCGTGCTCGGCCTGCTCGCCGCCGGCGCCGCCCTCCTCGACGCGACGGCGTCCCCGCTCATCCGCGCCAGCACCTCCTTCACAGGGTCCAACTTTGCCGTCGCGACGCGCAACACGGCGGACATGACTGCCGCGGTGGCGTGCTGGCGCGCGCTGATCGCGGGGGTGTTTGTCGTCGGCGTGCCGAATGTGGTGTGGTATTGGGATGGGCTGCGCGGGTTTTGTATCGGGGTGGCGATTGCCAGCGTGGTGGTTGGGGCTGTGGTCGGGATGGTGTGGTGGCTTTGGGGGGAGGGGATAAGGCGGTGGGATGGGAGGGTTATGGGGTTGGTGGATTTGGAGGGGCTGAAGAGGACGGGGAGTTTTTTTGATTTGGATTAGTTATGCTTGGAGGGGTTAAGGTGCTTACAGAGGATGATGGATCGGGATTTCTTTGTTGGTGGGTGGGTGTTAATGGGATAGAAACCTGGGGTGGATTGTGTCGGGTTGGGATTTCTGCTGTGTTCTTGTCGCAGGGCGATGTGAGGTTATGATACCGTGAACTGTTCAACAGGCCGACAACAGAACTGTTACCTTTTCCCCCTCGTCTCGCAAGTGGGTGACCATGCATCTATATATGCCCCAACTCTGACAGTAACCCATAGCATGCATAGCATGGGAAAGGTGCATTCTGCCGAATTCCAGTTCCTCCTCACCCGTCGTCGTCGTCAGTCGTCGGCGGTCCCGTTCAGCCTGTCTTGTCTTGTCTGTCGCAGGTGTGTCTGCTACATAGGCCGGGCGGGTAAAATGGAAGGAAGGAAGGATGGATGGATGGATGGATGGATGGATGTGCGGCTTCTGGAAGGTTGCTTTCCTGCTTTGGGGTGGGTGCGGGAGGAGTGATTGATGGATGGATGACAGATCTTGACTTGGGATGAGGCGGTCGGCCGCGGCGATCAAACTGGGGGAGTGGCTTTCGGCTGAAGGCGATCGGTGGTGGGTGGGTGGGTTGTCTGGCTGCATGGATTGTGCGTGTTGGACGGGAAAGGGGATGAATGGGGTTGCTGGCTGAGGTTGTTGAGCGCATTCTGTTATTTGTTTGGCTTCTATCGGCCAGCGTGATGAGTCTGGGTTTCACAATCCTCATCTTTTAGGAGGGACGTGACAGGTTTGTGGTGGGCTGGGGTGACAACTCCTCCGCAAGCAGCGGCGGCTCTTCTGGTTGTTTGTTTTGCTGTTGATGTCGCGGTGTACTCTACGTCTTCGGATGTCGTGGATGCCTGCAGACAAACGCGGTGGTGTAGTTGTGAGCGCTGTTGAGTTCGTTTCGGGGCAGAGGACCCAATGTTGATGTTTCACGCACAGAGAGCAGGCACACAACCACGAGGCATTGTTATCTTGATGTTTCTGATACCCCAGGTGAGTCCGCTGCCACTCAACATCGTGTACATCCAATAAGTGCTGTGATCCTATTATATGCCTGCTCAATCCATACATAATTGAGGCTTGGTACCCCCTGTGTGCCATACTCCCGCTGATAACGCTGGTAACCACCATAAACCCGACAACCCGCTGAGTAAATATTCCCTAACCAAAAAGCAAATTACACACCATGCTCTTCAACCGAACCCTTGACAGCAAGAAGAGAACTGTCACTCGATCGGCGAGGACCACGGCCCGCGTTTCTAAAGCGGGATCGCTCCTAGCTCCGCTCAGAGACCGTCCATCTCCGCTTCGAGCCGGTGAGGTCCCGCAGACGGTCGGCGTCGTCGGGCGGCCTGGGGACGCCCCATAGCCCGCCGGCGCCGGCGCCGAGCTGCTCCGGCTCCGGCCTCGGCGATCGCGCAGTTGATATCCCGGATCCGCCGTTCGTCGCCCAATCCGTGACGCTCGTGCCGTTGGTAGCGTAGGGATCTGCGTCGCGGCTCGACTCCGACGGCTGAGGCGCGGCCGCCAGCTTGTCCAAGGCAAAGTTCAGCACTGGGATGTCGTCGTCCTCTTCTTCGTCCTCGAACCGTGACGATAAGGGCGCCCAGAGCCCGATGCTGCCGACGCGTCCCAAGTTTGAGGTCCGCGTCGCAGCAAAAGACGTCACGCCGCTGCCGACAGTGATCCCGCCGGTGCCAGTGCCGGTGCTAACGGCAAAAGAGAGGCGGGGGACTGCTGACTCGTTGCTTGGGCTCTTTCTGAAGCTGCCCGATGAAGTGTTGGCGGACAAGTTCCGATTCCCGGGGCGGTCGGTCCATGAGAAGGTATCCACTGAGGTTCCGAACGACGAGTGGCGCCCACGCAGATTGTTCAACGCGCTTGCCATGGATGACCGGGAGGCGGCGGAGCTGTCGGAAGGAGTCCGCAGGTGGTCGGTATTCGCGAAAAGCTTCAGGTCGTACAGCTCGTGAATGGGAGGCGTCTTGTGGGATCCATCCGGAGCACTCAAGTCTCCCACGCTAGGCTTGCGGACCGCCATGGTGAGGGAAGCCATGCTGACATCCATCAACGCGGGCTGGTGGGTGATCGCGCCGATTAAAGCGTTGCACCCAGCCCCATGGGAGACGAGAATCACCACAGCTTCGGTCTCGACGTCGTCCTCACCGTCCGCCATGTCGATTGCAGATTCCGTTCTGGCCGTTCTGGTGACAGGCCGGGTCGGGCTGTCTGCTGTCGAGTACCAGTCCACCAGGCTTTGGGCACCGGCGCGGAAGCGCTTGTGCATGGCCGCCCACTCTTCCGGGAACGTGCCGCCGTCTCCCCAATCCAGAACGCTCCGTGTGGACTGCCACTGATAATCAATCATGGCACATGCGTCCCGCGCATGCGAGACATAGCCCTGGGGGATGGTCTGGTTATTGACGGCGTAATGGGGAACCGGAGACACGTAACCAGCAACTTGTGGCGGCGCCTGCTGTTCACTCCGGCCGCTGGTGCTGGAACTCGGTGGCACGGAAGTGGCCGAGCTGGGCATGGACGTTGGGCCATTCGGCTGAGCGTCGGTGAACGAAGACCCCGAAGGCGTCCGTGTAACCGGGCTCCAGAGCTGCCCTTGGGAGTTGGAGTGGGTGTGCGAGCTGAAACTCGGGTAGTGTGTGTAGTCTTCGCGGCGGAGGAGCTCGGCCTTGGCGCTAGCCAGCATCATAACTGACTCAGGCGGCGGGGTGATGAACTCGAAGTAGCCTGGAGAGAGCCATTCCCCGAGGAAGGCATCCAACCGCAGTATGGATTTCCGAATGTTGGGAGGAGAGGCAAGCGAGCCTGGCGCATCCGGTATATCCGTGACAAGAGTCGGTTTCGGCGGGTCATCGAAGACGGGGGTTAGTGCAGGCGAGGCTGCGTGGGAGTTCGACGGACCGAAGGGCGCCGGGTCCTGTGCAAGGCCGGCGCTGATGGCAATCGAGGTCTGAATGCAGCGCAGGAAAGGGGAGCTGTGCAAGACGACCTCATATCTCTTGCGTTTCCGCGTGGCAGAGGGATCTGGGCTGAGGCGGGCGGCAAGCTCGTCCTCCTGGACCCTTTCGCGGAGGATGGAAGCTATTTTGGCACCCAGACTCTTTGCTTGTTGCCAGCCGCTGTACGTCAGCGGAGGGTCGTAGGGTGTCGGGGACGAGAGATGCCATTGCTTGTCGGCGGCGTCGAGTCGAAATCCGTGCCTGTGGATCCCTGTCAGGACCCTTCCGTGACATGACGTCGACCAGTCCGCGACGCCTGGGGTGTGAAGCACGGGGAATTGGTTGGCTGCTTACCTCACCACGAACAGGTACGCCGGAGGGCGTCCCATGGTTGCTGTGCTCCAATTGTGTAGGCTGAGAAAATCGGAGGATGGCGAGGGAGAGAAACGGCTTCTGGCCCGTGGGTTGGTTGGGAGGGATGGATGACAGTGCTTTGACTGTTTGGTCCGGAGTCGCACAAAGCAAAGAGGTGGGGTGATCGGGGCGACGAGGTCCGACAGAGGTCCAACCAGGGATTGCTTTGACCAGATTTGACCAGGAAGGGGAGCAAGCGGCAGCAGAGGATCGACGAGCGGCGTGGGACGTTGGTTGGATGGACGAGCGAGACGAGAAAGGGAAAGGGCCTTATAATGCAGAGAGAAAAAAGGCTAGTTTAGTCGTCACAGTTTGTCGCGTCACGCGCAGCGGGCAACTCGAACTGGAACTCAGCTTTGCTTGCTCGGGGGACCCTTGGTGGGTTGGTGGGCCTGGCCTTCCACGGTGCCCGGTTTGGCGATGGAAGGCGGGCAGCGCGGGGGGATGGCGGGGAAGCTGCTCATGCAGGCAGGGGTCGAGTTGCCACGACCGGCCTGAGAGGGGCCCGCTGCAGTGACTGCACCTGGAGCTGCGCCTGCCTGCCTCCCTGCCTGACTGCCTGCCTGTCTCTCCTATGTACCTGATGCGCACCCACGACGCTCCACGACGAGCTGTGCCCGTTTCAACCTGGGACTTTGCGACCCCAAGCTGCTGGTTTGGGCGTCTTGCAGTGTCGTCCCTTGTATCCCCTTTCCCGATCTCACCATGGTTGTGCCATTCCTGCCTGAGCGCAATCTCTTGCGACTGCTCCTCAGCTCACAATTCCGCTTTTGTTCGCGGCGACGAACGCTGATCGATGACGTGGGACCATGCTGCCACGGGCTGCAAATTAACTGCTTATGGACATTCAGAACACAGAATACGCCGTGCGCGCATCGACGTTGTCTATTCTGTACAGAACAGTACCTATCTATCGATAACTCCGGGCCGTCCTTCTCTCGTCTCTCTCAACTGCTCAATTCTCGCAATCACAAAAAGTACCTGACTGCTGTGGCCTCGAGTGGGGTGAGGGATCTGGTTGCCGAACTCAAACAGTCATGACTTGCATGCTGTCACATGGCACACCACGACCCTGAACCAGGATTTGCGCGCTAGTGGGTGCCGGGCCGCTAAACGAGGCGCGCTGTTGGAGAACGAATCCGAGAAGCTGGGCTTGGGCTGGGGCAAACAGCCTCCAATCGCCGCGATCGCCAGGGGCCCGCTTATGTAACCGCATTACCACGGCTTTCAAAGACTTGGCCACTTTCGGCTCCCTTTCCATGCCTGCGATGCGCCAATGACCAAGCAGACAGAATACACAGCACCGCCCAACGCCAACGCCAACATCAACGACCTCCCGCATCCCAGCTCCTCAACACCGAGCCCATGGATGGTGAAGCAAACAGGTGACCGCGTCCACATCGAACCGAGCGGCTACACTACAGTGACCACACCAACATGAAGCTCTCGGGGCTCCTCGGCCTGCCCGCGCTGCTCGCGGCGGCGCTGCTGGCACCCGCGACGCCCGTCGGCGCCGAGCACACCAGCAACTGGGCCGTCCTGGTGTGCACGTCGCGCTTCTGGTTCAACTACCGCCACCTGGCCAACGCGCTGTCCATGTACCGCACCGTCAAGCGGCTCGGCATCCCCGACTCGCAGATCATCCTCATGCTGCCCGACGACATGGCCTGCAACCCGCGCAACGCCTTTCCCGGCACCGTCTACTCCAACGCCGACCGCGCCGTCGACCTGTACGGGGACAACATCGAGGTCGACTACCGGGGCTACGAGGTGACGGTGGAGAACTTCATCCGGCTGCTGACGGACCGCGTCGGCGAGGAGATGCCGCGCAGCAAGCGGCTGCTGACGGACGACCGGAGCAACATCCTGGTGTACATGACGGGCCACGGCGGCAACGAGTTTCTCAAGTTCCAGGACGCCGAGGAGATTGGCGCCTTTGATCTGGCCGACGCGTTTGAGCAGATGTGGGAGAAGAAGAGGTGAGCCTCCCTTCCGATGCTGGGGCTACTGCAGAGACTGACCCGCGCAGATACAACGAGATCCTCTTCATGATCGACACGTGCCAGGCCAACACCATGTACAGCAAGCTCTACTCCCCCAACATCATCGCGACGGGCTCCTCGGAGCTGGACCAGTCCTCGTACTCGCACCACGCCGACAACGACATCGGCGTCGCCGTCATCGACCGCTACACCTACTACAACCTGGAGTTCCTCGAGGCCGAGGTGCACGACCCGAGCAGCAAGAAGACGGTCGGCGACCTGTTCGACAGCTACACGTACGAGAAGATCCACTCCCACGCCGGCGTGCGCTACGACCTGTTCCGCGGCGGCGCCGACGCCGCGCGCAAGCGGCTCGTCACCGACTTCTTCGGCAACGTGCAGAGCGTCGAGGTCGACGGCGCCAAGAACACCACGGCGCTCGAGGAGGACCTGCTGGCGCTCAGCAGGACCATCGCGGCGCTGCACCGCCGCGCGGAGGAGGAAGAGGAGGCGGCGGCGGCGGCGGCGGCCAAGGGGAATGGAACCGGGGAGACGGGGGGGAAGGCCGCTGGGCTGAAGAAGGTGCAGGTGACGAAACCGTTGACGGATGAGAACTGGTGGACCAAGAAGATCTTTGGGGCGGCGACGGTCGCGGGGTGTACGTTACTGTGGGGGTTGAGTTCGTATCTAGAAGCGCCTGGGAGGTGAGAGCGCCGCTCGGAGTCCGCGTAATATCACAGAATACAGAAGTACTGAAGAGAGGAGTCTGGATACCAGAGCACTGCTGGGAGCGGAATCGGTATCCTCCTGCACGCTTGCGTCCTAAGCAACGGAGGATGGTTCTCAGAGCTGGATTGTTGTTTGCTCTTTATTTCCTCATCTGCTTCCTCATCTCTTTTCTTGGGATTTGCAGGGAGCTGGGGTCCGTCCGTCCTCCGGGGGTATTCTGTGCGTTAGCTGTATTCTGTAAATACAGATTCCAGTGTTTGGCGTTACGTATTTTTCTGCTCAAGCGCACTCTCATCACCATCTCTGCGAAACATCGGTTTTACCGCGTTGCCAGCCCAGCCACGGCAACCTCGGTCCAGAACAGCAAAAAGATGCTTCGTCTCGCTAGGCTGTCTAGCCTGGCCCGCCCCATCTCCGCCGCGTCCCTGGCACGGCTCTCTCCTGCGGTCCAAACCCGCGAGTACGTGCCGCCCTCAGCACCCCCGAGATGCGCCTCGTGGCTAACAATGCTAGGAGCTCCAGCTTCAGCGTCTATGATGCCTTCAAAAGGGGACTTAACCTTCCGGCCTTGCTGGCAAGCGAGGGGAGAGCAGACGCCGGGATCAGCCACGGCGGGCGTCTTGCGAAGGCCACCACGCCTCCAAAGGCCTGGGCTCCGCTGGACTTTGAGGACAGCATTTCGGCCGCCTACAGGTTTGTCGAGGACAGGAAACGGGAATTGGCCGACGTCAGCGCGGTCGAGGTCGCCGGGCTCACCAGACTCGGCGGGAGGCCCACCAATTTCGATCTCGGCAAGCTGTTCAACCTGCACGTCATGCACCCCGTCGAGATCGCCCTGCTGCAGATGAAGCTCCCCGAGGCGTACGAGCTCCGTGTGCGCTCCGGCCCGTGCATGGAAGAAAGAAATGGCCGCGCCGTGGTGCTCGAGGCCGTCAACCTCAACCAGGCGACGGCCAAGCCCCTTGCTGTCCTGCAGCTGGAAGGCTTAGGCGCCGTCCAGGATAGACTGGATCTTATCATGGTCGCCGAGGTCGCGAGGCAGGACGCCGAAGCCCTCGCGCCGACTTCCAAGCCGCTGTTCAAGGCCGACGGGTTGGTGCTGGTGAAGCAATGCGCTGCAAATGCGGTGCTCTTCGGGACCCGCCATGTTGCCATGTGTGACTGGTCCGTCGCTCTCTACTTTGACTTTGCGCAACTACCCCAGGTTTTGCAGGCCGCAGAACCTGAAACAGACAGCAAGACCAAGACCGAGGGCCGGTCTGCGGGGGATTTTGTGCTCATGCACGCGCAGTCTAACCCTGACACGTTCCACTACGCGCTTCTCGCCTTCTTCAAGGGCGCCGTGGACGAATGGATCCAGGGCTTGTCGACAGGCGAGCAGTGAGGCGATGGGGAGACAGCGGGAGAGACAAGTCTCTTCCACCTTTCTTAATTATCCTAGCCTCCATCACCAACCGCGGCGTCCTTGGCCGCCCTTACATGCCTTGTGTAGACGCGCTGGCCCTTTGCCAACAGCCCGTTGTTGTACCGCTCGCTGAACAAGCGGCGTTGCTCTGTAGATTTAATGACACACCTCCTTACACATGTGAGGAAGACACCTAAGCTCTCAAGGTAGTGTGGAAGATCCTAAAGAAGACAGTCCAAAAAAGAGGGCAATTAATAGTAAGAAGTACGGAGGGAAATGTTGTTAGTAAGGTTACGGATGAGAAAGACAACCGAAAATATATAGGAACTAATAAGGAACACGACGAGGAAAATAGTCGGTGAGTAACGGGGAAGAAGACCACGCGGAGAACGACGAGGAAGAGGGACGGATGATCTTAAAGTCTTCCAAGGGTTAGGGCTGCGTTGCTGAGTCCAGCTTGGACCCCACCAAGCCCATGCAGCTCTGGAGTGGGACTCGTCCTTTTCTTTCAACAACACGCTTCTCATCCATCTCCAATCTCGCTGCTGCAATGACGGCCTGAGACGCGGCAACCAAAATGCACAAACTTTGGTCCAACAAGTTCAGCACAAGATTGTTACTCTTGTCTTGTAAAGACCCGTCACCATGAGTGCTGCCGTCTCCAACCCGAATGCTAAACAAAAGGTGAGCAAGACTCATGAGTGCAAGAGGATGCATGTGCGTGGTGGAGAGGGTGCAGTGCAGGGTGCGAGTTGGGGGAGTTGTGCGGGTTGAGCGAGTTGAGGGAGTCGAGGCCCTGAGTGTGTTCCTCGTTGAACAGAACAACGCAACTCAACACCACAACCCCGCCATTTCTTAGAGCCTAGATTAAACAACCGGGCCAGCCCTCATTTCGTCCTCTCGCACGCTGCCCTGCGCCATCTTCTCTGCACTCTTCCCGCGCCCCTCATGGATCCATCACCGTCGAACCTGGAAACTGCCCCCTCTCAGCACCGCCAACTGACAAACCAGGACCGCAAGTTCCTCCCGCTCCGAGAGATCACCCTCAACTCCCGCCCACTGGTCAAGCGGGCCATCCAGTTCTCCTGCGATGGCGACCTGGCCGTCACAGCCGACGACTCGGTCCACGTCCTGGTGCCCGAGTTTCCCGACCTGTCCAAGCGCAGGGAACGGCTGAGAGCCCACCTCAACGGCCAGAGCCGCGGCAGCGGCAGCGCCGGCAACGGGACGTACTCGACCGACGATGAATCCTCTGACGACGACGACGACGAAGACGCCGCAAAGAAATACAACCACCAGCCCCTCCGCGCCCAGTACTCCGAGGGCAGCAAGCACATGCCCGTCTCCTTCCCACCCCTGGACCCCCGCGTGAACCGCGAGCTGTTCCTGGCCGAGAAGATCCCCTTCCCCTACGAAGGCGCCCCCGACGGCGACGTCCCGGACGCCGACAGCAACGACGAATCGGACGGCTCCGACGACGCCTTCGACTCGGAGGACGACGACGGCGAGGGCGCCGGCCTGGGCTTCAACCGGCCCTACGGCGCGGGCTACGGCCCCATCACCGGCGTCGGCAGCAGCATGAACCACGTCGTCGCCATCGGCTGGTCGCCGTCCGGGCTGGGGGTTAATCGCCGTCCCGTCCTGGGCGTCCTGACCGGGTCGGGGACGCTGACCATGTTCGGGGACGGCAGCGAGTTTGCCAACATCCTGCCGCGCGCCAACGAGGGGATGCTGCAGCGCCGCGAGCTCAACTCGTGGATGGTGCTGTGGGGTGTGGGTGAGAGGCTGATTGTGCCGGGGCAGCAGACTGAGATTAGCGAGTATGTCCGGGGCTTTGCGTGGGCGGGCGAGATTGGGCCTGGCCAGGCGCTGCTTGCGACTGTCAATGATGTCAAGGAGGTGGCTGTCATCAGCGTGCAGTGTGTTTTTGTCGAGGACGAGAGCAAGCCCAAGGGAGACTCGTTCCGGACGGAGCCGCGCGAGACGGCCGTCTGGCTTGTGCATGAGGTCGCAAGGTTCAAGGCTGAGGGGCCTCATGAAGAGACCAATGTAAGTCACGGACCATAAAACTCGCTGTGAGGCGCTGAATCCCGCTTACAACCTACTCAGCGACTGGACCCGGATTGGGTTCCCTCTGGCACCTCGTTTGGGCTCAACTGGGGCCCCTGGTTGCAAACCGGCGACGCTCGCACCTGTGTGCTGTCCTTTACCGACCGCAACTACGTTGGCTTTCGGAAAATTACGGTCCAGGACCGGTGGGCCAGGGGCGAGCTGCCGAGTGTCGAGATCGAGGCCAACGACACTTACGGCATGTGTGTGCATCTTTCCGCCGACGCATTCGTCGAGTTTGAGGACGCTGTAAGTCACGCGTCCGCCCCTTGACCGCGCGTCGGAAGCTGACGACCCAAAGATCTGGGTTGATGGCCCTACAAGCTCTTGCCGGGGACTGATCGTCACCGGGTTTGACCTCAAACAATTCGACGTCACTCTCTCGGGCGGATCAAGCCACACGACGGAGAAGCACAACGCCTGGAGCTGCGGGACAGTGTATCGCGATGTGGTTGAAGGAGAGTCCCAAAATCCCATTGTTGGTATGTCTGATCCAAGCCCATCCATCCAACTTGGTAAACGGTTGTTAACCCTTACTGTGTACAGACCTCGTCATCCACCCTCCTGACCTGGCCAACCCAACCCCCACGCCTCTCTACACCCTCATCCGCATGTCCGCAACAGCGACCACCCACGACTGGTACCAAACCAACGTGCCTCCTCCGAGCGACCCGACCGCTGACCCACGCCCGCAGTGGGTGCGCACCATCGCGCAAAAACTCGAAGTCCTCCTCCCCGTCGACATGCTCCTAACCCGCAGCTACGACGACAGCGGCTCGGAGGGCTCGGGCTCAGACTCCGAAGACGAAGAAAGCGACCTCGACATGGACGGCGACCTCGACTCGCTAGCCGACGACGACGCCCACGTCAACGGCAGCGCCGAAGCCACCCTCCTCGACATCCCCGAAATCCACCCGCACCGCTTCCGCCTGCACGGCCTGACCCTCTCCCCGGGCGGCGGCGTCGCAGCCGTCCTGGCCAGCAGCCACAGCACGCAGCACCCGGAGCGCGGCGGCTGGCACACGGTGCGCTCCAGCATCCTGTTCGGCCACAAACCGCGCCCGCGCCACCACCAACTCCCCAACCCCCTCACCA
>FTCU01001053.1_pt1 | contig 26559 bp, 18 predicted proteins | sample 1639521 | NCBI WGS metagenome assembly FTCU01 (sample SAMEA3914864, study PRJEB12502) | metagenome | biome: forest; material: soil | place: USA | collected 2012-03-12 | depth 0.3 m
ATGCTGGAGATGGTTAGTAGTCGAGGTTGACGATGGGTTTGGATTTCCGCTGAGGGGAAGTTCGCCGCAGAATTTCTCGAGCAAGCACCAGTTTGTGGGTTTCCGGGGTGGGCCGTGTACTCCGCTGCGATTGGTGAGGGTTAGCCAGGTCACGGGCTCTTGCACGTGCACCCTCAATTCTCACCGTTATTTCCGGCCGCCGAGCTGCGGCAGCGCGTGGGGCCGACCCAAAAGACGACAACTCCACTGAAGCTCAGGCAGGGCCTCGCCGTAATTTCCACACCGAGAGACAATCGGCTTGACGTCGTCGATGCAGCTCCGCAGCCGAGACAGGGACAAAAAGTAAAAGAGAAAAAAAAAGGAAAAAAATTGGACAAAAAAAGTGCACCTCGATTTTATCATCCTTCAACACCGCTATTTACTCGGCTACTCAAACACATCTGTGCCAACATCGACCTTGCCCACAGCCATGAGCTCCTTCTCATCCTCCTGCTCGTCATTGGACAGGCCCAAACCGCCCTCACCACCTTCGGCCTCCCTCCTCTCCCGCGCCTGCGCCCCCAGCCGCAGCGCCACCCGCTTGAAGTAATCCTGCATGCTCCGCTTGGTGTTGGCCGGCAGGTCCGCGCCCGCCACCCACTTGTCAAACACCTTGCCCTCCTCGTCCGCGACGGCGAACAGCTGCACAAACGCCGCCTCGGCCGCCAGCTTGACGGGGATGACCATGTCGCGCACCGACGCGAAGACGGGCGGCGCGAGCAGCCCGAGGTGCGGCCGCACCATATCCGAGTGCGTGCGGGCCATGGTGCGCACCAGCACGAGGGCCAGCCGCCGCGAGTCGGTCGGACCGCCGGGCGGGATGATCTTGGACAGCGTCGTGAAGATGGGCTTGGTGGCCTCGAAGGACTTGGCTGCGTCGCTGAGCAGGTACTTGCCGGTGGCCATGATGTAGTTGTCGACGATGAAGGGCTGTGAACCATGTTAGTATTATGCGCGGGGAAAGAGGAGCGGCACACTCACATCTTTGGCTTCCATCCCCTGGCAAAGCAGCTCCGGCAGCTCGTCGGCCAGGGGTGAGTCCAAAAGAGTGCTTGGGCTCTCGAGGAGCACAGCGTTCAGCGCCAGGACGCTCGACATGCTAAAGTCACGGGTCATTGCCCGGTTCTTCAGCAGCCCCGTTGCTACCTCGGGCGAGACGTTCTTCACCAGCGCCCCGAACAGCTTGGCGTAGGTGATAGTCATGGCTTGGTCGCGCTCGTCTGTTTCGGTGTCGATCAGGCCCAGGACCGCCGTGCGGGAGCTCTCGCCCATGTTAGCGCCCGCCTTGCTGATAACCTCGTACAGGGCCTTGAGCATGGCTGTCTTGACGCCGGCATCCGTCGTCTTGGAGCCCGTGGCCAGCTCCGCGATCAGAGGATCAACACGCGGCGTAAACTTGATGAGGGTACCCAGAGCCCGCGCGGCACGGCTCCGTAGAACCTCGCTCGACGTGTCGGCGAGCGACTTGGCAAATGTGCGCTGCAGTTGCGGCAGGAAGGGCTTGAGCGCCGCGGGCATCTTCTCAAGCAGGTTGTTTAGAGTGAGGAGAATGGCCGATTTGACCTCGGTCGAGCGCTCCGAGACCACACGAATGAGCGGACCGGTAATCTGCGTGACGAAGGGCTTGAGCGCGCTCTCGCTGGTCCGGTCGATGATGTCCGAGATTGCCAGCGCGGCCGAGACTCTCTGGTCTGCCGTTCCGTTCATGAGACCCTGCAAGAAGATGGGCAGGACGGCGTTGATACCCTTGGGCAGCTCGAAGCCCGCCAAGTAGTGGCCCGCAACACCGACCTGGAGAAGCGTCTGCCGCGTCGACTGGACGAGCGCCTCCATCTCTTCCTTCTTGAGATGCTTGGTGAACTCGTGCAGCGCGCTCCACGCAGCCTTGACGACGCCCGCGTCCCTGTCGTCGAACGAAATGAGCAGGGCACGGATGATATCCTGGTTGTATCTCGAGTAATCCACGTCGGCTTCTGCGAAGAATTTGGCGAGGTGCTGGCCGGTGGCAGCTCGCTTGCGGTGATCCTCGTGCTTGATGAGTTGCAGCAGGACGTTCATGACCACATTGAGGCCGTCATACTCATCAATTGACAGGATGACCGTGTCGAAGGACGTGTCAAGGTCTTCCCGGAGCTCCTCTTCGGTGCAGTTGACAATGTTGTCCATGAGCGAGTTGATAATGTTTGGCAGCCGGCGGTTCATAGCAGCACCGGCAACCTTGGACAGCGAGGCCAGAGCCTTGGCATTGAACGCCGAGATGGGCGGCGTGATGAGTGTCGGGATGAGGTTCGGCAGAATAATGTTGGAGCGGGTAGACTCGGTAAGAAGCGTGAGAAGAGCAGCCAGTGCATTGTTCGCGTTCTCCTCGGACCGAAGCAGGTTGAGGAGGTAGGGCAGCACCTGGTCGACGGCTCGCTTGCCCAGGATCTGCTGTAGCGAGTCGAAGGCCTCGGCCGCAGCTTCGCGGACACCGTCGTCCGAATCTGTGAGAGCAGTGCGCACCACCGAGATGAGCGTCTTCTCGTGGTCCTCGAGCGCATCGGGCGACGCTGACGAGATAAGCTCTTTGAGAGCGAGGCAGATGCCCTCCTTGGCGTCCACATCGCTCGTTGTTTGCAGGCCTTCCTCGAGCGTGGGGAGTAGCGTAGCCAGGACGCCATCGCCAGCCTTGCGGATAAGCTCGCCGAGGGCGTTGCTGGCAATGACCTTGTGCTCCATGTTGGAACTGCCCAACCGCTTGATAAGAAGTTGCGTGAGAGTGTGGACCAACTCCTTGAGGGTACGCGGGCTGTGGACCAGAGCTTTCCACACGGCGATGGCGGCTGCCCGGACAGCACCGGCGGTGTCGCAGCGGCACACATACAGCGCCGAGAGAATCCTATTGCGCTTCTCGTCTCCGAGGGCCTCGCGGAGGGAGGCACCGGCTTCCTTGGTTGTCTCTTGATCTTCCTCCTCCTCGTCCTCGTCCGTGCTGGCCTTGATACCGGCCAGGTTGAAGAGCAAATCGCCCACCAGCTCAACCGAGCTGAGACGGATGCGATAGCTGTCGTCGGCCATACCGCGCTCGAGCTCAGGAAGGAGCAGGTCAACAGCACGCACGGCAAAGTTCTTGACCAGCAGGCGGCCAGCACGCAGGGCGGTGTCTCGGATCGTCTCGACATCGTCGGCAAGACCCAAGAGGATTGGCGGGATGATCTTCCCAAGATAATTGGCGAAACTGTTGCCAAAGCAGACGGGCAAGAAGATAAAGAGCGACATGAAACCCTCGCGAACGGATGCCTTCGGCGATTCGACGTTCTGCAGAATGGTAGGAAGGGTCTCCTCGAGTCTCGAAGTGCCCAGGCCTGCAAGGACCTCGCTGAGCGCTTGGGCGGAACCAAGCCTGTCGCCGGCGCCGGTGTCCGACTTGAGCGTCTGCATGAGGCCGGGAATGAGATCTGGAAGAGCGTCCTCGCCAAGCTTCTCCACCAGGGACCCGAGAGCACGCGATGCCGTGGCACGCGTGGTAGGCACTGGATCGACAACGGCCGTCTTGAGGCCGGCCACGAGAACCGGGAGATGAGCGACGAGATCCTTGCGCTCCGTGAGATGGGCCAAGCTGCCGATGACCTGGGAAGCCTTGCGCTTGGTGTTGGAGCGATCACCCAAACCACGCTGCAGAATGCGGCTGACGAGGGCCAACGATGGGGCGTCGAGGTAGTGCACGAATTGCACCTTGATAAGCGAGTCAAGAGCTTCGTCAGTGTATTTTGTCGGGTCGCTAAGCGCCTTGAGGAGGATGTCGACAAGGCTCTTGATCTCGGGATTGGTGATGACCTCGCCGAACCTCTTCAAGCTCTTGTTGGCGGCGCTTCGCACCTCCTTGTGACTGTCGTTCAGGACGGCCGTCAAAGGCGGGATGATTTCGGGCAAGCTCTGAGCGAGCTGTTGAGGGTCGAGGTATGCCATCGCACCGAGCGTGTCGCACGCGCCCTTCTTGCTGCGCCATTGGTCCTCATCAAGGCCGTCGAGGAGCGTTGGTAGTACCTTCTTGACACCGTATGAGCTCAGCGACGCAAAGCATGCCTTAGCCGCTGCTAGCGCGGCATCGCGAACATCAGCGTTGCCGTCGGCAAAGCCAGTGAGCAGCTGTGGCACGATCTGAATAACATATGGCTCGAACAAGCGGCCAAGAACGGTAGCCAGAAGCTCATAAGCAAGCATGGCAGACTCTCTTTGGTTAACCTCCTTCTTGTTGTCGAGAGCACTGTTGAGTGTGATCATGATGCGGTACTCTCTCAAGGCATTGATACCTCTGCCCAGAACGAGGCCGGCCAGGCCATAGGCAGCTCCACGCTGCTCTGGGTACTTCTTGGACGTGAGCATCGTCTTGAGGACCTCGTCGAAGTACTTGGACGACTTGTCGCCACATGTGCGGATGAGGGGCGGAAGGCAGTCCGCAATCGCGTATTGGACCGCCTCGGACGGCGTGCTCAAGGTGGCGAGCAGCCGCTCGATAACGACTGGGATCTTCTTGTCTCCGGGCTTCAAATGCCGCGCGAGGGCACCATACATAATAATCACGGCCTCATTGACGCGGTCAGCGGCCTCGGAGTGTTTGTCGGGCGCCTCCAAAGTCCTCTCAAAAATGCTCATCAACCTGTCGAGAATGCCCTTGCCGTGGACTTCGATGGCTTTGTTAGCTGCTTCGAGCATCTCAGCACGCACCGTCCCGTTCTGGTCGCCGAGCGGGCCTTGCTCAATGAGAAGGGCAAAGAAGGGCTCGAGTTGCGGCTTTTCCAGATGAGGAGCAAGGTGCTTGAAGGCCAGCGCAATGCCGTGCCGCGCCTCCCAGGGGTCCGACAAGTCCATCTTTTTGGGCATACCAAACTCATCGAGTTGCTGCACTCGCGGCTTGGCGAGTTCGATGTAGGAGAGGCGGAGTTTCTCGAGGACAGGAGCGATGACGGACGGGTGTTGGCTAGCTGCCTCTGCGAGAGATTTCGCAGCGGCACGTCGGAGCTGTGCGTCTTTGCTCTCGACATATGGCAGCATCTTGTGCGCGAGCTCCCCTGAAGTTTGAAACTCGCTCTCCTCCCAGATCTCGCGCCCAAGGTCGACGTTCTCTTCGATATCATCGTGGCAAGCGAGCCAAATTTCTTCTGACACGCCAACCTCGCTCATGTCCACCTCAGCGCTGATTGCCTGGAGCACCGCCGTCCGCACGCTGCCCTGCGGAACGATGGCACCGCGGGAGAGAACCCCGATTTCCTCAACAGCCATATTCGGAGCGACACAGCGGACCATGTCAGAGAAGCAGTCCTTGATGATCTTGTAGTGTTGACTGTACTTCTGCATCGATGAGACCAGGGCGGCGAGGATCTTGGCGCGCGGAATGGCCTCGTCCGCTGCAGAGCCTGTGTGGAAAGAGAGAATCTCAATGGCGAGGACCAACTGCGTGTCACGCTCCTCGGCGCTCGTACCAAACCCACCCTTCTCAAGAACCAACAAGACAAGTGACAGAATGTAGATGAGCGACACGGTGTCGAAAGGTCGCTGTTCACCAGCAAAGCGCAGGCGGTAGAGCACTCGAGTGACGAGGTCCTCGAATGGTTCCTGCGTGAAGGTTTCCGGGAGAGCTGAGACTTCGTGGGCTCGTAGAGCAGCCGCGCCGATAAATGGGCGAATCGATCCAAGACGCGAGGAGGTCTGGTCCGCACAGGCGATGAAGGCTAGGGGACCGACGTCCCCTGTAATCAGTGAGGCTCCGGCGTCGATAGCAGCCAGGGTAGCCCCAACGGCAACCCCCATCCAACGGCTGGCATCGCTCGGCGGCCCAGTTGCGAGTCCCCTGATAATCCCGAATCCGCGTAGTGACTTGGCTGATATCTGACGGACGTTCTCACGGATCCCGGCCTCCTTCTTAAGCTGGGCGTTGACTTTTGCCGTCTCCTCTGCGGTGAGCTTCTTCTGTGTGCCTTTCTTCTGTGCCAGCTGCGCTCTGAGTTCCTCTTCCCATTTCAGCGTATCGTAGTCTTTGACGTTCTTGTTTGGGACCACATTCTGCTTCTTTGCGAGGACATCGACAAATGCGGTGCCTTCTGGAGTACGGAAGATAGCCGCCTCGAGAGGGCCAACCGTCTGTAGTTGGGAGGCGTCGAGATCTTGTTGGATGAGCGCGACAATGCGTAGTGTCATGGTTTCAGGGGCGACAAAAACCAGTTCGGCGGCCGCGCTGTAAGCAGCATTCTTGACGGACTCGGACTGTCACTGTTAGAACGGATCGACAGCGAGCGTGGGAGGTGTGTTACCTTCTGCCCAAATCCCGTCCGTTCAACGATTTCTTGAATCAAGACATCTTCGTATTTTCTGGCCAGCTCACCGGGATCGAGCTCAACACGCAAGCAGAGGTCGATCCAGCTCACCCGAGGAATGAGCTGAGGCTTGGCGAGCACAAGAAGTGAGCACATTTGAGCTTCGAGCCGGGGATTGTTGACAGAAACTTCTCGGTCAGAAAAGTCCTTGGGGCTGAGACAAATTGATCTGAGCACCAGGTGGAGGTTGGCGTTTCCAGACTTGGCAAGCACGGCTGCACTCTCCTTCTCGGCAATCTCGGTGGCCTCGATCCAGTGCCACATGCCGTTGATGATCAGAGAAGCAGTAGATGGGCCCTCGGCTCCGATAGACTGAGCACAGAGGTCTACCAGAGTGCTGATGGCCTGCTGACGCACAGCAGGAGATGTGGCAACAGAGCACACGAGGTAGAGGTACGCCTGAGCCCATGCGATCCTTACCGCTTCGGTGCTTGAGAGAAGTGTAGGAGTAACAGCGGACAAGGCGCGGCAGAACCATTGAAGATCGTCATCGGAGAACTTGCTGTACACCCGCTGATTCAAGAGAAAGGACGGCTTGGGATCTACCGCCAAGCTGCTCTTTTGTATCGACGCCTTCTTCAGCAGCGATTGGAGGTTGGCATTCTCAATCTGGCTGAAGAGAGAGCCAAGCCCACACACCACTAGAGCACCGGTCGCGAGGCCACTCTGAGCAGCAGCGACTGGGTTCGCGGCGACCTCGTTGAACGAGGTCAAAAGGGGCGGCACCACGGCCTCCACGAAGGTGACAACTCCGTTGGGAAGATTCGCCTTTGCATCCTGAGCGAAGGTTTGCAGCAACTCCCCTGTGCGGAGGATCCATACCCGCCGGATCGGAATCTTCTTGTCAGCCAGACCCTTGGCGTAAGCATCTAGAAGGGTTTTTGGTGCGGCGGAGCCGCGGAGAAGAGTGATGGCGCTCGCATTGAGAGCCACAGTCTCGGCGCTCAGAGCCTGTTCGTTTGCTTCCTTGCCCACTACCGCGGGAAGCCCGGCCGCAACCTTGGTGGCAATGCCCGCTGAGGGAGGCAGGGCAACCAGCATTTCTGAGTGAAGCACCCTGTGATCTGCAGAGGCGAGCTTGCCCGATTTCAGGGGCCCCAGCACCTCGTCAGCGACCTGCTCCAGCAGCGCAGCGTCATGGCTGCTGGAGGCAATCGCCTTGAAAGCTGTCACTGCGCCACTGCGAATGGTGGCATTGGACGATTTGATGTTGGACAGCAGAGGCTTGACGAAGCGGCCGCTCAAGGCCTTGGAGAGGTCGAATTGGGGGAGCGAGCGGACGAGGGGCGTGATCAGGTCGTTCAACACCACTTCAGGGGCTCGCAGCAAGCCTTTTTCCAGGGCTGGGAAAACCTCCTTATCGAGATCCTCGAGCGAGACGAAGGCGGAAAAGAAATCACCGAGGCCGTCTGCGACGTGGGCTGGAACAGGCGCTCGGGAGCCAACGATCTCGCGGGTGTAAAAGGCAAAGTATTGGCTCTTCAACCCTTCAACGGCCGGCTTTGCCTCCGGTTTGCGGGAGCAGACGCCGGCTATGGCGCCGAGCAGCGCTGCATTTTTGGCGGCAGGTTGTGGCCCCTTAGCGGCGAGGATCTGGACTGCCGCCTCGACGGTTTTGGGATCCGCCGAGGCCAGCGTCCGGAGCCCCCTGCGCACAATAACCAGCGCCGAGCTGGCCACTGTGTGTTTTGCCGTGGGCTGCAGGCACCTGTCCAAACCATCGGCTGTCGCCAGTATGATATCCTTGCCAAACTTGTCCCACAAGGGCGTGCCCGCAAAGTTCTGCATGAACAGGCTGCTCCACTCCAGCAGCACGAAGGCGCTGTCGGGGGCAATGCCTTGCTTCTGGGCCTCCTGGCGGACTGCAGCGACAAGCGGCGTAAGAATGTCGACATCTCCTGCCCGGCACAGCGAGACTAGGCATCGTTGGACTGCGTGTCGGGAGGGACGGTCGGTGTAGAAGGCATGGGTCCAGAAGAGCACCTTGAGGATGGCGAGGGTGGACGGCCGGTCGAGAGCTGGGGAGGCAAGGCAAGGGCTAAGTTAGCGTGCCGTCTGCTTGGTACCTGCTCGGGGGCGCAGCGCAGGCTCACATTTGTGCGAGATCTTCTCGTCGATTCCCCGCAATTGGGCGAGCCGGGCCGTGGTCGACGACGAGGTCAGCGCAGCGCGGGCCTGGTCGAGGTCGAGGCTGCCCGAGGGGCCGCTGGCAGCGGCTGCTTCAGTCATTTTCTTGCGGTTCCAGGATGGGGCCGTGTAATGACATGGTCGGGCGGCAGAAACCGCAGCCGTGATGTGGTGGTTGGCCCCGTTTTGTTCGGGCCGTGATTGTTGTTCTGGAAGCTGATTTTCGGCGGGGACTCACATTTTGGAAGTGGGTTGAGTGGGTTGACGTTGCAGGGGCAGCTTCCATAGGTGTGGTGCTGCACCCGGCCCAGTGTGGGGATAGGCAGACAGTGCGGGCTGCTGTTTCAGTGCTGGCCGCGAAGGAAAGCATCCAATTGATCGAATGGAAAGCTTGGAGCGGGAATCGACTTTCTCCCAACACCAAACAACCTCGAAAAGCCCGCATTACCCTATGGGAACTTTCTCATCTATCGAGACGCTCTGCCGTTATTCATCCAGGTCACGACACTGCCTCTTATCCTCGGACGACGCACAGAAGAGCAGCGGCTTCTGCAACTGGTGCGCAAACCCACGACTGGCGGCTGCGGGAGATGCACTGTGAAGATAGCGCACTCTGCTGCCTCGTCCCCCGCGGTGGGGTTCAGCACCTGAAACGGCAGGCGGTCGTCTCGCCGTCCCCCGGTCGTTCCAAGGCCCAACACACCTGACGCAGCGCTCGGTGGAGCGGCAGGCCGAGTCACAAAATTTCCGGGCAGCTTGAGGCCTGACGTCTGGCTCGGTGGAAACATACCGCGACAGGCCATTCTGGGTCCCGCAACTCGTCCTTCACATCCCAACCCCCAGAACAACGCCGCCTCGCCATGGCCGGCAAGAAGAAGGCCAAAAAGCCCGCTGCAAACCCCGCGCGCGGCTTTGCTACCACGTCCATTGCCTCCAAGCCCCGAGCTGACCCCGCTGAAGCTCCGGGCGATAACACCCCGGCCGGCAACGCCAACGACGACGCTGCCCCGCCGTCGACCGACACCCCGCAAACGGCCACCACCACGACCGCCAACACCAAGACTGGGACGGGAGCCCCCGCAGCCGAATTGAGCCCCGAGGAGTTTGAGCGGCAGCTGGAGGAGTCGCACTTGCAGCTTCTGGTCGAAAAGCATGCCCAGAAAGTCAGGAAGGATGCCCAACGCCAGAAGACACGACTCGAGACTGACCGCCGACTGCTCCGGAACGCCGCCGAGACCATAAACACCAGGAGATGGCTGCCCCAGGAGCTGATGGACCACGTCCTGGGTCTCATCCAAGCCGAAGGCCGGTTTGCAGCTTCCAGCGTCTCGTCCGAGGGCGCAACTAGTAGACTGCCCCCGGAGGATGACCTCATCATCAGGCTGTGGACGCTGCAGGAGACGCTGGAAAGCTCTGGTTTCCCGGAGGACAGGATACAGCCGGCGCTGCAATTTGCATTGGATATCGCCCCAAACATCGCATACAGCTCCAGGAGCGAGTCCATCTGGGGTCTCGAGGAGGTTTTGGACTGGTTCGCGAGAGAGTGCGCCAAGGAAGAGCTCCCAGATTATTCGGGGCGCAAGACAGGGTCCAAGTCGCAAGCAGGTAACGTTGAGGATGCTCGCCTACTTATTTCTTCCCCTTCTAACTATGATAGACACCCCCGCGGATACTCCATCGAGGACAGGGACACCGCACGAGATCGATCCCCGGCTTGGGACAAAGATCAAGGGCGCTGCCCTGAACCGATCACGCCAAGCCTCGCCCAAACGACCCACTGTGACATACGATGAGGACATCGAACCCGACCAACTGCTGCCCTTCTATCTCGAAACCAAGACGAAGTTGTTTGCCATCCAGCGGCCCCGCCAGGAGACACCCAAGCGCAAGGGGCCCAAGGACCAGACCGATAGCTCTAACGCTCCGGAGGAGGCGCTCCTGCTCGCGAAACTCAACAGGGTCGAAAAAGACATCTTGTTTGACAAGTATGTGGCTGAGCAGCAATGGGCAACGAAGAGGATTGGTTTGGAGAAGGAATATGCCACCGCAAAGGCTGAGCAGAAGAAGAAGGAGGCACCACCAGAGCCCCCTACTCCCAATGGTTCCGACGATATCAACGCAGAAGCCGAGCGCATCGCAGCAGAGATCCTTGCGGAAGAGGACGATGACGACGGTCTGGCCGACTTGTTCGCGTGCCTGCCCATCAGCGAGGTCGATCCGGTGACAGGAAAGACCAACACCGTGGTGAACGGACGCGACGGTTCGAAGATTATTGTCCGAGACTTCGGGACATGGACCGGAGTGACGCCCATGCGGGCTTTGGAAGAGGCCTGCCGCTCAAGGTTTGCCGCTCACGCGCTAATTCCTTTAGTTTTGCGGGTGTGCTGACAGCTTGTAGGGACTCGTCTGTGAAGATCACATATCACCTCCTTTCCGACGTCGCGTTCGCGAACCGGCACGCCGTCAATATTCTTTGGTCAAAGCCACAGGAGATACCCCTGGCGCCCGAGATTTCTGACCTCGATGTTTTCACCTCACCCACCCAATTCGTCTACAAAATGATCTCTATCGCCACTCCAGACGCCAAGCAATCCGAGGCCTTCATCGCTACTACTGCGCTGTTTTGTATCTTTGGATCTTCAGCCAAGGAGGAGAAGGTTGCGCTGAGACTGCCTGCGACTTGGAAGGACCTGTGGTCAGAGTATGCGGAGGCCAAGAAGAATAAAGCCGACGGGGAAGACCGAACGGTGCTGAGGCATCTGCGAGACATGGTGCGAAAGAGGATGGAGCAGGAGCTGGAAGACGGCGTCCTCATCCAGGGCTTCAAGGGGCGCGGACAGTCTAAAAACCAGACTGACTCAGATCACTCGGATCAGGAACGGGTGAAACGGCAACCATACGGGCCCGAGTACTATCAGAATATCTGGATGCAAAAGTCCAGCTCGCCCAAGTTCCAGCAGATGTTGGTGAGTTCAGGATCAGGAACCAGCCCCCCTGACGGCTGCTAACCTGTTAGGGCTCGCGCATGCAACTGCCAATGTGGCAATTCCGCCAAGAGGTTGTCGATGTTGTTGAGAAGTCCCAGGTGGTGATCATCTGTGGCGAAACGGGATGGTACGCACTGTTTTGGCATCCTCCCTCTTGACACCCAACTAACACTTACCAGCGGGAAGAGCACACAGGTACCCTCGTTCCTCCTGGAGCATCAACTGCTCCAAGGAAAGTCTTGCAAGATCTACTGCACGGAGCCGCGGCGTATCTCGGCCATATCCCTGGCGCGTCGTGTCAGCGAGGAGCTCGGGGAAGGCCCTGGGCAGATTGGTACCAACCGCTCGCTTGTCGGATATTCGATCCGACTCGAGTCGAATACTTCGAGGGAAACACGCCTGGTCTACGCCACCACCGGTATTGTCATGCGCATGCTGGAGGGATCCAACGATCTGCAAGAGGTCACCCACCTGGTGCTCGATGAAGTCCACGAGCGTTCCATCGACAGCGACTTTCTCCTCATAGTGTTGAAGAAGCTGCTGTTGCGGAGAAAGGATCTCAAGGTCGTGCTCATGTCCGCCACAGTCGATGCCGAGCGCTTTTCGAAGTATCTAGGTGGCGCTCCAGTCCTGACGGTTCCCGGACGGACGTTCCCTGTCCGCGTTGCTTACCTCGAAGACGCCGTCGAGCTGACCGGGTTCACGGTCGACCAGCGCAACCAAGAAAAGCTGACGGAGCTCGATGATGATGCGGAGCCCGATGTTGACACATCGTCAAAGCCCGAGCTTCTCAAGACGCTGAGACAATACTCGCCCCGAACACGAAACACACTCGCCCAGATGGACGAGTACCGGATCGAGTATGATTTGGTCGTCCAGCTGATCTCTAGGATTGCGCTCGACCCAGGATATGCTCCTTATAGCAAAGCCATTCTTGTCTTCCTCCCCGGTATCGCCGAGATCCGGACACTCAACGATATGTTGTTGGGGGATCGATCCCTTGCCGACAACTGGCTCGTGTATCCGATGCACTCTAGCATTGCCAGCGAAGAGCAGGAGGCCGCATTCCATATCCCGCCACCCGGCATGCGCAAGATTGTGCTGGCCACTAATATTGCCGAGACCGGTATCACGATCCCAGACGTAACGTGCGTCATTGACACAGGGAAACACCGTGAGATGCGCTTCGACGAGAGGCGGCAGCTGTCGCGGCTCATCGACTCCTTCATCTCTCGCGCCAACGCAAAGCAGCGCCGCGGCCGTGCTGGTCGTGTGCAGGAAGGCCTCTGCTTTCATCTCTTCACTAAGTACCGCCACGACACCTCGATGAACGACCAGCAGACACCCGAAATGTTGCGCCTGTCGCTCCAAGATCTGGCCATCAGGGTCAAGATCTGCAAGATTGGTGGCATCGAGGAGACGCTTAGCCAGGCGCTGGATCCGCCGTCAGCAAAAAATATTCGCCGGGCCATCGATGCCCTCGTTGACGTGCGGGCACTGACGTCCACAACCGAAGAGCTGACACCTCTCGGCATCCAGCTTGCCCGCCTTCCGCTTGACGTCTTCCTCGGCAAACTCGTTCTACTCGGCGCTATCTTCAAGTGTCTCGACATGGCTCTTACCGTCGCGGCCATTTTGTCGTCCAAGTCTCCCTTCGTAGCCCCCTTTGGCCAGCGAGCCCAAGCCGATACAATCCGCAGGGGCTTTCGCAAGGGCGATTCGGACCTTTTGACAGTCTACAATGCCTACACAGCCTGGAAGCGCGTCTGCCAATCTGCTACGGGCGGCGGCGCTGAATTCCAGTTCTGCCGGAAAAACTTCCTTGCCCCACAAACCCTCGCCAACATCGAGGATCTTAAGGGCCAGCTCCTCGTCGCGGTCGCCGACTCGGGCTTCCTGCAGCTCACGGCAGAGGAGAGCCAAACCCTCCGCAGGCTGCGATTTACCGGCCGAAGGCGCCACCAGACCTTCTTCGAGGTCCCAAAGCGCGTCAACAACAACAGCGACAACGAGGTTGTTGCACAGTCGGTTATTGCGTGGAGCTTCTACCCAAAACTCCTTGTCCGAGACGGCAACACCAGAGGATTGCGGAACGTGGGCAACAATCAGTCCATCAGTCTGCACCCGAGCAGCGTAAACAAGGGGTTCAACGACCTGCGCTGGATGAGCTACTACAATATCATGCAATCCAAGGCGTATGTCCTCATTCCCATCCCCCTTCCCTTTTTACATTGCGTTTCTGTGTTTCCATCCCCACTAACCACACCTTTCTTTACAACCACAGATTCTACAACGCCCACGACACTACTGCGACAGACCCCTTCGCAATCGCGCTGCTCTGCGGCGACGTGCGTGCAGACATGTATGCGGGCGTGTTCGTGCTCGACGGGAACCGCGCGCGGTTTGCCGTGCCTGACTGGAAGACGATGCTCGTCATGAAGGTGCTGCGATCGAGGCTCAAGGAGATGCTTACGCGGAGTTTCAAGAGCCCCGGTAAGTTGCCAACGGCGCAGCACGAGCGCTGGTTAGAGGTTTGGCAGAGGGTATTTGTCCTGGCGCAGGAGGCGAAGGAGGCAAGGGAGAAGGCGGCGGCGATCGCGGCTGCCGGTGGCGCAGCTATTGCGGAGCGTTAGAGGCGATCTTGCTCTTCAAGTCGGGGGTGAGGCTTGCTTGGATTTTCCCGCTTCGGATCTGGGTCTGGTGAATACTCGAGTTTTGGGGTGGCGATTGTTTGGTTGGAAGCCTGGATACCTAAGGTGGGTAGGTAGCGAAGCGGGTAGAGTTGGCGGGCGTTGTAACCACACATCGATTTCGGTGCATAGCGAATCGAACATTGTAACACAGCCGTGTATCAGGCTGCCCTCGCCGCGCTCATGTGCCTCGGGCCAGCTCCTGCTCAAGTTTGTGGGAAGAACCGTCGAGCCGGCCAACAGAGGTCTTGGCTGTTCCTCCTGGTATCGGGTGTTTCTCCTTGCCTTTAAGTTCACACGGTCTGTCTTGTGCCGGTCTTGCATTTCCTCCTCTTCCCTTTTGTCTAGTTATTCCTGGTGTTATCAACTGCAATCTTGCACCGCGCGACATCGGCCGTATCCCCGTCGCTGGAAACCGCCTCCCGACCCTTATCGCGCCCTCTATTCTACCTGTTCATTCCAACCCGCCACCACTAAGATGCCTGCCACCACCGCCGAACCCAAATTGGAACTGCCCATGCAGGCCCCCAGTCCCGCGCTGTTCCGGACTCAGACTGGCGAACTGGGCAGAGAGGTTATCGTCACCCGGCAGCCGGTCAGTTGTCCTCACCGTGACTCGGGACTTGGGTACAGAAGTGCAGAAGGACTGACAGCGTGGCGCATCTAGACCTCGGAGCCACGTCCTTCGGTGGACAATGAGAACACGATGAACCTGCGCGGGGGTGGGCTTTGTAACTTGGGTTGCTCGTGCTGTGGTGAGAATTGTGGGTTTGGGTGCTGCACTTGAAAAGTTGAAGGGGTGGATGGTGAGGGTGGTGTGAACGCGTTCTGGTCATCTGTTGCTGCTGGAGTTACGGAGTTGTTTGTTTTAGTCCCGACGGAGAGTCGGTGAGGGTTGATAAGGAGAGTAATTAGGTTGTTGTTCTCGAAGTCTCATGGTATTCCTCCAACCGTCGATCCACTCGATCTGCAGCCCCTCCCCTTCAACTTGGCTCAGACGCAGTGCGCAGGAGGTCTGCCAGGTTCAAATTCATGTGCAGATTTGGGAATGTTCCCTTCGGCAGCGGTGTCAGAGTAAAGGCTTCCGGTATCAACATAAGGCAAAGGGGTGCGAGGTGCGATCCTGAAGTAATCAATGAGGGATTTCGATGCTTGTATCGATACACACCAGCAATACAGACCAGACGTTCCCCACAACATTGCCTATACCTGAGAGGTTCTCGGAAGTTCCTCCTGAGCTTGAACGACTGGTCGGGCGGAGTCGCTTGTGTTGGCCTCTACCCCCTCCCGCTGTTTCGCCACGTCTTGAACGTTGACCGGATGTCGACTAGTTAGGAACAAGGCCGCAAGAAGAGCCGCTCCGCTGAACCCGGCTAGAAGCTGAAACTGCCTCCTATACCCCTCGGCGAACACAATCCTCACCTTCGCAACCCGTTCCGGCCCCAACCTGTCAATGGCTCCGAATGTTTCGGCGATTTCCTGGAATTCAGCGGGGGTGACGATCCCAGTTAGGTTGTCTCTAAGATGGTTGCTCATGATGGCAGAGCAGATCGCAAGTGCAACCGTTCCGCCTAGAACGCGGATCTGGGTGAGGGCTCCCATCACTACCCCTGTTTGTAATGCCTAGGTCAGGCTTCACCACACGCAAGCCAAAGTATGAGAAAGGGATCTTCTTACCTGCGTCTTCCTTACTGACGAGCAGTTGGCCCAGCGTCAGCACTGTGCTTAGCGTCAACCCAAAACCGACGCCCATTATCGCCTCGTAGCCGTACTGTTGGGCCGAGATGCCGTCCCCAGTCAATGGTATTGTGGTAGCAAGTCCAACCCCAATGACCTGTATCACAGATCCGACGAGAATCAGATAACTTGGGGGTACATTTAACATCGAGGTCAAAACACCCGAGGCGGCCGTTGCCACAGGGGATGTCAGCAACAACGGCAGCACTGTCAAACTGGCCCGCACCGGAGAAAGCCCGTAGACAGCCTGAGCGTGTTGCGGGATGATGAAGAGAATCGTCACGAAAGGAAATCCCATGAGGAAGGTCGTGCTAAAAACAGCTGATATCAGCAACAGGTGGAGGCGTGAGTGGGAGGGAAAGGCGACCGAGGGAGGAGGCGCCGGGGGGGGGGGTTGTTTGGTTGTCACCACGCACAACATCATGCTCGCCAGTTGCCGTTCTTTCAAGAGACCCATCTGGAAAATTGGTTCCTGGGTCGCCTTGGTGCGCTCAAGATGGAGTTCCCAGAATATGAAGACAATCCACAGCAGTCCCGATAACACCAGGGTGGATATGATGGCGCCGGTGTCCCATGGGTAGCGGGTGCCGCCCGACTCAAGGGCAAAGACAAGAAGCACCGAGGCCGCAAGGAGAGACACAGCGCCCAACACGTCGACTCGGCGAGTGGCGGTGCGGGATAACTTGGCCCGAAGTCTCGCAGTCAAGGTAGAGCCGCCGCTGCTCACTTTGCTCGAAGGCAGGAATATGGCGATGATAATGGCGGCTAGCAAACCTGGCGGCCCACTTGAAGGGCAGATCAGCATCGCGGATGGTCCAAAGCCAGGTGGTGTCTCACTTGAGGAGAAAGACCCATCTCCAGGTGGTGGTGCTGGCTATCGCGCCCCCGACCAACGGACCGGTGATGCTGGCGAGGGCAAAAACAGACGAGATGATACCGATGTATTTGCCATACTCGGTTATTGGGACGAGGCTCGGGGCAATGACCAGGACCATGGAGTAAATTCCTGAGCCACCAATGCCTTGAAATGCCCGGAGGATGATCCTGAATGTAATCAACTCGTGAGTCATGGCAATCACCCAGTGACACTGGTGTGTTTGGTCTTCTTACAGATGTGTCATGGTATTTACCGACCCGCATCCGATCGAGAAGACAGTGAAAAAGGTCAGGGCGAGGAGAAACATGGTTTTGGACCCGAAGATACTAGCCAACTTGGCGTAGATGACAAGGAAGCCTGTCGTGAGCTCGACCCGAGTTAGAGCAAGCTTCGGGCCAGCAAATTCTGTCTCTGCGCGGGTGAGAAATTGAGGAACACGCACCTGTGTAAGTGAGGAAGTACGCCGTGACCACCCAATTGCGCTCCTCAAACCCGCTCAAAGAGTCGGCAATGGACACCAGCGAGGTGCTGACGATGGTGGTCTCGAGTGTGGACAAGAACAAGGCGATCCATATCCCTGCCGTGAGCATATACAAGCGCCATCCTTTCATGTACTCGGGCTTGTCATCAAGTGTGGTGATGTGCTCAGCGGTAACCTTCGTTACTGAGGTGTCATTCCTCGTGGGATCTGGGGCGTTGGCTGCGGGCTGCAGCAGGGGCGGGGGGATCTCCTGGTCGAGGGCCGTAGTCTCCTCGTTGTCAGCCAACGATTTCTCCATATCGGTACCGCCCGACCGCCAAGCGCGATGACGGTGTCGGACTTGGGTTCTGTTGAATGCTGGAAGGCTGGAATGTTGGAAGGACGAGGAAGAACAAGAAGCGAGGGCTACGTGAGATGGTTGAAGTTCCCAACAGTCATTCAAGAATTGCAGGAGCGGAAAACGATGGACTGCTGCGGAACCCTCTCCCTCCCCATGCCACGATCAAGGGTTCTTTGAGTTGTATTGTAGATTGTCGCAGCAGTTGACACGGGCGGCTGGCTGATGTTGATACTAAAACGGTTCAGTCCACGTATGCAGCTTTTCTGGCCGGTGATTGGTGGGGAGTTGAGCGAACCCCTGCCCCTGCAGTGACATTGATGGCAGTCGTGGATTACAAGACACCTTGATCTGCACTCGGGCTGGAATTTGCTTTGGGGATGGCCGCTTCAAGGACGAGATGGGTGTGGTAACAGTTGATGTGGCCAGCAGCATGACCATCACTACCTAAGGAGACACCGAAAAGTGTGGTATACTCTTCCGGCCACAATGATATGATTCTTCCATGCGGGTTCTGAAGAGTCGGAGAGTTAAGCATCAACATGAAGCCAGCGTAGTAGCCGGATTAGAACAGTTTCTTTTTCTGCGGCACTGGCTAACATCGGTCCCCTCGCACTGCAGGACCAGAAACTCCAGCAGTACTCCCTTCACTCAACCTCCAATCGAGTCAAAATACGATGTCACGCCGCCTTGTGCCTCGAGCGCCTTGTACTGCGCCTCATAGTATTTCGCATCGCCGTCGGCGTCCAGAGTCGGGCTAATGGTGACAAGCTTGTTGGGCGTCAGGTCAGCGGTGTAGGCGCTGGTGTAGACTTTCGGCCCGGCCAGGGGGTAGCGGGCGGTCGAGTTGAGGTCCCAGTTCAGCGCCGGGTCGGCCATGTCATAGGCGCCGGGGAACTTGGCGCCCTTGGGCGTGGCCGTCCCGGAGCCTGTGATGTTGAAGTTGAAGCAGGTCATGTAGAATTGCGGGCCAATGGGGGTGAACGCGAAGTTGGGAGTTGTGCTAACAGCGAAATGAAGGGCGATGATCTAAGGGGTGGGCTCAGTATAACGTTTCGAGTTTGTATTACTCGAAAGCTCAGGAGAACTGCTTACCTCGTGGCGGATGATGTATTGGCCCGGTTTGATATCCGCGGGGATGGTGGCCGTCCAGGTGCCGTTGGTATTGTCCATCAGCTTCACCGTGCCCCAGACGCCGTTCTTGTCGGCCGCCTCCTCGGCAAACTTGACAAACTCAAGCTCGTTTACGTTGACAGCGGCAACGTCACCCTCGTAAGGCGCCATCCAGGCCGTGATGGGACCCTTGTGGCTGTAGAGCCACCGGGACCAATGAAAGGTGACGTTGCTTCCGGCGCGGGCCTGGGCGATGAAGCCAGGGGCGGGGGTGTGGACCGTGTTGCAGGCAATGGCGGCACTATTACCGTCGTATACAGGGCCGGTGCTGCCTCCGCCGTAGGCGATTCGGGACGGGGCAGGGGAGAGCGCAGGGTCGATGAAGATGTCATAGCCCGGGTAGCTGTGGGAGAGGGTTTAGTGACTAGGAGAAGGGTCGGGAATGGCTGCTCCTACACGGTATTGTCTGAAGTGACACGGTAGATATAGCCGTGTGCCAGCGCCTGGGCCGCAAAGGCCAGGACCGACGCAACTTGAGCTTTCATTGGAACCGGCAGCTTGGAGCCGAGAATTTGAAGATCTTGGAAGCCGGTGGTGGGCAACTTGGCGTTTTATGAACCAAGAACGAGAGCGAAATAAGGCCGTCTTTATGTCGAGGCGCTCAGCTTCCATGGCCTTTCATTCTTGACCACCTGATGTTTTAATATTGTCATGACGGCGGCTAATCACCATAACCGGCATGATCCCCTTGACGCGGTCATCACGTATATCCTAGCAATAATTAACTTGTTACGCCATGAGAGGGTTACAAAATATGTGGAATATGTAAATAAAGGACCTCACAAGCTAGAATTTCGTAAGTCAGTCCCATATGGCGGGTGTGGCATGAAAACAACATGGTTATGGGGGATGTGGCCACCAATGGCAACGCATGAGGCTCGGAGAGACACTCGCGGCCTGTTTATTTGGCCACGTTTGTGTCTCTAATTATACTAGAAGGCACATATCGGGTGCTCTCTCCCCCACGGCCCGGTTTGAAGAAGGGACAGATGTTGGCATTTTTACTTCGGCAACTTGGCTCGGCAGGTGGTTAGTAGGATTTGTTTCAACGGGATGCGGTTCGCTTCGGGATGTGGCCCGGGACTTTCCCGGGTAATACTGGCATTGTAAACGTCTAGGGAACTTCCCAGAGCAGGCACGGGTCTGCATTGTATTCCAGTAGATGCTCCCGAGTGTCTCCACCATATATTGTTGAGGATGAGAGGCTACAACCCTTGCAGAGTTCTATGGACGTTTCTTGTGTGTAGATTATTACTGGACAAGCTCTCCCTCCTCACCCTTTCCTGTTCTACAGTCCTGTTCTGCAGTGTTCAATCAATTTTGTTGACCCCGCGACCTCACTCCAGTGACCTCGTTCAACATATATGCTCTGAATTTCGAGAAAGGCGCCGTGCCCGACTTACATCACCACTACCTCCTCGCTGGAGATGGAGTTCTGGGGAAAGACCTCCAGTTGTGTTAAAGTCTCGGATGGGACCGCCGGGTAGAGCGGTTTAAAGAGCTGAAGGTGGGTGACAGTATGGACATCAAGCTCTTGGACACACGTAGAATGGAGGAAGAAGAACAGGGGGGACTTTCTGTTAGAATTAGAACAAAGTGCCAGTACTGCAGCCACTCCCAGCAACAAACCGGGCCCCATGCTTCTTGGTCAAGTGGTCTGCGTTTTGACCCTTTCTCAGCTCTTCAGCTCACAGACCCTTGACTGACTGTGTTTATTGAACTCCGACCATCCGAGCCATCCTGCTAATGTTATCGCCGAGGTGGTCGTCATCATTGAAATTTGTCGGGTGTCGGCATTGCCGATCTGGCGAGGATCAGCGCAGGATCTCAGGTTCCACAGGGACTGAGGTGGCTGGCGGTGAACCGAGCGAGCCGGGTGGCAGGCCTCTGGCTCCTACTCACTTTACTCACTTCGCCTCGATTTTTGTCCTTCAACTTGCATCTCCAAAACCATACTCTCCAAGAAGTCTGGTTGTCAGTCGTACGGTAGCCCGCAATGAAGCCTCCAGCTTTCCTCCGCGCCGGTGTCGCGCTTCTGGGCATGCACGCCACCGCCGCGGCGACGTCAACACCCCGTGTCGTCGATGAAAAGAACCTTCTAACTTACGAAGGGCTTGAGCGCAACGGAATCGAAGCTTTTCTCGGCATTCCGTACGGTCAGGACACGGGCGGATGTCACCGATTCAAACCCCCAAGAAGACGTCTTTACGCGCCCCAGACTGTCATCACGGCCACGTCCTACGGCCCGTCATGTCCCCAGCCGCTCGGCACGTACGCGCCGCCCATCACGCTGGGTAACATCACCGAAATATCCGAGGATTGCCTGAATTTGAATGTGGCCAGGCCCAGGGATACCAAGGCAGAAAGTCGGCTACCTGTCATGGTGTATATTCATGGCGGTGGCTTCTGGGCCAGCGACAACCATGATCCCAACACGCTGCCCGACGGCTTGATCCTCGAGTCGGTGCAAAACGGGCTGCCTGTCATTCATGTTGCCATGAACTACCGCCTGGGCTGTGAGTCTCTGCTAAGTACACACACGTGTACTCAACATGGACGCATCGGGATAGCATCTGATGCTTACTCTTGACAGTATTTGGCTTTGCACAGTCCAAAGCCCTCCGCTCCGAGGGCTCTGAGAATGCCGGCCTTCGCGACCAGCGTCTCGCGCTTGAGTGGGTGCAGGACCATATCGAGGCGTTCGGTGGCGACCCGAACAAGGTGACCATCTTCGGGCAGTCCTCGGGTGGTCTGTCCGTGGGTATGCAGATTATGGCCTACGGAGCAACGAAGCCGGTTCCTTTTCAGCAAGCTATCTGCCAAAGCCAGGCACTGGAGCCGGGCATCACAGGCAACTTCACCATGAATGCGATGCGGGCCGTGGTAGACCTCGTCGGCTGTGACGCCAGCGGCACTCGACTTGACTCAGCAAGAGTCGTTGGGTGTTTGCGGGGACTGGACTTGCAAACTCTGCTCAACGCCTCGATTTTCACATACCAGTCAGACATCGCACACAACATCGGCGACATCTGGCTCCCCGTCGTCGACGGTGACTTCCTCCCGGCTGCGCCCTCGGCGCTCATCCGCGCCGGCAGCTTCGCCAACGTGACCACCATGATCGGCTGGTGCCAGAACGATGTCACCATCTTTACGGAGGCCTCCATCAAGACGCCCAACGACACGCGCGAGTTTATAGCGGCATATGCCCCCGACCTGACGCTCGCGAACGTGGACGGGCTCCTCGAGCTCTACCCGGTCTCCGACTTTGACACCGAGGCCACTGCCGTGCTGTCAAGCGAGTTCTTCCGCGCGGCCAGGGTCCTCAGGGACATTCTCATGACGTGTCAGCCCATCTGGTACGGCCAACACCTGGCCGAGGCAGGCAATGACGTCTTTCTGTACGAGTGGAACCAGACACTCCTGGATTCCATCCTCGCGCAGCTCACCGGAGTGTCGGGCTGGGGGCCCGTCCACACGTCCGAGTTTGCTTACGTCTTCGGCAACCTGTCGGCCTACAACGTCAGTGGGTATCCGTTTCAACCTACCGCCGGCGACTACGAGCTTGCTGTCCGGGCGTCCCGCTCTTGGTCGACATTTGCAGCGACGGGCCGGCCGGGTGTAGATGGTCGTGAAACCACCTTTCAGGGATTCCAGCCGGCGTTTTCTCAGCAGAACGATACGTACTCGGTTTTTGTTGCTGGCGGGTCGTCCGAGGGTCTGTCGGCCATTGACGGGGTGAACTCAAGCCCTGCGGTCCAACAGCAAAAACTAAGGGATCGGTGCGGGTTTGTTAACTCACTCGAGATAATCGAGCAGTTGAGATACTGATAATGAGGAGTTGGAGGCGCCGTGTTTAATTTTCAACCACTTCAATAGATGGACATTGTAATACAGAATACAGAATACTTCCCTTCACTTCCTTGCAGAGCACGCCAATCACCGGCTTCAGAATACTGCTACCTACGAGGTCGCCCTGGCACTGCGTCTTGAAAAGCGGACAAGACAATGCTGGGTACCTCTCGCACTCGATGCTCCTCTCACCAGCCCATCATGGCAACCGCAGAAAGACAGAGCCATGGCATTATCAACCTGCCCATCGAGCTTGTCCAGCACATTTACACACTTTTAACGTGTGTGTGTTTGTAATCCAAAGGCATGCTCGTCGAGGTCCTGGACGCCGCGCTCCGGCTCGAGACGCCCGCGCTGCCGTGGAGCGGGAGAGAGGATGTGAGGTCATTTGTTGACAGCGACGGTGAAGACGACGAGGTACCCCTAATAGACTGGCCAGTGACGTGTTATCTACAATTGCGCGCAGGAAGAACTCGTTTAGGGAGCTGGTTTTGGATGTCAGGGCGAATACTCCCCACTGTGAGGGGCGGCGGGAGTCGCTGGGGGATTTTGAGAGGTTGGAGGTGCTGAAGGTGAATGGGCATGCGCTCGACGCGTTGGGGAGGGCGTGGAGGGGCAAGCATCAACAGGTTGAGCATCTACGGGGCGAGGGGGATGCTCTTTTGTGGACGCTGCTCCCGTCTTCGACTCGGGAGGTGGTATTCTGTGGGTTCGATGGAGTAGAGATACAGGCTGCCATGTTGGAGCTTACAAGAACGGACGCGGTGGGGGGTTGCTGTCTTGACTTGAAGAGTGTCGTGCTGGCGTCATCTGGGAATGGGGTTGTGGTGGGTGGGAGAATGCTGACGAGTGGAAGGCAATCGAAAAGCAGCTGGAGGATTTGTCTGATCAAGGGGGTGCGAGGTTTGAGTGACGACGATACAAATTCGCTCAATGATCCGGGAGATGGGCTTGATCGAGGGGCATTCGTGTACCAAGAACCGTGGTGAATTGATGTGCTTGACCATTCGATACCCGAGCAATGTGAGTGCGGGGGAGGAGACATCGGCCAGGAACCATCGGGTGGTGACCACTGGGGAGCAAACCCACGGTGTGTTTCTGAGCCTCAGAGTCAGAGGCAGCCCCCGGGGTAAAGCCCACCACTGTGAGAGGCATTGGCCATGTCCAAAGCCACACCCAACCCAATGACGAGGCCAGTAAGTAGGACGGCGGGGAGCATGATAATTACTGTGAGCCGCGACACAGCCTTCGAGATCACGTCTCCGTTTCTTCGGCAACGGTGCCCCGGTAGCGTTCCTCGTTTCAGCTGCAGCAGAAAGCTCTCATGTCCCTCCCATCGTTCGCGACGTATTCTTCGTGTTTTCATAGAGAAAAAGCCGTCATCACGAACAGATCTCCTTGCAGATACTGTGCGTGAGAGCCCCCAATATTATTGACAGATAGAGGAGATGAAGGGAGAAACAGAGGGGGAAGTGACTGAAAGTCACGGAATCCATCTTGTGGGTTCGGGGAAAAAAAGACCAAGTGAATTAAATTCCGTTCTTCTAAATAATGTAGGTTTCCTCCAGTTCGTTCCGGCGCGTTTGCACGTAAGCGCCCGAGCTGTCAGGGGGGGGTTTGTCAGGGGTTTGCGTTTAAAGAGCGAGCCAGTGCAGCGCCTCCATCTGAAACTGTGTGCCGCTGTTGTGCATACCGGCGTCTTCTGGGGCACAATAGTAGGCTCCTTGGCCTGCATTGGCGCCCGAGGCTTTATTAATTCTTGAGCGTGTGGTTATCACTGAACCCTGTCTCGGGACGCGAGCCGAGCTCGGTCCGCAGCGGGAGGAGGGGTGTGGCCTGTTGGGATTGGCCAAAACTCACCTATCAGGGGGCGTGGCTGGATGTATGGAAAATGCGCGTGTGAACCACAGCCCTGCAGTGAACTGCACCTCACCAGGTCCGTCGTCGTCCACGAAGACAGACAGCCTCCGATGACATGAAACTCGAGGCCCTTTTCCAGCCGCTAACCCCAGCACGTCCGAGTCCCGGGAATCTGGTACGGCGCAGCAAGCATGCATTGACAGGGTTCAGCAGGCAGTGCTGTCCGTCTAGGTTCCGGATCAGATCAACAACAGCCAACCATCACTCTGATTCTGTTTACCTAAGCCCGGAAGGCTCCCTGGGGGGCATACAAGGTGGTGTGCCTGAGCCAATCCAGACCAAGGGGCCGTGGAAAACGGCTTGGCTGAGCCTATGCCAGCAGAGGCGGTCTCAGAAGTTTGGTGCATACATTGGGACTCGGCCATTGCCTGAGGCCTGATGACTCACGTCTGGGGAGTGACCTGGAGGCATGAGCCATAAGGGGTGATTCGGGGGGGTTGGGAGCTGGCCCGGGGGCTTGAGAGACGACCTGGGGGGATGTAATGCGGCCAGGACGACATGGAAGCGGCCTGGGGCGGCCCAGCAAGACCCAAGGCAGACGCAAAGGCCCTCTCTAGGACTTTCTGTATTGGTTATTAGACAATCAGAGACAGGTCGGTGGCTGCTCGGTGAAAGTGATGCGGGCCTGCATAGGCCGTCGGCCATATAAGTGAGCCGTAGTACGCTGTCTTTTCACTGTCACGTTCAGTGTCGGCAGGGCTCATGGTAATGTTGGCCAGGTCTAGAGACCGGCATTCAGGAGTCACAGGCGTTCTAAAGGGCAAAATTCACATTGACTTGGTGGCCTCTATGGTATGCCTGGGTATGGTGCGCCTGTTGAAGGCCGGAGTACTTAATACGGTTGAAGTCGTCGACGACACCAGACCCTTTTCTTCTTTTTCATCCAAGGGCACTTTGCACCGCATGAACCAGTCTATAGCCATCAACACCGCGTCTTCCTGTATCACTGTTCCTGAACATCCCGAGCTAGGAGTGCCTTAGTCTTCACTACCGAGCTCGTGGTCTTCGACACCTGGGCGGGAACTGGGCCAACCAGAAAAGTCAGAATCTCCCATAGACATATTTGACAATCTCTCAATCTGGCTATCTTCCAAGAAACCGGGGCTTTGTGCTTCCGGAATGATTTCCCTGCTCTCAGTTTCTCGCGTCCTGGTGAGGGGCTCGGGGGCCGGCTCGCCGGTCTCCGCAACACGACAGCCACCACCAGTCGCGGGATATTTGGATTGTTTGGCGACGTTCACATCCCTTCATTCAAGTAAGTTCCTCCCCATTTTTTCGTCTCGGCCAAAGCTGACTTGTTGTGTCTGTAGTACCACGGTCAAGCTTTTCAGGAGGCGCAGAAAGCGCGAGCCTGCCCGCTGCAGGGTTGTCGACCACTTCTTCGCCTGCGGCTGCTACGCTGGCACGCTCGAGAGCCACCGCCCTTCTTGTCAGAGAGTCCACCTGCCTCGCAAGAAGGAAACAATGTCGAGGGAGCAGAGGTGTGTGGAGTGTGGGGGGACAGGCCAACCGTTCCTCGTCCCAGTGGTGCAAGTCGGAGGGGTGAGGGAATGAGACGAGGACAGAGGTGGCTTGCGGTAGTGGTCTGGGGTTCCATTTCAAAAATTGATTTCGCATGTTGCAATTTGTGAGACCTCACGGTTTAGGATGGCGGCTAGAAGCTGGGAATTTTGACGGAATCAGATGGAGGAAATACCCACGGCGGAGGATGTTTTTGTACACCCATTACTCGGTTCATATGTCAGCAACTAGCAAATATATAGGTAGCATCACACTCCGGATTCGGGTGCTGTTATGAATACTTGGTGGTTCGGAGCAACAAGCCCGGTCTGCCTCCCCTGGTCATTCCCTCTCCTGTCAGTCTGAGGAAAATGCCTTGGCCAAAGCCCCTAACGTGTATTAACAGTGAGTGAGGCATATCAGTAAGTGAGGCACTGGTAAGGGTTGTACTAATGTTTGTCTATGGTACTAACAGCGGGATTAATCCGG
>FTCU01000422.1_pt1 | contig 26528 bp, 30 predicted proteins | sample 1639521 | NCBI WGS metagenome assembly FTCU01 (sample SAMEA3914864, study PRJEB12502) | metagenome | biome: forest; material: soil | place: USA | collected 2012-03-12 | depth 0.3 m
GGCCAAAATGTCCGAAACAGCCACCCGACCGCCAGGTTTCAGCAGTCGATGCATTTCGCGAAAGACGGCGGGCTTGTCGGCGTGCGGGACGAGGTTGATCACGCAGTTGGAGATGATGCAGTCTGCGGTGTCGGAGGGGAGGGGGATGGAGGTGATGTTGGCTTTGAGGAAGGTGATATGGTCGGTGGGCGTGGGCTGGGTGGATTTGATGCGGTTTGCGCGGGCGAGCATGTCCTGTGTGGTCAGGGAGTTGTTAGTTTGGGGAGTGAGAAATTAAGTGGGCGAGGAGAGGACTGGGAGAATGGTAGCATACGTCGTTCATGTCTACGCCGATGGCACGGCCCGAAGGACCGACTTTTTTGGCGGCGAGGAAAACGTCGAAGCCTGCGCCACTGCCTAGGTCGATGACTGTTTCACCCTGATGGAATGTTAGCATGGGGCGCACTGGACGGAAGAAGATGACCTTGCCTCCTTCAGACTGGCAATAGCCAAAGGGTTGCCGCAGCTCAGGCCGAGGTTCGCATCCTTGGGGATGTCGGCGAGCTCATCGACGCTGTAGCCGAAGGATTTGGCCACGACCTCGCCGTACTTGACGCTGGTGCTGCGCGATGCCGAGCTGTAGTGCTCGCGGACTTGATCGTAGATCTTGGATGGGTCCATGGTGGGCGGTGTGTTCAACTGTGGTGTGAGGTTAGAGTGGGAGAGACGGTTAGCGTTGAAGCGACGTATGGTTGTATGTGCTGAGAGGTGGAAAACAAAGACGTGGATTTGCTGTTCTGAAATCCGGGCGGACATTTATGCAGTCTTCTCGACACTGAGCCATGGCTTCCATCAATCCCTGGACGTGGTCTGTCATCGAATACTTGCCTAATCGGGCGACGAGTTGATCCAACTGATCCACTCCCCATCGTCCCGTTCACTCGGCTAACCAGAAGCGGGAGACATGCGGTTTGTCACTTAATTCTTTCCTTTCGTGGCTGTGACCCCTCTCCAAACCCACCCGTGACTGAATATTCGTTCAGCTTTGAGCTACGGTACCTCGTTTTGGTACGCACACAAAGAGGCGGGGGGCATATGCGACTAAGTCAGGCATCGCGGCCCACAGCCAGCGAAGAGCTCAGGGGTAAACCGTTGTTGCTGTCACTAAGTTTCCACATACCATAATAAGTTTGAAGTGGAAGAGACGACCTAAGAGCAAGAGTGCTATAGACACTGTAGCGAGTATCACCACTAGTCTTCCGTTGACACTCTGCGAGTGAATCTTATCCAAAAGTCATAAGGCATCCAGGTCACCGGATCCTTCATCTTCAAAGGCACAACATTGTCGATCGGGGCAATATCGTAGCGTCGGAACATCTGTCATGGAATATCAGAACTCGTGCAAAGTGAAAGAGGAAGAAGAACATACCTCGGCCAATATCTTGGCCAATTCCATCAGTGCAATGTGCTTCCCAAGACAGAGATATTTGGCATTGCTGAACACGAGATCCACTGTCGACGCCATTTCTTCGAACTGCTGTGGACCTGCCTCTAGCCATCTTTCAGGGCGGAAGATATCTGAGTCCGCACCAAACAGCTCGCGAGTCCTGCCAATGCCCATCATGCACTGGCCAATCTCTGTCCCGGGCGGAAGGTAGTAGCCGTGAACTGTATCTCCACTCTCGGGCACTTGTTTGCTGAAGAGACCCGCGGGTGGTGGCCAGAGACGCAAGCCTTCGCGAAGAACAGCTTGCAGATACGTAAGCCTCTTGACTTCCGCGTAGCTGATGACGTCCCCCGCGGCCTCGGCATAAAAGGCGTCAACCTCGTCTTGCAGCTTTCGGTATGCCGACGGGGTAGTGAGAAGTGCGCAAAGTGTCATTCGAAGAGCAACCGATGTGGTTTCGGTCCCGGCGACACTACGGTCAGTCTCTGTCAACGTGCTTCATTAACCAGACGTTGTGAGGGAGACGACATACATCAGGGTAATGCATTCCTGGACCGTGTCCTCCGGCTCAACACCATTCCTGAGATAGGCTCTGATAAGATCGTGCTCAGAATTCGTGTCGCCGGGTTCCAGACGACGTTTCACCTCGTCGTTGGCAAACCTGTGGCCGTAGGTCAGTGCGTACATCGAATCGAAAGCCTAGGCTGAACGTACTTCATCAGCCGACCAAAGCCAAATTTGTCGCCCTCGCCAGGCATCAGGTAGTTGAACGGCCATGTGTGCATGACATAGACAAGCTGTGGGAGAGCGCCTAGAATTCCGAACATGGGCACCATGGACTTTGTGATCTCGAGGTATTTGTGGACATCCCCATCCTTTTGCAGGAAGCCAAACGGTTTGCCAAACGTGGCATTGGTCGCCACATCCAGCGTGAAGAACTGAGCGCGATCGCCAAACTCCATGGGTTTACACTCTCCAGCAGTAGAAAGGTACTTTCTCTCGATCAGATTCAGGAACTCGCGAACCTGGCTGTCGACGCGACCTTCCATGACTGCTAGCCCTTGGCCGGCCCACTGCAAACCGGTCAGCCGTCAAGTGTAAGTGTTGAGGATACGATCAAGTCTTACAGCAGGCAAGAGCTTCATCTTTCTCTCCTTGCGGGATTCGTTGTCCCGCATAGCAATACACGAATATCTTTTGAGGTCCCATCGTGAAAACTCAAACCACAGGCCCTTGGTGTAATTCGCCTTCGCCGAGCAGATGTACCGAAAGGTTGGACCGTCACAGAAAACCACGACAGTAGGAGCGACTCTCACGAGCGGGCCATATTCCTGACACAGGCGGTATACATAAGTGGTGTGGTCTTCCTTCCAAGAATGGTACACAAGAACCAGAGAAGTAATGGAGTTTAGGAAGGGTCCGGGGATGTGGCGTAGGCGGTACCATTGACGAATGACTGGGACCACGGTTATTAGGATCAGTATGAAGGTCAATCCAACAACGATAGTATTGAGGCTGAGGTCCTCTGGCCGAATAAGCTCGATGAGATTGACGGTCCCCATGATGTTCTCATTGAGAACTTGACGCGGATGGTGTGTTGCAGTAGAAGATCTGGGGCCGCTTCGATGGTGCGGGGAAGTTGAGGGTTAAAGAGTATGTTTGTTGAGATGATGATACGGATAGCGCAGGACAGGCCCAATACCAATAATGTGAAAGGGCCCCCGGCATATTTGACAAGGCTCTACAGATAGGAGTCCAGCGAAGCCACAGTCCCAGAGATAAGCTGAAGATGGAGGGGCATATGCGACCCTGCTGCACTGCACCCCTTGTTTGATGCTCAGCAGTCGTGATTGGGGAGCTGTGTACACCCTCGGAGAACTACTGCCATACAATTGGTGCTTCGCGCATACTTATGTAGCTAGAGGAACTGGCCGTCATAGGGTTGTGAACAAGGTTACACGAGTCTGGAGAACCAATATTACATGCATGTGAACGTTTTGAGACTGCTGACAACGCCACCGATCATGATTCCCTCGGCATTTCTTGCCACAATACTCGGCACGAATCTCTCAAGTCTGCCCAAATGGCACGTCGCTCTGGCCTGCAGATGTGTGTGCTGTATTCTGTCCAGGATATGTAAGGGTACTTACAGTACCAGGTAGGCACCGAGTTCTGGATGGATACCTGTAGCTTACCTGTAGTATTTTCTAAATCCTCGCTGACATACCTTACCTACCTAGTTAGCAGAACCAAGCCCAACCCCTTGTCATTCTTTGCTTGACAGCAGACTTGGGAACGCCAGACAACGGTGATGACGATCACTGATCCGCTTGGCATTTGTGGGCGTAGAACGCGGAGAATGATAGAACCCATGCTCCGCTGCCTGGCTAACCAGAAGCGGGAAAAGCCCGGTTTGTCAAGATATTATTTCCGTTCTGGGTCTTGACCCCTCCTCTCTCCCAACTCCCCATTCCACCAGTGCTCGCAGTAAGCGGTTTAGCAACCCCAGCACAAACGTATCGTAATCAGCATTCTGCAACCAAAGCTTGTTGACCCAGTGTAGCAAAGATGGAACCGGATTTGTACCGGGCTCAGCTTCACAAATTCTCGTGCAAACCGCCGGGACACGAAACTGCTCGACAACGAGAAAACCAACGGCGGCACCGAGCAAGAGTCAAAAGCCGGATCTCCGAGCTTGAAGCGTCGCTTTCGAGCACCCAAAGCAGGCTCGATGATGCTCTACGGCGGATTGAGAGCTTGACCGACGAGGTTCAGCGACTACAGCATTCTCGCAGCCCGCGGCTGGCCACGCCGAACCAGACCACCAACCAGCCACAGCCATCTCCGAGTCCTGAGCCAACAACCTGCGCCAGGTGTGACTGCTCTGATGAGGAAGAGAGAGACAAAATATCGGAACATTTGTCACCTCGCCTCGACGCACCTCCACCGGCGGGGTCCCTCACAACTCGAGAGCCATGGAGTATCGGCTCTCAACCTCTCGCCAATCGGCCAGAAGAGAGCTTACCACCGTACGGATTCGAGCATTCAGACAATGACTGCGCCCTTTTGCCACCTCCAACCGTTGGCGAATCAACAATTTCCTGCCGCGAAGCCTACTCCATCATCAAGGGCCGCAGCTCGCCCGAGTTCGACTTGTCCACTGCGACCGAGTGGCTCAAGCCAGGGTTTCGGCGCGCCATCGTTCCCGGCACTGGATGTCGCGTCCAGACCCACATGCTGTTCGCCTTTGTCGACTACATCACTCCGATCTGAATCTGGCCAGCATGGGCGTCGCGGAGCGCCGGGTCACTCGAAAGAGGTATTCTACCCAGCATTGATCGCTTCAAAAGTTGAGCAGCCTCTGGGAAAAATATCCAGCCAGCGGAGAAGAAAGAGATTCGAGAACTCCGGGAAAAGAGACATTGTTTGTTTTGCCGTCCATCCCGTGCTGCGGAACCTTGGCGCAGGGAAAGCAGTTCAGCTCTTCGACCACGCGGACTCGTCATATTCGTCCATCCACTCGGTGTACTCGGGGCCCGCGGTGGCCCATCCCTTGATCCCGTTCACCAGAACCAGGCTCTGCATATCATCGTCGCCCCGATCGGAGAGGTAGTCGGCGAACCAGCCGGCGGCACGGGTTCCGCGGCCGCGAGAGGAAGCTAGAGCCATCCGGGTCAGTTATTTGGCGTTGAGGCGGCGTTGTACTGTTCACCTTCAAAACAACAGGGGGGTCAACATACAGCAATACCAAATGACTTTCCGCACACTTGCTGCCTTCAGGACGGAATAGAGCGTCGGGAGAGTGGGGTATAGGCTCTGTGCGGGCAGGTTAATGGATCCGCGAATGGTGCCGCCCTGTTACGGTAATGATGTTAACAACGAAGTGGCAGCAACACCTGTCTGCCATGGCGAGAGACAGGGGAGGATGTGAGAAACGGAGGACTGGGCCGTACCTCATGGTCAACACGCCGAAGATCAACGAGGACAAAGTCCCGCACGTCACCACTATTTTGGGCCCCAAGCTGAGATTTGAGCATGACCAGCACCTCCTCGCGCGTTGTGCCCTGCTGCTCAGCTTTTCTGGGAGCCGGGTAGGCGGCGTGCCACGGCAATGCTGCTGCCGTCGTGGGCTCGGTGGACTGCGAGGTAGACATCTTGGCTGGGAAGGTGCGAGAAAAGGAATGAATTGTTCGCCTAAAAACGGCTTTTTGCACCAAGCTCATCGTACTAATCCATCAGCTCCAGTGGCACAACATGCTCCGCGGTTCTGGTCGACTTTGATGCTGCCATGTCGGGACAAAACGAGGATCATGTCACTGCCCTTCAACGATTGGTCCCTTCTGAGCAGGGGTGTGATCCACTCCTGCGGCCTCGCGGCCTTGGCGGCGGATCCCGTTGGGGTTCCACTTGGCGAGGGAAGGTGGGGGTCGACGCAGGTCAACGTCGCCCGGAAGGTTCCTCTTTGCAAAGCCCAACCACCCGCGTCCATGCCCCCTCCGCAGTCTGCACCAATGGCAATGAGCCTAAAGGTGAGGTGTGCAACACCGCCAGCCCTTCCTGGGTGCGTGCCGCTAAAAAAAAAAAAACTTGCGTCCTAGAAGCCGAGAGACTCCTCCCTAGACGATGCCTCGACCGCAGCGAGGATCCGCGACAACCAGAGACGGTCGAGAGCACGCCACCGCGAGTTCGTCGACGAGCTAAAAGCCAAAGTCCGCGACTATGAGCGCCAAGGGGTTCAAGCCACGCTGGAGATGCGCCAAGTAGCCCGCAACGTTGCCCTCGAGAATTCGCGCCTCCGATCTCTTCTCGCCTCCCGCGGTGTCACGGCGGACGAAGTCAACCATTACCTGACATCATTTGACAATCAGACGTCGGGAGGGTTGCCGGTCACAACCTCCAGGCCGGCACCACAAACAAACAAGACAGGCCCGCCGCCATTTGCGCCGCACAGGTCGGACTTGTCGCGTCCGGAGCGCGACACATCTAAGGGGGCGCTGTCAGCTCCCGCCCTGGACACACTTGCCGTTGTAGCGGATGCCAGCATGCGGCAGACATGCTGCGGGCCTAAGACGCAGTGTTCTCCCGCCGACACGCGAGACGTTCAGGGCCATGTGGCAGAGCCCCCGCGCGGCCGCACAGCGCCACCATCACCCAGTCCAAGTCCTCCCAGCACTGCGTCATCGCACCTGGAGATGTCGTGCACTGCTGCTGCTCAGATCATGGCCAATATGTACCGAGACGGAAGCAAAGAGCTCGCGAGAGAGGCTCTGGGGTGTACCGGGCCAGAGGAATGCATGGTCAAGACTACCCTGGTATTCCAACTCCTCGACAGGGCCGAAACGGGTTGACAATGAAACACTTCAGCTTTAGGTATCTTCGCATCAATCCATTCATGACCAATCTCATTGCTCCTCGGCGCGGCTAGCAAGACGCACAAAACTTTGATCCCAGCGAAGCTCTCAGTCCTGCCATCCCCACCTGTTCCCAATCCACTTCACCACATATACCAGAAGGATCAGCACCGGCACTTCAATCAAGGGCCCGACGGTCGCTGCCAAAGCTTGATCACTTTGCGGGCCGTATGTCGCGACAGCGACGGCAATAGCGAGCTCGAAGTTGTTGCTGGCGGCTGTGAAACTCTGTGTGGAGCTGAGCTTGTAACCAAAACCCGCCCGTCGTGACGCCCAGAGCGTAACAAAAAAGATGACGATGAAGTAGACGAACAGCGGAGCGGCGACCCGGACGACCGAGACGATTTGGTGGACGACCTGGCGACCCTGCGAGGCGAACAGGACGACGATGGTGTAGAGAAGGCCGATCAACGACCAGGGCGCCAGGTACTTCAAGAAGACGTTCGTGAACCATTCGTGGCCGGCAATCGCTCGCACCGCGAAACGGGTGATGAGGGCCGCGCCAAAAGGGATGCCGAGGAAGACGCCCACGCTCGTAGCGACGACCGAATATTCCACGTCCAGGGTGCCCGACTCGCGGCTGATGACGCGGATGAAAAGTATCGCCAGCGGCGCAAAAAGAACCATCTGAAGGATCGAGTTGACAGCAACCAGGATGGCGCAGTACTCGGTGTCGCCGCCCGCCAGGCTCGTCCAAATCAAGACCTGGTCGCCATGATTAGAACGGACACACCCAGCTTCTCTCATGTTGCAAACTTACCATGGCAATGCATCTTCCAAGACCGACAAGAATCAGGCCAACGCGGAGCTCACTTTTGTCTGGCAGGAACGCCCAGGCTAGCCCCAACTGAACGTGTGTTAGTTCCATGGCATGACGGGAGTGGACTCGCCTGGGGGCAAGAGGTGGGTGTACAGACCATGAATAGGGGTGCCACCACCCAGTTGACAAACACGCTGAAGCCGATTTGCTTCCAGGCGCCTCTGTGCGAGAAGAGGCGGTGCAAAACCTCGTACTGGACCTTGCAGAGGATCGGATACATCATCACAAGCAGCCCGACAGCTGCACCTCACAGTCAACCCGCTGCTCGAAATGGCAACGCAGAGACGAGGGAAGACATACCTATCGGAATGGACACCTCCGCAAACTTGCCCTTCTGCAACGCCGGGCCGACCTCGGGCACGAAGTTGCCCAGCAGGACCCCGAGGATCATGGCCAGCAGAATCCAGACGGCCAGGAAGCGGTCGAGCCAGCCGAGGGACTTGAAGGCGGAGGCTTTCTTCTCAAGCGGTGAATCTTGCGCGACTTGTTTTTCTGCGTCGCTCGACCCTCGCAGGTCTGGGGAATCCGCGGTGGTGCTCGCCGGCACCACGGCCGGGTCAGCGATGGACTTGCTTGCCATTGAGGTGTCGTGCGTGGCTAAAGCCTATGGATGCTCGGGTTGCGTTGCTGAGCCTGAATGTTCGAAGAACAGCGACGAGCGAGAGGCCGGGATGAGGAGAGATGCGACGCGGTCGATATAAAATACCCCGTACCACCGCCAGAGCTTCACAACAACCACGTGCGAGGAACAGGTCTCGGCCCAGGTCTGACATGGACATGGATGTGCATGGGGTCGAAGAATTCGCCCCACCGAACGATCTCATCACATCTGGACCAATCATCAGCGGGCAGTGACAGACACTGGCCTTTTTCCAAACGGCCGGGCCTCGCCGCCCCTTGTTGGCCATCTGGACCCCTAAAAAGATGCGGTAACTTGCCGTTTTTGGTGACCGGAGAGATGGTCCCGTTCTATTCATTACCGTTTTCTTTCTTTTCTCTCGTTTGTTAGATCGACCTACATCGATCGGCTTACACAGGAGTCAGTCGTTGCCAAAACACCACAATGCGCTGATTAACAATTTTCTTGGTCCCCGAGTCTCGCCGGCCGTCTCTTTTAGTGATACCCCATCGACCCTTTCGAGTCTAGCGAGCGGTAAGTTTTCTCTCTCTTTCTCCCATCCAATTCCTCAAGCGTGGCTAAGCACAAGACCCAGAATGCTACGGTCCTCTCCTCGTCTCCGCGTTCCCTTGTCGTTTCTCGCCAGGCCGAGAAGTAGGCCGGCTGTAGCTCCCCTGTGCGCATTCCCCCATTATCAACCCTCGTCTCTCCACGCCCGGAGAAGGATGGGCGATCTCAACAACACCGAGGCGGCGAGGGAGCGCCTGCAAGTTCTCGCCGACCCCGAGTATCAGTTTCGCTCTTTTCTGATCCACGCCCTCGATGACGACCCCTCAGTGCGCCAAAGATACCGCCCATTTCTCTTAGACGACGAGGCATCTAGCTCGGATTGGGTTGCGAAGCTCGAATTGGCCACGACGGCCAAGATGGTGGAGACCGAGCTCCTTTCCCAAGGAAAGGACAGACTAAGAGTTCTCGTCCTCTATGGCAGTCTCAGGAGCCGGTTTGTGCCCTCTGCCGCGGCAATATCTCATAAAACTACGTCGCTACATAAGCTGACCTGAACATTGACGCCTAGGTCATACTCTAAGCTCCTTGCCTACGAAGCCTCCCGCATTCTCTTCCGTCTCGGCTGCGACGTGCGAGTCTACGATCCATCAGGCCTCCCAGTCAAAGACGACCAGCAACACGACCACCCAAAAGTACAAGAGCTCAGGGAGTTGAGCAAGTGGAGTGACGGCCACGTCTGGGTGAGCCCAGAGCAGCACGGCAACCTCGTATGCCCTCCCGCAACCCCCCCGTCAGCCACGATTCCAAGAGCTGACATACTTTCCGCAACAGACGGCCGTCTTCAAGAACCAGATTGACTGGATACCGCTCTCCACCGGCAGCGTCCGGCCGACGCAGGGCAGGACCCTGGCGATCGCCCAGGTGAACGGCGGGTCACAGTCCTTCAACGCAGTGAACTCGCTGCGCATCCTGGGCCGCTGGATGAGGATGTTCACCATCCCGAACCAGAGCTCCATCCCGCAAGCGTGGACGCACTTCACCGACGCTGATGATCCCGTTGGCGGAGGCAGCCGTCTTAAGCCGAGCTCGAATAGGGACAGGTTGGTTGACTGTATGGAGGAGTTTGTGAAGTATACGATTGTCATGCGGCCTCATTTTGATCTGTTTGGGGACCGATATAGTGAGAGGGAGGAGGCGAAGTTGAAGGCTGCAAAATGAGAGACCCTCGAAGATTGAAATTCTGTGGACACCCTTTCACCACATGTATGCTGCGACAGAAGTGCTGCCGGATGGAATGGAAGAGTCAACATTGAACAACCAACCAAATGCTTCAGCCGAAGTTGAGCCGACAAAAGGTGTCCCGCTTCGCCCAGCCAACGACCTCCTCTCGCATTCACACACCTCTTACAGCAGTGATCTCCCGACTCTTCAACACAAGCCATGCCACCCAACCCGGCTGCTCCACACACCCCACACCGTGATGGATCGGCCGAGCCGGTACACGACTCCGGTGACATCGAGGAGGGCAGACACGCATACCGGCCTGGCGGATTTCACCCCGTTTACATCGGGGACGTGTATGCGGGCAAATACAAAATCCTGAACAAGATTGGATACGGCGTCTACTCGACAGTTTGGCTCGTCCAGGACCTAACCAGAGCGTGAGTTAACTGCTGTTTGCTCGGCTCTGATGATTCCACACCTTTCAGTGTGCTGACTGAATGTGAATTTGGCGCTGCAGGGCCGATGATGAGCACAAATATCTCGCCCTCAAGGTGCTCAGTACCGAGTCCTACAACAAGGACAAGCCCATATTTGAGAGGGAGATCCTCACTCATCTTCGTGGTGGAGCCCGTAACCTGCTCGGCTACAATTATGTTTGCCATCTCATCGACGACTTCGAGCACCAAGGGCCTAACGGCACTCATGTGTGTCTTGTCTTCGAGCTTATGGGAGAGACGATGCGGAGCTTCGGCGCCTGGTTCAAAGAGAGCATGATTCCGTACCCTGTGATGCGGAGGTTCACCATCGAACTCGTGGCGGCCCTTGATTTTGCTCATGAGCACAATGTCATCCAAACGGGTGAGCCTTCTATGACTGTCGGTTAGCTTTTCCCCTTGAATAAGCAGGCTAATGAGCGCACAGATATCAAACCGGACAACATCTTTGTCAAATTCCGGGACCGTTCTCTCATCGGGTCGCGCTATCTCGTCAAGGTTCCAATTCCGCAACAGGATCGAACCGAGACCAGGTACACTCCGGTCCCCTCCACATCTTTTCGCGGCTATTACTTCGGCGAGGAAGACAATGCCCGGGTTGCCGAATTCGACATAGCCCTCGGCGACTGGGGCGTATCGAGCTGGGCCACGCAGCACCTTACCGAACGTATCCAGCCCGTCGCTCTTCGGGCGCCCGAGGTGTTGATCGGGGCCCCTTGGGACAAGAACACCGACTGGTGGAACCTTGGTGCTCTGCTCCTCGAGCTTTACCGTGCTGTGCGCATGTTCGACGGTCGAGTCCCGCCCGACGGACATTACGAAGTGAAAGAGCATGTGGCTGAGATTGTGGAGCTCTTCGGTCCCTTTCCAAAACAGTTGTTGGAAAAGGGGGATCCGGAGATTGTTCGGAGCATCTTTGATGACGAAGGGAAGCCCAAGGATTGCCGTCCAGGAAAATCACCGCCCCTGGCTTCTGAGGGGTACATGCCCGGACTGGACCAGGAGGCTAGGGATGAATTTGCTTCTTTTCTCACTGCTATGATGAGGATCAATCCGGCAGAGCGCGCCTCGCCGGAGGATCTATTGGAGCATCCTTGGATTGGTATGCGATTGAGAGCTTCTAAAGCCGAACCAACGTCAAGGGACTCCCGAGGGAATGCCTGACTTGGACAAGTCGTATGGGACCATGCAGTAGGATTATCATGAAAGAGATTCTGGATGTCGCGATGAATGCTTCACTTTGACAATTCCAAGCCTCCCAAAAACGCCACGATATCCGCGAGCATATCGCCCGAGTACCAGTGCGCAAGACCCTCATACTCCCTCCAGCACAAGGTTTGTACCCCTAGAGTCCTAAGGCAGGCCGCTGCATCCCGACCAAGGACGAGACTGACACTGTCGTCCTCGACTCCGTGGCCGAGAAATATTGGCACCTCCTGAAACGCGCTTGAGTCGCCACTGGTGTCGCCTCCAGGGAACTCGAGCTCGTCCCTGAGCCACTGTCGGGCACGCGAAATTGGGTCCTTCCCCTCCTCACCACCGTTTCCCTCGCTGTCAAAGAAATCATCCTCTCTCTCAAAGACGTCCTCCTCCTCTCCTACTTCCTCCTCATCACCCACCGCCACTCTCGCTTCCTCCACCAACCCCCCCGCAAAAGGCAACCACCCACACATCCCCACCACCCCTCCCAAAGCCGGCCCCTCCCAAAGCAAAACCGCCACCAAACTCGCAGCACACCCCTGACTCAACCCCCCAAGCACGACATTGCCCGCGCCCCCCGGTACTCTCGCAATCTCGGCCGCCAGCAGGCCGTGCAGGTACGCCGTCGTCTCGCGCAGCCCGGGGACCTGCAGCTCCTCGCGCTCGGCGGCGGCGTCGGGCGTGGAGACTTCCCAGTTGTCGAACCATTGGTTGGTGCGGGCGCGGCGGTAGAGGGTGGCGCGGCGGCGGGGGGCCGTGGGGAAGATGAAGCGGGCGTGGGGGTAGGTGGTGGCGAGGGTTTGGACTGGTTGTGTGGGAGGATCGTTGTCGGCTAGGGGGTTGAGGTCGCTGTTGTTGTTTGGGGGTTGGCGAGGCCTTGAGAGGGGTGTGTCGAGGAGGATTGGTCCGAATTTGTCGCCGCTGGAGCCCCGGCCGTGGAGGAAGATGAAGGTTTGCTTGTGCGGCAGGACGCGCGGCGGGATGATCAGCGGCGGCGGGTAGTCGGTCGACATTTTTTATCCATTGTCTTAACCCCCTTGGTTACGGTGACGGCTTTTCTGGTGCGGAAGCCTTGAATAACGCCCTCTCTGTGTGTCTTCCGGGTCCATGTGAGAGGAGGCAAGACTGGATGATCAGAGTTCAGGCTGCAACCTGCCCGAAACCACAGCTATCACGTGTGGCTGCCTGGAGCTTGAGCCAAACAGCGTTCAGAGCCAAGACAGAGGGGTGAACCCCTTCGAGGGCCATCATCCTGTCCCACATCTCGTCCAGGGACGAAGCCAAACTTCCCACGGTCGTCAACATTTCCGTCTCTCAACCACAAAATAGGAACACGCTGTCTTCGCCGCCCGAATTGATGGCCCGAAACAAACACGCCGGAGCAGCACGCCGGAGCAGCACGTAGAGCACCCCGGAGAAGGGGATCGGGACTTGGGCCGGCAGTTGTATATTAACGGGACGCACCGAGGCACTGCGGTGTAATGGTGACCGGCCACGGCTAAAGTAGGCCGCCTCCCTCACGCACCGTCACCTCTCCGGCCAAGACTTCCCGGCGCGCCATCCGATTCATCGCTGATTTTCAACCCCACTCATCTTGCATCTAGTCTCTGAGTCGGCTGCAGATAAAGTGACCAAAGCTGACCGCAGAAGATGACGAGTCCCTTCGGGAGCCAGGGCGAGTTCTCGTTACGGGGCACTTGCTGCAGCACCCTTGCTACGGTCCTGACTGCCCCCGGGCCGGATGGCAGAATGCACTCCGGGACGAGAAACCTGGTTATGGTGCGAAGACATATCATACCAAGACCGCTCACGTTCCCCTGAGTCAGAGCCAGTCGACTATCAACACCAAGTGTATTTACTTCCCTTGCCTCAACTTTCTCGTCCCAAGCAGCACATTGAATTTTAACTCAAGGCCTATCTCCACGTGGTGCAATGGCTCCAACCACAAAGCTCGTGGGCTTGTTGCTGATGGTGTCATCGGTTTTCGCCAGTTGCACCAACCCGGCCCAACGAAGGGCGTGGGAAGCTCACACTGTCCCCTTAACCACAAAGTAGGCCAAGAACTAACCCACCGCCGCAGGCACACCCTGAGCAACGACGAGAAACTAGAGTACATCAACGCTGAGCTGTGTCTCATGAAGAAACCCGCAAAACTTGGCCTTCCCGGGGCCAAGACGAGATTCGACGAGCTGCAAGCCATCCACCAGCTCCAGGCGTACGCAACGCACTTTGTGGTAAGTGACGAGTCACACGAGATGGACCGAAACCAATTGCTCACATTCGCAAGGGGACGTTTCTCCCCTTCCACCGTCTGATGATGTACACGCATGAAACCGCCCTCCGCAGTGAGTGCAACTACACCGGCTATCAGCCGTAAGTCTTCCACCTTTCAGCACAGCCAGGGCCACAGACTGATCTTTGGTATCTTCCAGCTACTGGGCCGAGGAGCGCGACGCAGGCAACTTCCGCTCCTCCGTCCTCCTCGACTCGACCTACGGCTTTGGCGGCGACGGCGAGGGAGCGGACCGTATGCCCACTCACCGACCCTTATCTTTACCCCTGGACTAACAGTGCCTGCGGAACAGAGTGCATCACCACGGGCCCCTTTGCCAACTACACTAACACGCTCGGCCCCGGCTACGAAATCACCAACCACTGCATCAACCGGGCCATCAACGAGCAATTTAGCGCCCTCTCGTCCCAGAGCAACGTCGACGCCTGCCTGGCCATGACCACATTTGAACAAGCCTGGCCCTGCATCGAGCTGAACCATCACTCAGGCGGGTATGGCGGTGTCGGGGGGCAGGTCAGTCCAGTCCAGTCCAATCCTATCCAACATATCCCTCCTGAAGACGGACATAAAATCGAATCGAATCTGCCAACTAACACTTCTTTTAACCGTGACAGATGCTCAACGGCGTCTCCTCCCCCGGCGACCCGCTCTTCTACCTGCACCACACCTGGCTCGACAAGGTCTTCTGGGACTGGCAGGCGCGGGACCGCGCCACGCGCACCACGACCATCGGCGGGACCAACATCGCGCCGGACGGGATCCTGGGATTTCCGGCGCGACCGGCTAGCATCCCGTGAGTTGTTCTCCCTACCTACGAGTAACCTGGCTATGTGCACTGTGTTTGGACGAGTTTACGTGGCACGTGTATGCTGATGATAGGCGACGCGATTTAGGCAGCCCACTGGCGCGGACGGCGACCCCGGGACGACGACTACGCTGGGGCATGTGCTGAACATGTATGGGAATAGCCCGAACAGAACTATCGCGGATGTGTTGGATATTCAGGGGGGGTTCTTGTGCTACGAGTATGTGGAGGCCTGAGATGGGAGCATGGTTGGGAGCTTGAGGCTGTGTCAGGGGCAAATGACCTCAAAGATCGGAATCACTTTGGTTTACAGAGTCCCATGATGATGAGCGTTGGAAAGTTCGACCGATCGTATAGAAGCTACTGAGATGAGCAGCGATCCTAGCCGACGTCCTGAAATCTTCCGTGGCAACGGTGAAGTCACCTTGTTTGTTTCGCCTCCTGGCGCGGTGACGCGACAGTGGAGACACAGCGTCATGACAACCATGGCAGACTGAACATGTGAACACGCACAGTATGCCTCACAAGCTCGGCTACGGTCTTGGATTTTATCTCACTCAAGGTAGGCATATTCTAGGAGTCACTGTGGACTCATGTGCAGGAGATCGATGTATGCGGGATTGTAGCACGCACCTCACCGAGAACAGGTCTACACATCATGCAAATTGTCAAGTTTTTTTTGTTCTTATCTGAGAGAAGCTAATAGCTATATCCATCACAGCTCATAAACATCATTACCTCACCGAGGCAGACTGAGAAATGAAAAGCGCCAACCGAATGGCCGAGTTGCTCTAACCCACCACCCCAGATCATCCCACCTCACAAACACCCAACCCTTTCAGAGCGGAGACACCTTTCTGCAGGAACCGGAGAGTAGAAACTTCAGAGGAAGAAAAAAAACGCCGTTGGTGTGGCAGGCAGGCCAAGTCTAGCTAAAAAGACACCGATGCTGAGAGAGTACATGACATAATAAAAATATCTCGACCCGGCCGCCGCCGCCGGGCGCCGGGGAGTTCTTTCGCGCAAGAGCTGAGCTGAGTGAGGAGCCGGCCGCGGAAAATACAACCGGAGAGACCCTCGAACCAAACCAAACCCGGAAAACAGCGAGTAATAAAAAAAAAGATAAAAAGGTGGGCAGTATTCACAAGAAGCAAAACCCAGATTCGCTATGCACAAGCCCAACGCCCCCCCGCAATCCCTGCTGCCAACGCCAGTCTTTCCAATTCCCTCCCCCTCAACAGATCAGCCTCCAACACCGCCAGCCACCTAACCGACGTACAACGCCTGCTGGTGCTGCGACTGCTGGAACTGCTGGTGGAAGTGCAGGGAGCGCTCCTCCTCGGTCATCTGCAGCGGCGCCTGGACCTGGGGCTGGGGCCGCGGGGTGCCGGCGGACTGGAGCTGGGAGAGCTTGGCCGGGTTGGCGCTCAGGTCGGCGAGCATGTCCTTGAACTGGGGCGACGACAGGAGCATCTTGGTGAGACCCGTCAGGCGCGAGTTCTCCTCGATCAGCGCCGTGTTCTGCGCCTTGAGGATGCCCACGTCGTTGATGCGGTCTGTGAGGCGGGCCTCCAGCCAGATGATGTATTCTGCGGCGGCATGTTAGCAAAGGGGATGGATGTGGAAAACAACAGTGTGAGATGGCTTGGCTTACCCTTTCTCCTGCCGCGGAAGGCGCGGGCGGAGACCTTGTTGCGGAGCTGGCGGCGCGACTGGGGGTCGAGCTTCTTGCCCTCGGCGCTGGCGAGGAACTTCTCGTCTTCGTCCATCTCGGAGGCGTCCTTCTTGGGCTTGGGGAAGCTCATGGGCGGCAGGCTCTTGATGGGCTCGTAGTGGGGGACCTCGGAGCGCATCGAGTTGAGGATGTGCTGCACGCTCTGCTCGGCGATGGAACCGCTGGTCTGGGGCGACCGGGCCTTCTGCGCCTGGGTGGCCTGCTGTTGGGCCTGGGCGCGGTGTCTTTGAAGCTGCTGCTGCTGTCTCTGCTGCTGCTGCGCCCTGGCGAGGGCGGCCTGCTGGTGCATCCCGGGGTACAGGCGGCCGTTGGTCGCCAGCGTAGGGGGAGGCATGGGAGACGAGAGCGTGTCGGGCTCGTGACCGCCGATGGCGTTGGGGTTGATGGTGGTGTTCAGGTAGAGGCCCGAGTCGGACGGCGGGGTCTGGAAGCCCATGTCCATCGCGGGCGCGTCCATGGTACCCTGGAGGGGCGAGTTGAAATCGAAGAGATCACCCGCGTCGTCCATAGCCGCGAACTGCTGTTCCTGGAAATCGAGATAGTCCTGGAAGTAGCCGTGGGGCGGGTTCATAGACAGCGTTGTGGCCAACGCGCCGGGCACGATGCCTGTTTGCTGCTTGTGCAGGTCGTACTGATGGCTGGGACCGGCAAAGACCTGGTTGGTCGGGAACATGGATGGTGTGCTGGGAGGCTCCGTCTTGAGGGTGTTTGGCGGCGACAGGTTGGACGACGCCGTGGGAGAAAGCTCTGGCGAGGGGAATGTGAGGTTGTTGCCGAGGCCGGCGAGGTTGTTGTCGTAGTCGGAGAAATCCACAAAAGAATCGACCAGATGGTCGAACCCGCCCTGCGATCCCGCCATTGCTCTCTTGGGCTGCAAAATCTCGAATCCGGCTGTCGCAGAGATCTGTCGACTCGGTCGAGAACCCTGCGTCTGCGTGTGGTTTTTATCTGTCGTCGAGTTCGCCGGGCAATAGCGTAGTCAGCCTGCGATGGATGCTGATTTTTTGATCGTGGGTTGTTGATTGTTGATGTTTGAGTTGAGGGTTGAGGAGTGATGCGTGGTGTGAGTTGCAAACGGTGTAAAAGAAAGAGCAGGCGGGAGGGAAGGGGAGGCGGCCAGCAGGGGCACACTGGTTTTGACGGACTTGCTTGGCACACGGTGGCCCAAGGGGCATGGTTGCGGCCGTGGCAGGGATCTCGGTCGCTTTGGGAGGGGGGACGCGTAATCCAATGCGAGGAACACCACTCCGGCCAATTCGGGTCGGGCGCCCCACAAATCCCTCCAGCATCGGACGAATGAACGGCGCCCTGGCTGCGGAAATAGCCTGTTCGCCGCCGGCACGGCGCAATGTTGGACCTGCCATGCGCCGACAGGGTACATTTCGTCTCGGCGAAAGGGCAGTGCAGTCCAAAGTACCTCGCAGGTCTCTCGGCCGAGCTGCTGCTGCCTCTCACCACCTTCCATGTTTTGATGGCAGCCTGAGGTGATGATGCGGCCTCTCCCAATCCGTCTGCGAACGGTGAGGGGCACTGGGCACGCGTCCTTACAAAAAAAAATAAAGAATTATTATGCTGCAAATGCGAGAATGATTTTTGCTCAATTGTGCAATGGCGGCGCCCGACGCCTCAAGAGTCGGGCGTGGTGCAGCACAGAAGCCGATGGGCAAGCCAAGGAAGACCGTCTTGGAAGGTGGGAGGACAAGAGCCATGGCGGGCGGTGCTCCGGCCAGTGAGATGCTCCGTCCCCTGCACTGCCTCACCCGGCGTCCAAAGAGACGACCGGAGACGACCGGACTCGCTCCCCTGTGATGATACAAAAGGGATGAAACCGGGGCTCGTTGGTTGATTCCTGTCCACCCATGACACGGTCGAGTGGATTTCTGTGTACGCGGGTTTCGAGACGTGCAACTGCAGGCATTTGTTTCCGCAGGGCTCGTTGACAAGTATTCTTCAACCCAGCACATAATAAATTGCTCTGCACTCTGGAGATGCATCCCGTCAGTCTCCCGGACGGACGAAGCTGCCCCGAATCCTGCTCCACAATCGGCGCAACGGACACGGGCAGAGTCCCAGTAATATTCGGTGGCTCCGCTCAGTTGCACGGCATCACAGTGCCATCCTTCTTCTATTACTCTGTTCAGAGAAGACATAATACCATGCAAGCCACCGTAGCAATCTGCAATCCTGATGCTGACACGCTTGGGGGCTGGCTCAGTTCCGTCGACAACTCCCGAGCTCCGACCTGGAATCGGCGCCGAGGATCGGTGAATCGGCATTTGCCGACTCCGCCAGGTTTGCTTCCACCACCAGCTCCGGTGTGGCTTTGTTCTTCAACTGTGGCTCCAAGCAAATCCAGGTTCGCCTTGCCACGGATCCCCCTGCAGATCGGCCTGCATGAGGGCCATCCCGACGTTCAAAATAGAAGCGCCCTAGAACCGTGGAATTCCCGCGAGGCTGTTTCATGATGGGCTCCTCCCCTCCACTGCCCATCCGCTGCTTCGGTCTTCTCGGAGATGGACCCGGCACTTGGAATTCGATGTTGAGTGGATGTCGTGAGTGGCTCTCTCTCATTTGGGCGGGCGGCCTCCAGTCTGGAATCCCGGCCGCTCGAGTTCAGCTTTAATCTTGTGGTAAGGCTGTGCAGTGTCCCCGGCGTGGCTGGCGGAGTCGGGGTGACGCTTCCTCACGGCCCGCTGCGGCCAGATGCAGCGAGAGCCCGAACCGAGAACGTGTATTGCTGGTGCCGAGCCCTCACCGCCGTGGCTTGACGACGACGACGTGTCCGGCGGCTTGGACGAGGCCATGAAAATGACACTGTTGAGTTTCACGAGGCGCCTGTTTGCGGTTTGCAGCTCGCGCCTACACAATGCACCCGTTTCACGAGTGCCGGCCGCGACATGAGTTCATGCCGCTGACTGGACGGGGCAGCGTCTCCGGTTGTCGAAACAATCCGCCCCTTTCCTTTTCCCTCCCACATCCCTTGCCTCAGCCAGATGTCGGCTGGCGCTTCCCTGTTGCCGATCTCCGGATTGCAATGCTTGATTAAGTTCATCCGGGTCGAGATGAGATCTGCTTGCCCACATCCCTGTCTGCCGATGAAGGCATTGAGAGCGACAGCCAGAGCGAGCAGTGGAGGAGCAGTGAGGGGAGCAGCCAGCAGGACAAGTCCGAGGGAGCTGTGGCGCGCAGCGTCATCCCGCGTCTGGTTGGCCAGAAAGTGTGGCGGTGTTCTGCTGGCTTCCATGATCGCCCAGAAGATCGCTGCCTGTTGCGGGAACTTCGGGATGTGTCGGGTGATCGCATTTCGGAGCGCAAAGATCAGACCGCCCTGGGTTCGGGTTGGGGTCTATACAGGAGCTTTCGATCGACAAAGAAGCCGGTTTCGACGAAAAAGGAGGATGCGATGCTTGGTTCAGCCTCAACCTTTGATACGCAGATTCCACAAGAATCCCGAACTCCATGCCCGACTGCGGCCACTTGCACTAATTAACCAACGTCAACGGCAATGGCAGCGTTAGCGTGTCCCCTTGGCTCGCCAGACAGGGACGTCCCAGGCCGGCGGCACTGCCCAATTGCCGCCGTCGCCCTGGGATCCATGGGTTCCAGGCTATTCCGCGGAACCACGGGCAAAACGCAACCCAAGCGTTGCAGCAGGACAACAGCAGTGCATCTCGGCTCCGAGAAACTCGCCGTGACTTTTTGGATGGCCGTGGCTCGGCCCGTCCAATCACAAAAATGAATACTCCTGGTGGGGATTGAACCCACGACCGTCGCATACCCATGACCCTCGCGAGGGGTATAAGAGCGAAATCTTAACCGCTAGACCACAGGAGTATTTTCCAGTGATTGGTGCTGGGGTGTCAGAATGACGGTTTAAAAATCGCCTGACAAACCTCGGGCCAACAGCACTCCCCCTTTGGCAACAAACAAATGTTTAGCAACACAGCACTGCAAGACAATGATGCACTGGAAGATGGCATTCTTCCAGGTCAATTGAGCCGACGAAAGAGTCCTCTTTTTGGCGGGAGACCAATTAAACCAACCCCAATTCTGAATGCCAGTGACATGCCTGACAGCGTGACACTTCAAGAACCCGCCCCCCCCTGACAGCGCACCTACATCCCGTTTCTATTGCGCCCGCCGCTCTTGCTCCTCGCGATATGCGCCTTCATGGTCCGGCTGGTCTCGACCAGACTCCTCTTGTTCTTGGCCCGCGCCTTGCCAATCGTCATCAAAAAGTTCTTCTTCCTCGCCTTCTCCTTGTTGGTCGTGCTCTTGCCCTCGGCCTCCTTCTTGGCCTTGCGGATGGCCTGCGTCGACTTGTGCTCGTCGCGGTTGCCCTTGCCCTCGCGCGCCAGCGCCACCCGCTCCTCCTTGGTCGTCTTCTTGCCCAGCGTCGCGGGCAGCTCAATGTCCTCGGCCGTGAGCCCGTCCTCGATGTGCTTGTCGATGAGCTCCTTCTTGCGCTTCGACTGCCGGCCGAGCGCCTTGTCGACCTTGGCCTCGCGGCGGAGCTCTTCCAGCTTGGCGAGGTCGGCCGGGGTGAGGATGGAGGTCGTGGCGAGCTTGGAGATGCGGTTGAGCTCGGCTCGTGCGCCGTCTTCTTTAGAGGTGTCGACGAGGTCGGGGGCGTCGTCGCCGTCGCCGCCGGCTTGCTTGCGCCGCTTCTTGGCCGGCTCGTCGTCTTCCGAGTCGCTGCTGATGTCGATCCAGCCGGCCGACGACTCGCTGTCGGTCGAGCCGACCTCCCACTCGTCCGAGTTGAAGCCGTCCTCGTCCTCGTCTTCGTCGCCGTCCTTCTTCTTCTCGGCATCCCCGTTCTCCAGTCCTTGCTCCTCGCGCTTCCGGCGCTTCTGCTCCTCCTTGTACGTCTCGAGCAGCTCGATGCCCTCGATGCCGCCGGCCTCCTCCTCTCCAAACTTGCGCAGCTTGACCTCGCCCGACCGCAGGCCCATGGTGGCTTCCTTGCCGCGGTACTTCTTCTGCAGCAGCTCGGGGTACACCTCGCGGTAGAGCGACTGCAGGCCCTTGGCGGCCATGACGACGCCCTTGTCTTTGCTCCTCTGGTACATGACCAGGTCCTGCAGGAGGGTCTCGGTCATGCACAGCGGCTGGCGGATCGCCACCTCGCGGATGGCGTTGATGCCCGCGGCGGCCACCTCGGTCGCGGCGGCTTCCGAGACGAACTCGTTGGCGATCTTGACCACGAGAGGCTCGATCACGTCGGGCGGGACGAGGTTGTGTGTCGCTTGCGCCAGCGAGGCGAGGAAGGACGTCACGTTGAGCTGCTTGGGCGACAGGTAGCGGACGAACCACGAGTAGAGCGAGATGATGGTCAGCTTGTGGAGGCCGACGAGACGCGTCACCAGCTGCAGGACGAGGAGCTTGTTGTCGAGCGAGAACTTGTTCTTTGTGTTCTGGAGGTGTTTCTGGAACAGCTTCTCGGCGAACCCTTGAGGGTCGTGGATGAGATGCAGGGCGGAGAAGTTGAGAGGATGGGGGGAGTGCTTCTTGCGCTCTTGCCTGCTCTTAGTTAGTGATAGTTCCGGGACGGGGGAGGGGAGGTCGGGACAGCTTGCCTCTTGATCTTGTCGACGGCCTTGTCGTAGGCCTTTTGGCGCTTCTTGCTCTTCTTGTTGATGGTCCCCTGGTGCTTGACCTTCTTGAGGTCGACCTCCTCGTCGCTCGACTCGTCTTCCAGCTCCTCGCGCTCCTTGTCACCGCCCAAGAAGAAGCGCACACCCCCGACGACGACCTTCTCGTTGTCGCTGAGACAGGCCTCCTTCATGACGTCGCACGGCCTCGCGTCGGTCCAGATCTGGCGGCGCCACAGCTCGCGCGTAATACGGGTCGCCCACATGCCCTTGGTCGAGGTGCGGTCCGAGGTGACAAGGTTGTGCAGCACCGTCTGGATGGTCCGGTTGAGCCGGTGGTTGGTCGACTTGGAGTTGGACTCCCTCAGATCACTGATAATCTTTGTGTACAGCAGGGACCGCAGCGTCTTGCTCGGCGTCGAGATGAGGATTGGGAACAGCGTCGTCAGCAGGCTGGTCGAGTCGATGACGTCCTTCCTCCGCAGCAGCACCAGGCTGCCCACCACCTTCTCGCGCAGCTCCTTGTCGAGAGTCGCATGGTGTTGGTTCAGGAGCTCCTTCAGGTGGTCCGGGTAGGGGGCGGTGAGTTCGGGGTAGAGGTCGGCAACGTGGGCGACGAGATCGACGAGGTCATGGAACTTCTTGGTGTCGTCGCTCGAGACGGTGGAGGGGGACGAGATGAAGATCTGGCGCTGTGCATCGTATGCGAGCCATTGGTCGTAGAATTCCTGGGCATACGATCTAGACAGACAGACACGGCAGTGAGCAAAGAGTTGCGACACCGAGGGGGTCGAGGTGAAGTCGAGGAAGACGAAAAGGAAGAGGAATTGAGGGCCGCCCGTACCTCGGATCTCTCCTGATTTTGTACTGCAGGTTCACCAGGTCGGCCTCGACCTTTTCGAGCGCGGCAACCTTGCGCTTGACCATCTTGTCGAGTGCTGGCGTGCAGTTGTCTGTCTTGTTCTTGGGCTGCTGCTGTGTGCTGCGACGCTCCGAGATTTTTTCCTTTTTTCCTCTCCTGGCTGCAGCAGGGGTCCTGTTATCGCGGTCGTTATCGCTACTTTTTAGTGGGACTCTCCCCGCGGCAGTGGGGTTGGCTGCCTGGCTGCTCCAGGCCTGAACCCCCAGCAACCTGGCTCGATCCCCCAGGCGGGCGCCGCTGTTGTGAAGTGCCGATGCGAGCGTGCGTCAGCCACCCCTGGATGCCCATGAGTTTAACATCCACCAGGCGCTCACGAGTGCAGGCGCCGCGGGCAACCTCACGGTCTTTACGGAACCGTGGAACCTCGGTTCTGTTCATGTGGGCGAGGAGTGTTCATGGACGCCATGGGTGCCTGGCATTAGAGACAGATCAACGCCAAGCCTGTCGGGCTGTTCTGAGGGATGATGCCTGGCTGAACGCTCGGTGTATGACGCAGGCCGTGGACATGCTCGAGGTGGTTGCACCACTGTGCTACGTCGTCGAAGGTGACGTCCGTTGCCCCAGCGCCCTGGCAAGTCCGGCAAGCGTGAGGTTTGTTGAACGTGCCGTCGCGGAGATGGATACTCCAAAGACCACGGCTTCTGTGCGCACGATGCAGAGCGTCCCTGGGAAAGTTTCCCGGCGCGGCGCCACCGCCTACCCTAGCTTCCGGTTGCTGGGGCTCTGCGCCACGTTTCCGGCCCCGGCACGCCTCCGGCACGACGGCCTGTTCTGCGGCCGTAGATACACCGGCAACGACGTCTCAGGGTCTTCTAATGCAACGGGTAGTAGGAAGGAGCGGGAGGGAGCGGAAGCGCTGGCGGGGTCGGATGCCTCGCCAACCCTCCGGCATCCTCGACCACTCTCTCGCCTGGCGTCAGATGATCACGAGACGTCGCTATGCAATTATCCAGATACCAGTATTGCGGAAGGGACGAGATGACAGCCTTCAGGGGGTAAGATGTGGCTGACGAGAGGTGAAGGCTTAGACGCCCGAGCTCTAGGGTATATAATCCCCTCTTCACCCTGTGTTCCCCCCTTCACGTTCTTTCTCCTTTCTCATTCTCTCGCTCTCGTCCTTCGATCTTCGCCTTCCCAGCTGCCGACCTGGTACCTCAGAGGATCATACCTCACCATCCTCTGCAATCTTTATTCTCGAATACTACCCGCTGTTTGCCGCTATCTCGTTACAGGATGGCCATCACCCGCGTACAGCCGGATGGCCATCACTATCTACAAAACATCGCTAACCTCCTTGGTGATGCGTCCAAGATCGTGATGGTCACCGGGGCCGGCATCAGCACAAACGCAGGCATTCCTGTAAGTATCATGACCTCTTCTCATGTATGTCTCTCACCAGTCTTAGGACTTTCGATCAAAAAAGGGGGTTCATTCCTCAGGCCACCGTCATCTTTTCAATTGGTCAGTCCTTTTCGATCCGGAGAGAAGGCATCTCTTCTACGAGCGCATTGCCGGTATGCGTCAAGCCGCCGAAGGGGCCAACCCGACAAAAACACACCGTTTGATCCGTGATTTGCGCGATTCTGGCAAGCTTGTTTGGAACTACACCCAGAACATCGACGGCCTTGAACACAAGGTTGGCCTGTCGACCAATCCACGAAAGGGCCAGGACGACAGCCCTGGCGTCGAATGTGTTCTTCTCTATGGATCTCTCCACCGCCTTCGATGTTCCAACTGCCTGGGCAGTTTTGCCTGGCATGAAGGTGTTCGAGAAATGGAGTCTCTTCCAGACCCGGAGCCTCCTTGCCCAGGCTGTATTAAGAAATCTAACGACAGAACGACAAGAGGGAAGCGCGCAACCGCAATTGGGAGGCTTCGACCAGACATCGTGCTTTACGATGAACAGGACCCTCGAGCGGAGTTGATCTCGGCAATTGTACAGCATGACCAGTCGCTTCGCCCCGACGTCCTTCTCATCATGGGAACGAGCCTTGCGACGCACGGGGTTCAGCTCCTCATCAGGGATTTCGCGAAAATCATTCACAGACGGCGGGCTGGGAAAGTGGTGTTTGTGAACCGCACTGAACCAGCCAAGAGCTGGGACAGCGTGATCGATTACTGGGTTGGGTGGGACTGCGATGCCTGGGTAGAGGATTTGGCGGAGCGCCGACCGACACTTTGCGGCGGGAAGGACGGACAGGACGGAAGGCAAGTGCGCGACCACTCCCCCGAGATTGACAAGCCATACTGACAAGACGCTAGATCAATACCAAGGGTGCTGATAGACTAGACTGATGAGAGCCGAGGGAGCAGCCGCGAGAACCCAATCTGCCTTTAGCCAGATGAGGAAGAGACCCGGAAGGGATCAGAGTCACCACAGTAGCCACTGCCACACCTTCGTGTAATGTCTGCTTTTTCGGCTTGGATTGCGGGAATGAGACCGGGGTTGCCAGGAACAGTACCGATACTGACCGAGTGCCATGCGGGGGCGCTATTCCGGTCCCGGCCGGATCCGGGAGCCGGAGTCCCGGGCAACCTGTGGCTGAGGCTTCACTCGGAGTTGGAACGTCGGCAATGGCGGTCGACGGAGTGGGCTGGCATCTCCATCGAAACCCCGCACTTGGCGCTGAGGAAAGCTGTTGTCATTATCGACCTGACTAACGACGACGCCTCTTCTCGTCCGGCTGCCGTCCCGACCCTCATATCATGACGCGCGGAGAGCCGTCATCTAGGTTGTTGGAGAATGCCTCCCAACTGAAGAAACAGCGTAGGCGCCACGGTCTGCGGAAGAGAAATCCCTTGCGGCGTCACTTTCATTCGATGCGCCGCATACGCCGCTTCATTGCACGACGTAAACTATCCACCATTGCAACTAGTGCTCATCGAATTGAGAGCACTATTAGGGATTCTGTCGACTGGGAGACCAAGCAGACGGGGCAGGAGGAGTGCCAGACTCGTCTAAGCGATAAGCCTGAGAGCTCTGTAAGTTTTGGCTCTCATGAACACTGATTAGGTGCAATACTAACGAGACTTAGTTGCCGCTTGAGTGTGGGCTTGGTATTTGTGACACGGGGTATGATGGTCATAGGAGACCACTTTATTGTGCTTGCGAAGAAGAAAGGCTAAGCACGATCTGGGAGACTGCGAAAAGGGATTGGGCTATGGATATTCTTATAGGCAGAGGAGGACATTGATGGAAGCTGCATCAAGACGCCTAACGTACATGATAAGCGAGTGGCCCAGACAAGCGAGTGGCCCAGACAAGCGAGTGGCCCACCTCTCACCACCTTAGAACAACTATCCTCAATTGCTACACCACAACATTAAGAACCAACGATAATTACATCAGAAGCAGCTGAATCAGATGCTTCTGCAACCTCTTGGCAAGTGCGGGCATTATGGCCAGGCTTGCCACACACACCACAGCACCGAACCTTCGTACGACCCCCCCCTGCACCACTACCCTCCAGCTGCA
>FTCU01000295.1_pt1 | contig 26423 bp, 21 predicted proteins | sample 1639521 | NCBI WGS metagenome assembly FTCU01 (sample SAMEA3914864, study PRJEB12502) | metagenome | biome: forest; material: soil | place: USA | collected 2012-03-12 | depth 0.3 m
CAGCAAGTAGTTTCCTCTTTGGGGAGTGACGGGAGTAGTTTGGGAGCAGTGGTGCTCCCGAAGGCTCCCGAGACCGCTGAAAGGGGGCATAAAGAGCTCCGTACCTGCCCAACATAGCCTTAATCTCACCGCACGCGCCGGCGCACATGGGCTCCAGGTCGAAGGCCTTCCACAGGTGGTAGATGGAGCTGCCGCCGGGCTTGGTACCGGCGTCGATCAACACGCAGATGTTGGGGTCCAGGACGCGGCCAAAGGCCTGGAAGAACCAGCGATGCGAGTTGATCTTCTTCTGGTTCTTCTCCTTGAGGCAGAACAGCATCTGCACGGGCTGCTGCTTGGGGATGAGCGAGACGATGTCGTTCTTGATCACCATGCCGACCTGGGACGTGTACTCGTAGATGTGCGCCGTGACATCCTTGTTGTTGACCTGCTGCTTGGCGATGCCCTCCTGGTACCCTCCCATACCCGCCAGGAGCGCCCTCGTGCGGGGGTTGATCTTAGCACGGCCGTCACTGACGACGCACACGACGATCTTCTTCCAGGCGTCCTTGCCCCACGTCTTGCTCTCGGCCCGCTTGCACATGTACTCGACGTTCTTGAGCACGCCGATCATGGTGCGCGCGAACAGAATCTCGTCCTCGTTGTACATGGTCACGACGATGAAGAGCTCGGTGTGGCGGGGTTTGCTGAATAGCTTCTGGCGCAGCGTAAAGTTTTCCTCGTAGAAATCCTTGGGATCGCACGTCGCGGCCGTGTAGCGCATGTGGGTGAACTCGTCACGCTCGCCGTGGGGCAGCTGGTTCAGCAGCTTCGGGGGGATCGGGCAGTCCAGCACCAAGTTTCCGCGGTACAAAAGCACCTGCTTCACCGTCTTCCACCTCTTGATCCCGCCGCCACCACCACCGCCGCCGCCGTTGGCGTTATTGTTGGCGGCGGGCGTCTGCGGATTATCGTGGTACTGCGAGTCTTTGTGCGCCAGCATCGGGTGGCTGTCGTCGTCATGGAAGGGCGTCGTGTTGTCGTACCCGTGGCCGGACGCCGGCTCGTACGGCTGGTTGTAATAGGCATCGTGATGCGCCTCGGGGTTGACCGAGTAGCCCCCTAGGTTGTCCATCGATTGCTGGGAAATGCGTCAGCTTCGGCCAGGAACTGCTGTGTCCGCAGGCCCTACTCACTGCTGTCTGCATCTGTAGCGCGTCACCCGGGCTGTATCTACCAGGACCGGTCGGTATGTCGAGTTGCGAGTGGGAGTGGCCGTACGGGTTGTCTTCCAAATGGTACCCGTGTTGGAGTGGATGCGCCGGTGAGGGCGTCCTGTGCATCCGGTTCTCCATGGGATGGCTCTCGTAATAATCGTCGTCTGCAGCGCCGAGACCTGTTAGCCAATCCGTCCTCGGAACGAACCAACGCGTTACAGACCAGCGAAGTGGAAGGGCAAAGCAGCCTGTGCCGCGGGATCTGATACGGCCTAGCACCTAGGTGCGAGCTCCGTGTGGCACTGGCGAGAGTTGGTCCCTTGCGCCGGGCAAAAGAAACAGAGTTGCGGCACAAGCACAGCTTCTGTCGCAGAGGAGAGGTTCCACGCCGGGGGCAGGAGGAGTAAGGAACAGGGTCAAGAGGAACCGGCCGCTTGGGTAGGAAGAAGACTGCGTAGGACAAGACAAGGAACGGGATTCAAGGGAGTCAAGAGACTCGGAACCGGCAGGTCGGCAGGCTTGTTGTGACGAGGCCGGCCCACACACAACCCAGAACCCGTGAGAGAATGGATGGGATGGAGAGATGAAGAGAGGGAGTGAGGGAAGGAGATGTCCACTTGCCTAACCGATTATACGACATGGTTGCTTTTAGTGCTCAGGGCACTGACTGAAACACAACGGCCCGGGTATCTATCTCGAAGAAATGCGCCAAACAAACGGCCCAACTGCAGATGCAGAGAAAGGGCAAGGGAAGCGCCGTGTGCGGTGTCCCAGCGAGGTGTTCCCGATTCGGACCGGCGCGCGTCTCAGACTTTGAAATGCCAGAGCAGAGGCCCGTCCCCGCGTCGTCGGAATGTCGGAGGGTCAGGGAGTCGGGTCGTGGAGGGTCGATAGTGGAGGGTGGAGGGTGGAGGTGTGGGTTGTATCAAGTCGCGGCCGGAGTATTGCTTGGCTCTCAACCGTCGGCCTCCCTTGCCGCAACCGCGCGGCCGCAGTGCTCTCGCCGAGGGGCGGATGCCGATCGGTCGGCTGTGTTTGAGGCGCCCCCTTTTGCGCGCGGCTTGGACTTCGTCTGGTGTCGAGACACTGCAAGGCACGGTGGTGTCCTGCAATGCACAGTATGCGCCGGGCGTTGTCTCGTCTCGTCTATTCTGTATTCTGGACGTATTTCTCGATCGGTCGGTCGGGTCGGTCCGGAGCACGGAGTCTGTGGTGTGCTGCAGAGTGCAGCCTCGGGGGTCGAGTGCGGGTGCAGGTGCAGGCAAGGCAGAGAACTTCAACGGCAGACCAGAAAAAGTGGCCGTTTCAGACTCTGGGTGGTATTATTTGGAACGCCCAAGCAGGAGTCAGGAGCTTGCTGGCGCGATGGGATTGATGGGACGGCAAGGCAGGGATCCCGAGGGGTTCTGCGAATGAAGGGGGTGGGTGCTGGGCTGCTTGCCGGGAATATGCCTGGCAGAGCGTGGTGTTTCAGCCCCCCGATCTGGGTTGGAGGTGACGTCGGACGGGCGACGCGCTCGCTGATTGGACACGCCGTCTCGTTCAGGGGGGCAATAACGGGGAGGGCGAAGCCTGTTCGTCTGTTCGTCTGTTCGGGGCGGTGGGGTTTTCTCGGTTTCAACTTCGTATTATTTTGTTCTACGAGTAAGACCAGCGATCCGCAGCCATTGAACCCCAGAATCATGAAATATCGGGAATCCGGCAATGCGGGGAGGTCAACGACTGCGGACAGGATGCTTCATTGTGTGTGGCTCTCAAAAGGGAATCGATTCGATCAGTTGAGGGAGCCCACAGCACCCAAAACTGGTCACCGCATCTTGCCTCGTGAATGTTTTTCGAGGCTGTGCGCTCTGGCAACCACAGAAACGGCAAGCTTGCCGCTGGCGGCGGGGCCCCGGGACCCCTGTCCCGCCTCCCCTCGCTTTACCTGACGCGGCTTCGCTGCAGCGGCATCTTCTTCAAAGGGATCCGTCCTACAATAAAATGCCCAAGACAAAAATGAAATGAAAAAGAATGTGGCACAAGACCTGCATGCCACCAAGACGAGTTGGCCACTTTCTGAGACCTTGTTGGACAGGCGCCCTCGAAATAACTGACACATTCTGGGCGCTTGATGTCTTCTTTGTCTTGCTTGAATCAAAATAATAACACAAGAGCCGCTTTCACTAGCGTACCCGGAACGGAATAGTCTGGCAAAGCCGGCATGCCGATACCCAGAACTCAGCCACAGAATCGACGTGGCGTTCGTCATCGTCAAGGCGATTTCCCCCGAGCCACTTCATGCATTGTCCTTGTGTGGTAAAGATTGCGTCGAGAGCTTCCCGCTCCGCGTAAGCCTCAGGCTTTTTCCAAGAAAGACTGCAGTCCTGTGGGTGAAGTCTGCGCAGGCCGCAAGATCTCTCACTCTCTTTCACCAGATGCCGGCCAACGGCCTCCCCCTTCCAACCCCACACGCGTGAGGCTAACATTCGCTTCGCTGCAGCCAAGAGCGGCTCTCCCTGGCCACTGGCATCTCGCATCGTTTCATCGCCACTGTCACCCAAAGCCTTAAATCTCGGGTTCCCAAAAAAGTGCATGTTCTGGAGTCTAATTCATGGAAACAGAGACCGGCCCGCTGTGCGGATTCGCCCCGTGTACCCCGTATTCCGCACCGAGTTACATGGCCCCAGCGTCATCCATCACGACGTCTCCTGCCCCAGCCTGTCCAGCTCGTTCTTGATGAACTGCCCCGCATTGACCAGCTCGCTGGCCCCGTAAATGACCCGCCTCTTGACCCGATCCCCCGCCGCCGCGCGCGCCGCCCACTCCTGCAGGTTCCCGTACTCGTCCATGGACCCGCCGCCGACCATAAACACCATGGCCTCCGAGAACCCCTGCCTGCGCTGCCCGAAGCTGGCCCCGGTCCCGGCCGTCTGCGCGCCAAGGCCCGACCCGGGAAGCCCGCCGGGCGCCGTGGCCCCGCCGCCTGCCGCCCGGAGCGCCGAGGGCTGGGGCATCGTCCCCCGCGCGTTGGCGCTCCGCGGGTCGAAGTAGAGGTAGTGCTCCGTCTTGGCGATGGCCGACGAGCTGGCGTTGGAGGGGTCCATGATCGACTCGGTGATCTTGGTCACCGTGAGGTCCCTGTCGACGGGCAGGAAGTTCTTGATTCCACCGAGAAGGGAGGCGACGTTGGATGTCAGCGCGTTCGTCGGCACGCCGGTTTCCTTGAGCCGGTCCGTGAGGCGGGTGGAGATGGCCGAGAAGCGGTTGAACAGGTCTGACGACCCCGACTGCTGCTGGTTCGCCGACACCTGGCTGTTGACGGTAGTGAGCTGCGTCATCTTGGTTGTTGCTCGGACCCTGACCGAAGTGTGATTAGTCTCTGTTGTGATAGGGTTCGCATCGGATGCACTCACTGTCGAATGTATGCCAGGCATGTCTTGTCACATCCCGCCGCCTCTAGTGCCTCCTCAAATTGCGCCCATTCTGGCCGAGACACATCCTGCTCGGTGCTGAGGAACCAGATGATAAACAGGCGGAGCTTGTCCGTTGGCTGGCCCTTGTCGGCCGTCTTGATCAGCTCGAGCATCTGCGCTTTGGTCTGCTTCATCACGCTCTCCTCGAGCTGGAAGTAGTTGTCCAGCTGCCGGTTCTGGATCTCTCCCAAAACCGCTGCGAGGATGTTCATGTGGATATCCAGCGTTGCCTTACGCTCTCGGAGTTCTGGGAGGAGCGTGATGGCCGCCTTGAGGTGCTGTGCGCTGGCACTCGTGTCATTCTCGAGATCCTCAAAGTCGCTGACCCCTGTCTTTTTTGTGATGGCCTCTGCCTCCTCCTTGTACTTGGTGAGCTCGGCGTCTATAAAATGTCAGCAGCCTGAACACCACGAATAGCCGTCAAAGTACGGTCTCCTTACCGATATCTTCAGCGACCTGCGGGAATGGCAAGCAGGCATTCTTGGCCCAGAAAAAATCAGTGGCGGTAAGGGCGTACGACTTCTTCGTCGTCCCTTTGGCTGGGTTGGTGGAATCAACAGGGGTCTCGATGGTAATCCGGTTCAACTCCGACTGTTGCCATGCTTAGCATTGACTCCGCAGCCGCGGAGGAGAGAGCCTACCTTGAAGATATCGAAACATAAGCTCTGGTACGTCCAGGAATGGGAGAGCATGGGTATCAGATCAACGTTGCGGTCGAGGATTACTAGTACAGGCCTGGACGTGGGGGTCCCGGCAGTCGAAGGGGCGGATCGTGCTTGTGAAGAAAACAGGTTGTCTTTGGAGTTTAGGACGTGGTCACGGAGCTTCCGGTCGAGCTTGGTCGCAATCATCTCGGCGGCGGCGCCTCTTGGGCAGCGGATCTGGTTGCACTGGTTAGCCGCGCCAAAGAACGAGAGTATTACTTGAGAGCGAAATGCGCCGTCAAATCGGGGACCATACAATGGGTATCACTCCTGGGAGATCGTTAGCCTTGGGAGAACCATCAGGTTGCCGCAGAAGGTGGAACCATACCTGATGTCACCACAACACTGAAAAGACCACTGACGATCCGGTCGATCACACGGTCCAGCTCTTCGTCTTTTGTCTTCGCGCTGTTCAAGGCCCAGTAGGTATGTTCCTTCTGCATACCAAGACTAAAGAGGTCCGGCTCCGTAACGATGAAGTTGAGATATTGGTCGTAGACCTGAGCGATCTGCTCCGAGGTGCCTGCTGTTGCTGTCTGTGCGGCAAACTCTTCCAACGTGGGCCGCGGGATCGAGGAGAGGAAGTTGAGATAGGCCGAGCTGTAAAGCCCCTTTTGGAGGTCGTTCGTGATGGCTTGCAGGTTTGCGGCAGTCGGCTCGACCAGGTATATCGCTGGGACATCGGGGATGGCGGCCCTCTGGGATGAGATGTGCCTTGGAGGTTCTCAGCATCTGTGTATCTGAGCGTAGAGGGCCGGAACAGCTCACATGTGCATTGTCACTCCCATTGACCTGAGGTCTGACACCTGGAGCACCGGGCTGATCACATCGCGACCAAGGTCCTGTCCGGGGCCTGGTCAGCGCAACTCCTGGCAGGGTCCGTTGTGACGAGAGGGACTCTTCGGATGCTGCTCACGTCAAACACAAGAAGCTTCCATATGGGGTTTCCGTCCTTTGAAATGGGCGCGGCGGGCGCCGAGACGGCGTTGGAATGGGGGTCGTTGCTCTCGCTTGGATCGACGGCTTCGTTCAAGTTGAGGATCTTCTTGATCGAGACTGACATCCACGCGTGTTAGTTGGGCGGGCGACAGCACCGAGACGACTGCCGGGCTACAGTTGGGAGGCGCATACGAATCTGCTTGTCGCGCAGCGAGTTCCCCCGCGCCGCCATGGTTTGCTTGGGAATATTGGAGCCGTACGGAGTAGAAACGGACTTTGTCGGAGGGGAGGGATAGGATTGGTTGCGCAAGCGTCGGAGTTGCGGGTTCGCTCGAGGGGGGCCGTCGCTGAGCTCGGTTGCTTGTCTGGCTGCCGCGAGGATCCTCGAATGCTGCTACGAACCAGAAAGGGAAGCCAACGTGGTGTCGCCCTCGTGCTCGAAAATTAGAGGTCAAGCCGGTTCGTTGCTCGGTGGACTTGTCGCCGTCGGTTCGATGTCCGGCGTCTGTTCGAAGCTTCCCCACATGAATTCATGGACACCTTTGCGTCCATCTTGGTACGTACCTGACGTCTGCTCCGGTTTGAGCTTAGCGCAATCTAAGGTTCTTTTGTGAGCTGCCCAGTGGAGGGCAGCCAAATTTGGGGGTGGCCCTTGCCAGTTGCCACCAAGCACTGGCCACTCTGCAGCGCGCATTGCTGTCAAGCCCCAGCCAGCCGCCCCAGCCCTTTAATGACCTCCGCTGCTGGGCCCATCGGCACAGGCGCCAACTTTTCTCTTTCAACAACAGACATCAGACATCTGGTGACCCTGTCTCCCCATCCTTTTCCCAACGCGCCCGTCTCGAAACCATCAATTGGACCGCCTCCTCGGCCCTTCCACGTCCAGGCTGCGGCATTCCCATAATCGGTCGCCGTCCAGCCGAGTTGTATAGGACTGGACGCGCTGTTTAACTTGGCTGGCCCTCGGCCTCGGCCTGAACCTTTCCCCGCGCACCCGCGCACCCGCGACTGCCTGTTCCTTGATCAATTCATCCTCCCGGGCTCGCGTTTAAAACGTCCCCGGGAGATGCTGTAGCGATCTCTGGTGAGCACCGTTGCTGTCGCTCATCAGAGACGCGGGGCCATGACGTGGCAGCGCGACACGGAGTGAGAGCAATTTGAAGGGTATGCATGAATCACCCGTCCCCCCGTCTAAACCCTCCGGCAGCATCATAATGTGTGTCCATCACCCACCTGCCCTCCTAATAATGCGTGTTCGACACGAGCAACCTGGACGTCGCAGTATCCATCTGCGTGCCGAACGGCTGTGAGCGCGAACATCCAAAAACTGGTTGGGGGGTGTCAGCCAGGCGGAATCGCCATCAGCTGGGAGTAACACTTGAGATCCTGTCGAGGGCAGCCAGTGAAGCGAGCCAGCATGGGGAGAGCACCGCAGCAGACAGACAGCCGTGTGAGAGAGCAAAGCGGACACAGGCAATAATGCCCAAATGCCACAGGAGACAGCCCTCAGCCCAGGAATCAACTTCGCCGCTGGTTAAGTGCAACAATTCCAGAGTTGCTGGTGTTGGGCGCGGCTTTTGGGCTTGTCGCGGTGGCAGCTGTGGGCCCCCTTGGACGACGCCCAATTGCCCGCCCCCCAGCCCCTGGATGTCCCTCAGCATCAGGGGCCAACCTCGAAGTTCGAAGTATCGCCCATCGGCAACGGTCAAGGACCCTCCATCGTCTGGATTTCCCGTCACAATTGAGCACTCAATTTTTGCGAGACTGGTTGAAACTGGGAACGTGGCTGGAGATCGAATCCAAGCACCAGATGTCTAAATGCATCAGTCGTCTTGCTCGCCAGGGTTCTTGTTCAGTGGTGGAGGAGGGGTCTTGGCAGGCCGACGCAGATCATGGCGGGCTTCAGAGCCTCGAGGGGCCAGAGCGGCCACACCACAGCGACGTTCGACATCCGGAACCCATACCCCTTTTCCGAGGAAACCCAGAGCAAGGCCAGCTCAACCGATATTCGACTTCGAATGGCATTGTGCCCATTTGCAGCCTTTCCAGCTCTTCGGCGACAAATTCCCATCTCTTGGAGACAGACCATCCATGCTGCGGCTCAATCTCCATCCCCATCTGGCCGGCCTCTGTCCTGCTGCTGGCTGGCTGCTCTCCCCGGTTGGACCGCTCGCTGTCTGCACTCTGCAGGCGCTGAAACCGGCTGTCTGGGTTGCTTGGTTGTGCCGCTGTTGCAGGCAATTTGGGGGACTTCTGGCTGACTCTGCTTGCCCTAGCACATGAACTAGTCCGAATTTGGCGTCTACCCCACCTTTCTCGTGCCCCGATTCAAAACAAAAGCCCACGCAAAACCTCGGTTATTTGCAAATTTTGTTCTTAACCGAGCATTCCCACAAACCAACCTTCACCCAACCGATCACGCTGCCACCAACAATCACGCTCATGTATGTGACTAACCGAGCCTATGTCATTACCGCGTATTGACATTGCAACGCCACCAGATTCACTCACGTGACCCCCCTTTTCACCCACCAGTGTCGACCATGGACCAAGCCCATGGGGGCAGCGTCGGGGGCTGGGACCCCAACAGCTTTGGCGGCGAGCAGTGGGATCACCAGTTTGGCGGCTCCCACCTCCCGTTTGGCCAGAGCGCTGCGGCCGAGAGCAGCTATCCCAATCCCGACTTCCTCGACGGCGGCGACATCAACCCCCAGCTCTCCGAGGCCGATTCGCATAGTGGTATGTACCGCCCCTTCGACTACTACAGCCAAGTCGATGTCTGGTCGGACCATCCTCAGCCCTCAGCTGTGCCATTCGCCCAACCCTCCTCTACGCTGCCGCAGGGCTACTTTGGGGGACAGCGACACCCGATCGACGCAAACCCGACAGTTGAGAGTCGCTTTGCTCTTGATATTCAGCGAGGAAATGAATTTTCGTCTCAAATACAAAGCGCCGCCAATCCGCAGCAGGCGAACTCGCACCATGGCTTTGGTCATGGCGTGACAAATGCTAACGGCTATGCCCAAGGCTCAGTCCCACAGCAGTGGCAGGAACAGGTTCCGGCGGGATACGCATCCGGCCATCAGTACGAGAACCCTCTTGCTGCTGCCCCAGTTTCCAACGGCTCGGCCTCGTCGTTCTACCCTGGCCATGGAGCGAGCGCGTCGACGATGCCGGGGTACCAGCCCGAGGTGCACCAGCAAGTCCCGGCAAATGTGCGCACGGCGCACTCCCAATTTGTTCCAGCGCTCAACGGGCAGCCGCAGCAACCTGTCCCCGTTGCTGCAAGTCCCCGCAAAGCCTCAGCGCAGCCGCCGGCACGAACGGCCACACCGCAGCAGGCTCAGCAAATCCACCAGCAGCTTCCCAAGCAGCTGTCTCACCAGGCTATCCCTCAGCATCAGCCGGCTCAGCAGCCGATTCAGCAGCCGGTTCAGCAGCCAGTCCAACAGCAGATTCAGCAGCCGATCCAGCCACCAGCTCAGCGGCCTGCTGTGCAGCCTGTTCCACAGTCGAACGCCGGCCAACACCTCTTCGCTCAGCAATCTGTCAGCCAGTCTCATACTGCGGAGGCTGACACTGCTGTTGGTGTCAAGCGCGGCTTCGCATCCGAAACTCAAGCCGCACCAGCCGCAGCGAAGAAAGCAAGAGTAGTGGTCCCGGAAGCTGCCAACACACCCCCTCCGCCGATTCCTGCACCGGTTCAGGCGCAACCTTTGAATCTGCCAGATCCCGCCCCCATAAACACCATCAACTACCGAGACACCAGTCGGCTGTCCTCAGCGCAGGGTCACCCAGAGCTGAAATGGCCCGGAGTGCCGAATCTGGTCCTGGGCTCAGCCCCTGTGAAGCTGCAAAAGGGGACACCGACAAAGCGATATGTGACTCTGTCGACCAAGGGCGGCAAGGACCCGCTGTTCTCAAAGGCGTGGCGGGCTTGGACACCCGCCGAGAGTCTTGGAAATCACGCGGACGCCTATCAAAAGGCGACGAGTGATTTGGAGCGTCAACAGGCTGACATTCGTCTCGATATTGAGACGAAACGAGGAAGGAGTGGTGAGTGCCGTGCTTGTGAAATGGACTGACCATGTGATTGCTGATTATTTCCCTAGAAATCCCGGTCGACTGGTGGAAGAAAGGACTGAAAGATCGGCTGGGCAAAGAGGTAAGTCCTAGTTTTGTCATGGTTTCTGCTTGAGATATTCACTGACCCTCATCACCTCCCAGTCCAAGCGACTCGATCCTCCGCCGGAGCCCGTCTCCACGGGCATCAAGGCAGTCGAATATCTCCGGGTTCACCCTGCGCACCTCGGCAACCAGCATGCTACTAACGACGCTTGGCGCGACTTTGCCGCCCTTCTCCAGACAAAGGCTGGCGAGCTCAAGACGGCGCTGGCAGCGGTGTCCGAGAATCGACAGGACAGCCAGGCTTTGGCCAACGCCCAAGCATGCAAGGAACAGCTGGAGAAGGCTATTGTGGAGGGCCTCCGAGTCGAGCCCGGCGATTTGTTCACCAAGTTGAGCGGCAGCAACAAACTAATTGTCGGCTTGGTCAACCATCTCAGGCGGCTGATCAACAAAGGGGAGACAAACTCTTCCCTCTCGAAAGCCATCCTCCGCCTCCTCACGCGCCACTCCGGCGTGACGTCGGAACAGTTGGAGGCGATGCGGATGGGGGAGCTTAAAAGCAAGATGAAGAGTTCAGGAGATGCCGAGGCAAAGGCGTTGATGGCACAGATCTTTGAGAATGCCCGACAGAATGATAGCGACGGGACTGGAAGTGGAACTGGGAGTGCTGACCCCGGCGCAGAGCCGGGGGCCCGTTCAAAGAAAGCCGGCTCGGGCCAGACCCGTGGGCTCTCGAAACCCACGGCTGCAGGGACCGACTCAAAAAAGACCGGCGCCTCTTCAACCACAACTTTGGTTTCGGGCGCCGACTCCAGAAAACTTTCTTCTGCATCCACGTCCTCCAAAACGATGGCGCCCAACACCGAAACCAACAAAGTCCCCTCCAAGGCACCCCAGAAGGCGTCTTCGAGTGCGATGGGGCTTAAACGGTCTCGCGAGGACGATGCCGCCGGCACCGATGCGCGCTCCTCGAAGAAACCCGCAACCGACCTCGCATCTGCGACCGGTTCGAAAGCGCCTTCGTCTGGCGCAAAGTCTCTGGGAGCCACCGCCGGCAAGCCAACCACCGCAAAATCATCGTCGGCCACCGCAGCTTCTGGCTCAGCCGCTCCGCTCACCAAACCACGCTCGGGACTTTTGCTCCCCGGAAAGGCACGCCCGTTGGCCAAACCCGCGGTCAAGCCCGAGGCGGCAAAACCAGAGTTGACACTCAAAGCACAGCCCACAAAGGCACAGCCGACCCCGGCTGCTAAGACAGTCAAACCCAAGCCTGCTGAAGCGCCCAGACAGGCTTCCTCGTCAATCTTTTCGTCGTTGATGAAGGAGATTGATGAAAAGGAAAAGGTCATCAAAACCCCAGCCTCCAATACCAAAAAGGCGAGTGCCCCCGACCCGAACGAGACGCCCGAAGAGCGCGATCGTCGCATTCGCAAGGAAAAGCGCCGCAGCCTCCGAGTCGCCTTCAAGAGCGGCGACGCGTTGGTCGAGATCCGTGAGTTCACGCGCCACCCGGAGGAGATCGCCGAAGGCAACATGGCGCGCAGCGTCAGGGTCGACGGTCGGTACAACAGCGAGGAAAGCGAGATGATGAAGCGCCTTCGCGGCGGCCAGGGCATCAAAGCCACAGAGGTCAACGATCGCGAGTGGGAGGAGCCGACCGTCGTCAACTTCGCTGCCAACATCCCGCAGGAGAAGAGAGAGAAGACCTTTGTCACTCGCGGCGGACTCAAGACCTTCCAGACCGATGAGCAGAAACTCACCAAGGAGCGGGAGTTGAACGAGCTCATGGTCATTTATCACAACCGCGCCGACATTCCGCCTACCCCGAGATCGCCCGCTTACGAGCCGTCGCTTTCCGGCAGCAGCGCTGCGCACGAGGTGCACTTGTCGCCCGCGACGCCCGAGTACGACGAGATGATGCAGCGGGCCCGTGAGGTCAAACAATGGGGACCCTACCATGCGTCCCGCGCGGCCCAAGCCCGTCTGGATACCAAAGCCCGTCCTGACTACGCCGACTTCACCAAGACGCTCAAGTCGATCGGCTCCATTGCCGACTCGTACAACGGTCAGGCCCCTCGCCAGCCTGACACTTGTGCCTACCAGCCCGCTGTTCAAGCCCCCACCAGAGATTCCCGTCTCTGGTACGAGCCTGCGGCGGCCGCGCAGCGCGACCAGCAGACCTTGGAGCTTCTCAAGTCGGACAAGGTCAAGTACTTCCGGGATTGTGATCGATATGATCAAACCCTCCCCCGGAAGATGACCGAGGAGGAGTTGGACAATTGCCCAAAGCTCCAGAAAGTGCTCGCCAATCTCAAGAAAATCGCCGAGGACGTGCAGCGCCAACATGCTGAGAAGGTCGCTGCCGAGAAGAAGGTCGCTGCCGAGAAGGCCGCTGCCCAGCAGGCGCAAGCCCAGCTCCTTCAGCCCGCTGCCGTCGCCGCGCCGGTTACTCAGGCCGTGGCTCCCGACCACGCAGCCGCCTGGGCCCAGTACTACGCTGCTCAGCAGCAGCAGCAGCAGCAAGCCTGGTACGGCCAGCCTCAGCACCCTTACACCCAGGCTGCCAACCCCTACATGCAAGCCCAGGCTCCGCAGGCTGCCCAGCAGGTTGCCGACCCGAACAGCCAATACGCGAGTATCTTCGCAGCCCTTGGCATCCAGCAGCCAGTCGTCCAGCCCCAAGCCCAGCCGGCCACCGACCAGAACGCGCAGCTCCAAGCCGCCCTCCTGGCCCTCGCCGCCAACAGCCATGCGCAGCCCGCCGCGGCCGCGGCTCCCGCCGACCCGCAGAGCGCCCAGTACCTCCTCGACATGGTCAAGCTCGCAACCGCCCAGGGCCAGCCCGCCCAACCCGCCTACCAACAGCCCTACAACCCCTTCCCCCCCGCTACGACCGCCCAGTCCTATGGCAACACCACCACCCAAGACCGCGACGCCTACAGCAACACCTACGCCGACCGCGACCGCGACCACAACCGCGACCGCGACACCTACCGCAGCGAGCGTGATTATCACCCCCATCACGGTGGCAGCGGTGGCGGCAACAAAGCCAACAAGGGCGGCAGCAGCGGCGGCGGCGGCAATCGCGGGAACAATGCAGGCGGCGGTGGCGGCGGCAGCGGCGGCAAGAACGACGGTGTCCCCGACCACCTGCGCGGCATCAACCGCAGCCTGATTGGGACCAAGGCGTGTGCGTTTTGGGCCAAGGGACAGTGTGCTAAGGGGGATAAGTGTACCTTCAGGCATGATTAGGTACGCTCAATGGGGGAGTTGCTTTGAGAGCTTGAGAGGGGCAGCTGGGGTGTTCCTTGCTGCTTGCTTGCTTGCTTCTGGGTATATATATATCAAGCTATGCCGCCTGCTTGGTCTGGTCTGGAGATTGGAATTGGCAGTTTGAGTCTGGGTTTGCTTGGACTGGGCTTTCTCATCTGGTCTGGTTTGGTCTGGGATAGTCTGGCTAGTCTGGCCGGGTCTGGACACATGCATTGGGTGGGTGGTTGGTTGGCTTTGTGTTTTGTTTTGTCGGATTACCCATTTCGTTTACTTCGTTTTTGTCTGTGGGACGACGACCGGGACGACCACAAAATGAGCCCCGGGGATTATTTCCTGGTGGTTGGTGGTGGTCTGCTGCTCGTTGTGGACCGGACTGGGAACGAGGAGGATTACTTGACCTGCCTTCATCGCGGACGTCGCGAGAGGGTAGGATACCATAACTTGATTGCGGACCTCGACACAGAGGTTGCGGGAGGATAGGATGATCACGGTGGCTATATTGCCACGTCTGTGCTGTAGAACACACTTGTTACATTAACTCCGAGGGAGCCTAAATAATCCACATGGCTTTCAAACACAACCAACCTCACCCGACGTCGATCGCTTTTTGTCCTGGTAGGAACCTGCCATTCAATCCCGCGAGTTGTGCAGACATCTGTGATAACTGCCTTCCATCTACCTCGTTCTAGACGTCACTCTTATACAGCTACGCCTCCTCGAGACCCAAACCCTTGGCAATCGCCTCAGCAATAGAATCAACAGAAGCCATGGCGCCTATATAAGCAGGGTTAGCACCTTTGGTCTTCGACGCGGCCTCTTCCACGGTGGTGTCGTAGAAGGCTTGATCTGGCGGGCGCCGAGAGTGAGAGATGAGGTGAGCACTGGTCTTGGCCGAGCGTTCGCTGGGGAGGGAAAGGAAGGGAAATATGGGGGGGGGGTCGACTGACCATCTGGATGGGTGGAGGTTAGTATTTGGTAAGAAGGAGGTTTGAGTGGTTGTGGACACTTACCTCCGGTATCGCCACACGCGAGGGTTCTGTTGTGGGTTGGGTTAGTTGAGTTGTGCTGGGAGGCGGGAGATGGAGGAGTAGGCGGAGGCGGACATACTTGCTGATGGGCTGTAATAACGGAGTCAGTAAGGGCTGTCAAATGGAAACCAAAATCCCGAGGAGAGGGTTGGACTCACGGCAATAACTTGGAACCAGTCCCAGTCGTCAGACAGCACACGCAGCTGCTTTTCCGTGATGGGGTTTCTCCACATGGCCTGCCGAGAAATCAGTGAACGTGCTGTGGTGTCTTCGAATCTGCGAGTGGCTAGCTACCGAGTTCATGGCCGGAGCGACGAGTATGACCTTCTGTTTCTGGTCGATGCTCGCGTCCGTGTCCCAGGCGCGGATGACGGAGGTGAGGAGGTTGTCGGACATGCCGTTGACGACCTGTGTTGGAGGGGTCAACTTGGTGCTCGTGCGATAGCAACGACTTCTCTCCTACTCACCTTGGCTAGAGTGTTTGCGCTGAGTGCTGTTGACGGTTATTCGAGCAGTCCCTTGGGTTGAGAAAGTTGTCAGAAAGTCACTCACGTGCTACCACGAGCATATCGGCCCCTGTCCGACTCATCATCCATCAGTAACTCGTGACAAACATTGTCAAGATCAGGGATGAGAATGTGACACATACATCTCCGTAGCCTATACAAGCCGGGCAGCTCGTCAGCTTATCTCCAAAAACAGAGGGCTTTCAGTTCATCACAGGGCAAACAAACTCAATATGCAGGATGCTCGCGCCGCGGCGCCATGGCTGGGGACCCCACTCGTCCCGGTCCCGGTAGACGGCGTCGACATTGGGCAAGTGCAGCAGCGACGAGATGGTGGGCTGCTCGGAACTCTGGCCGGCGAGGAAGTGGGTGGCGGACTGGGTGAGGACGATGCGGATGGAGAGGGTGTCCTCGTACTTGGCCAGCGCCCGGACGATGACGGGGACTGCGCCCACAGGTCAGATTGTGATGGAGAGTTGAGAGTGATTTATAGCGGCATTGTGCCAGACTTGCTCTTGATGGTGGCTACCGACCCGGAGGCCCTGAGGTGAGGGTTGATGTTAACATCATTTTCTTGGAATATTCTCCTCGTAGTCAGAGTGTCATGGTGGAGGGGCCCACGGCGTACGCTAGCAACAGATGGCGTTTCCCATCACTCTTGGATGCAACCAGAGCCTCGATCGAGTTTGATTGGTCCGAGAGGTAGTGATTGTCGTGCTCGTGGCCGACGTGCTGCAGCATGACGGGCAGGGGGTGGTTTGCCGAGACGGACTTGCGAGGTGTTGTGTGGGGTTTGCTTGGGGGGGGGTTGAGACAGAATGAGGTGCAAGATGGAGAACGGAACGGAGTGGTCACCGATAAAATACAGTGGACAATTCAACTTGCAGGGGACAGACCAAGGTACTCAGAACAGTCGATGTGTTTGATGTGCTTGATGTTTGTTTGTAAACGGGGTTGAAGCAACACGGCTTCAGGACTATTCTCTGCTGGAAATTTCCACGAGGATGACGAGGATGCCGGCGAGGCTCTTTTGTCATCGATGCCTTGCCCTTCCGGATCGAGCATGTGGTTACATAACGTTACGGTTCAATCTTGTCCCCACCCGCTTTGCACCACCACCAGTCCACCATCAAGTGGCATCAACGAGCCCGTTGTGTTTAACGGGCTCGACAAAAGCGGGCGTGATCCGCTACTGTTCAGCTGGAGATCCTTAAACCAGTTTGAACAGTTCTACGCTTTCTACCTGGGTTGCCTCAGCGGTATCAGGGTCTCTGGGCCGTCTGTCAAGGTGAGCAAGCAGCCAACGGTTTTGCGACGGCGAACGAGCTTGCTGTCTGGCGCATCAGCTCAGTCCTGGGTACCTAAAGAGCGGCAAGCTGTGTTGCCCTGCTGTTCCAGCAGAGCGAGACCGAGAACTGCGGAACACGGTTCTCAAGATAGACATCGGCGAGTCTACATGATGGTTTCCCGTGTGCGGCTTCACCTGCGGTGCCGTTCTGCCGCGGGGATCGATCGGCTTACGGTGCAGTGACGTGAGTTTCCACTGCCCCTCACCGCCGGGACTCACCCGAGACGCCGGCTGACTACGTCATAACCCTAACCCTGTATCTTCAACTGGCGACCGTGATGATGCTCTGCTCAAGGGATAAGACACTGAAAGGGCATTGGGCGAGGTATTTGTGGACGTGTGATCTGGGTTTAATTGGTGTCCCATCGCTCTGCTCTCTACCAAGGGCGACTTCGATTCCCATTGTCCGATGCCGCAGACTGCAGCACCTTCCTGTCCTGTCACTGCCGTCTTCCGAACGCTTACTGTGCTGCGCCGCAACGGCCAATGAGGCGCGCCTGGCCGCTGCTGCGCGTCACAAGAAGCTCCCTGCATTGCATGCAGCTCCAACAGCTCCAGCTCCAGCTTCCGCTTCCACACCCATCAATCACACCACCAACAGAAAGCATACAAAGCACCCATCGCGCCATCGATTTCGTTTTGGTAAAGCATATCCAATTGCAGCAGAATCAGCCGGAATTCCATAATACATTGCGACAATGGCAACCCCCACGCCCGGCACCGGCACCTCGACGCCGTTCGACCTGGACCCAGAGGAGACGGTCAAGAGCTTGAGAGTGTCGCTCGCCGACCTCTCGGCCAAGGCCGCCGCCCTCTATTCCCGGAAGCAGTATGAGGAGGCCGCCGAGCTGTACACCAATGCCGCCGAGATGCAGGCCGAGATGAACGGCGAGATGAACCCCGAAAACGCCGAGATCCTCTTCCTCTACGGCCGCGCCCTGTTCAAGGTCGGCCAGAGCAAGAGCGACGTGCTCGGCGGCAAGGCCCCGGAGGCCAAGAAGCAGACCAAGCCGAAGCCTGCAAAGCCCGCCAAGCCCACCAACGGCAGCGCCCCCGCGACCGCCGAGAAGAAAGACGAGGCCGCAGGAGAGGCCGCTGCAGCCGAGGCGGAGGACAAGGAGAACGAGGAGCCCAAGGCCGACCAGAAGAAGCCCCTCTTCCACTTTGAAGGCGACGAGAACTTTGTCGATTCCGAGGAGGAAGAGGACGCCGAGGAAGGCGAGGGCGAGGACGACGAAGAGGATGACGATCTCGCCGTCGCCTTTGAGATTCTCGACCTCGCGCGCGTGCTCTTCAACAAGCGGCTCGAGGATGTCCAGGCAGCGGACGAGACGGAGCAAGGCAAGGGTAAGGAAGTTGCCGAAGGCGCCACCAGCACCGATTCCGCCACTGTCAGGCACATCAAGGAGCGCCTCGCCGACACACACGACCTCCTCGCCGAAATCTCGCTCGAGAACGAGAGGTATGTCGCAGGGCCGTGAAGGACCACAAAATCACCCAGGTTCCTTCCCGAACTTGCAGACTGACATACCCCCCTCTCCCCCTCCCCCCCAAACCAGATACCCCAACGCCATCACCGACTCCCGCGCCTCCCTCAAGTACAAAGAAGAACTCTACCCCTTCGAATCCGAAATCATCGCCGAAGCCCACTTCAAGCTTTCCCTTGCCCTCGAATTCGCCTCGGTCACCAAATCCACCGACGACGACGACACCGACCCCTCCACAGCCAACAAAGACCAACAACCCGACCAGATCGACCAAACCCTCCGCGACGAAGCTGCCGCAGAGCTCGAAGCCGCCATCAACAGCACCCGCCTCAAGCTCCAAAACAAAGAGGTCGAGCTCGCCACCCTGCACAACCCAGACGACAACCAGGCCACGCGCCGGCAGATCGCCGACGTCAAGGAGGTGCTCGCCGACATGGAGGTGCGCCTCGTGGACCTGCGCAAGCCGCCGGTCGACATCAACGCTGCGTTGGGGATTCCGGCGAAGCAAGTTGACAAGGTGGAGGTGTCGGAGGAGGTCAAGAAGAATGCGACTGATTTGAGCGGGCTGGTAAGGAAGAAGCGGAAGGCGGGGGCGGATACCGAGGTCAGCGGGGAGGGACTCGAGGCCAAGAAGCTGAGGGAGGAGAGCTAGGCGGCTTCTTCTCGCTCTTCTATCACGGCCTCTGCTTCCTGCACCCCTACGGTTCCTTCTTCTTCCACCCCCAGCACAACGCTGTCTTCTTGTCCCCCCCTCACAACTGATTCCTCCTGCCCCCCTACCTCAACAGCCTCATCCTGCCCCCCGCCCACCACCACATCCACGTCTTCTTCTCACACGACTCTAATCCCCTCCTTCACCCCCGTCATCGCGTCCTGCAGCCCGTCGGCGGCGTCGGCGTCGTGGGTGCTGGCGGGGTTTGTCGCGACCGTGCACGGGGCGGTGGGTACCATGCAGCGGGCTTCGGAGAGGGTGCAGGATGCGGTGGCCGAGGTCGAGGGGTTTGTTACCGCTATCGAGGGGTATACTGCTATTGTTGAGGAGGCGATTGCTGCTAGTGTTGAGGGGGAGGTGGGGAATACTGCTGCTGGTGGTGGTGGTGGTGGTGCTGGTGCTGGGGGGGCGGGGAGTGGTGCTTGAGGTTTGGGTGGGTTTGGGGGGTTGTGTGTTTTGCGGTGGTTTTCTGTTTTTGTTTTGGGGGGTTGGTGGGTTGTTGGGATGAGGAAAACAGAACTTGGCTGGTGGGTTGGCAGCATGAAGCATGCATGGTATGTGTATGAGTAGTCTTTTTTGTCCCTATCGGGGGTTGGTTGGCGTGGTTGACGGGATGGTCCTCCCGTGGTGATGGAAAACGGTTCTGGTTCAGGGGCTCGTTGGCTGTGGTATGCAGGGAATACAATACTGTAGAACACATGCGTCCAGACTGACTGTCTATGTGTGTACGTCCATGAAGCCTGGGACACACAAATCATGCTCAAATCCCACCCACTCATCCATCCGTTTCTCCACAGTCATCTATCTCTCTTCGTACTCCCCTCAACATCTCTGTTTTGTTCATTCCTGGGTATTATCATGATGCTATTCCTATCCTTATACACAACGCTATGCTTCTCACCCCAACCATCCCGCCCCCTAAATGGAACACTTCCAAAACCAAAACACAACCAAAAACCCTTTTGTGTGAACCAACCCGACAGGCCACCTAGACAGTTATAGCCGCAAAAAAAGACACCCTCACAGCTGAAAATTCGCGTTCTGCGCCCGCCCGCCCTCGGGCCCGCGCAGGTGCGCCGACGACCCCTTGAACAGGCTCTGCCAGATGTAGGCCTCGCTGAGCAGCAGCTCAATGTCCTTCTCGGTCCAGCCGCGCGTCGGCAGCGACTGCAGGAACATCATGATCTCCTGGAAGTCCATCTTGACCAGCTTGTCGGACCACTTGACGAGGAAGGCGGCGCAGACGTAGAGGTGGAATTCCGAGAAGCCTTGTTCTTCGGCCTGGAAAAGAGAGGGGGTTAGTTTCGCTTAGGGAAGAGGGAAGGGGAGAGGACCGACCATGTAGGTGTCCCACATGCGGATGGTGTTCTTGACGCTGATTTCGCGCATCAGCAGGCAGTTCATCCAGCGGAAGCTGAACTGGATGAACTCGACGCTCTCCTCCTCGAGGTGCTTGGCCAGGCCGGCGTCGATGCGGGCCGTCAGGTCGCGCAGCGCCGACACCTGGCGCTGGATGCCCGGCTGCGCCACAATGTAGTGGTCCTGGATGCCGTCGAGCAGCTTGGTCAGGCACCAGAACGAGTCGGCCTCGACCGCGTCCAGCACCGCCCTGGGCAGCTGGCCCGGGTCCATGCCGCTCTCGATGTCCGGGTCTGCGACGTACGTGCCCAGGAAGACCTGCCAGAAGGGGGTGACCAGGTCGTTGATGCCCTGCACGTACCCGCTGGCCGGGTGCCGCACCGCCCACACGTAGAGGATGCGCTCGAGCGAGCGCTGCGTCGCCTCGTAGCCGTACAGCTCGATGTGCGGGTTGGTGCGCGGGACGTCGATGCTGATCTGGTGCCAAATGGCTTCGTCGAGCCCGCGTGCCCCGCGCGTGGAGGGGGTCGGGGTCCCACCGCTCCCGCTGCCGCCGCCGCCGCCCTTGTCGAAGGCCTGCCGTACCCCGTCGAGGTACTCTTTTCGTTTCCTTTCGAGTGTGGCGACGCGCCTTTCGCTGCTGGTGGGGAGGTAGCTGAGGAGGAGTTGCCAGGTCATGGCGCGGACCTCTTCTGGCACGCCGGACCATGCCAGCGCGCGGAGGTCGGGCAGGGGTATTGTTGATGCTTGGAGCAGCCGCTTGAACTTGTTTATCCTTGTGATTCTCGAGTTGATGGCGTCGGCCTCCTTGGGGGTCGCGTTGGGCGGTATTGACGGGTAGTTGATGAGGTGGAGCGCGTTCGCGGGGTCGCGCAGTATTTCCTTGTACTGAGGCCGCAGGATCTTGCCCTCGCTCTTCTTGGGCATGGGATAGGACGCCGTCGGCCGCTCGATGGCGATGTCTGCGCTGTCCGAGTTTCTCCGCCGCGGCGGCGCCCTGACGTCGTCGTCGCCATGGCCAAGCCCGTTGTTCGTCTGGGCCCTGCTCAGCTCGGCCTTCTTCTTTGTCCTCCTCTTCATGTTGGACAGGCTCGGCAGGCCAAAGTCGTCGCCGTCGTCCGACTCGTAGTCGTACATGTCCTCGGCATCGTCGACGGTCCAGTCCTCGTTGGTGTTGGATAGGAAGCTCATGTACGTCTTGAAGGGTGGCGCGCCAGCCTTGGAGCCCGTCTTTCGGGACGGCGAGTTGAGCGAGCCGGAGCGTTCGTGGCCCGACGCCGCAGAAGGCGGGGTCCGTGGGCGCGACCCCGAGCTGGAGAGGTTCCTGGTCCCGGTCAGAGGCGGGAGGGGCCGAGAGAAGGAAAAGCACCCGGGCGCAAGACGTACATGGAGTCTAACTTGAGCATGTCGGCGTGGGAATAGGCGGCGCCGACAACCAGGCTCGAGTCGCGTGTCTTCTTCGGGGGCGGGGTGTCGCGAGGAGGGGCTCTCCAGAACGGCGGCGCAGAGCTGGCGGTTGGTCAATGGCTTGTTGATCAGGATATGTAACGGAAAGGGAGACACGACATACTCGGACCTGTCTGTAGATAGTCAAGAAGCATCAAATTAGCATGTCGTGTAAGCCCGGCGGGGAGCGGCGACATGGCCATACCGACTTGCACCATCTCCTGCTGCTGTCGGCCACCACACGCCGTCAGCATGCACTCCAGCACTCTGGGCGCTGCAACGCTCCAGACAGCGCCCTGAAACACCCCGATGGCGGTCTTACCTGGGGAGCCGCCTTCTTGCCGCCGGCCGAAGAAGAAAACATTATGGATTACTTGGGGTGTCGTCGGGCAATGGCATGACTGGTGGTCCCCGGTCTCCCTTCTTTGATGTTTGGTGGCTTGGGATGTCCCGACCTCCGATGATCTGCTCATTCGGCATTAGGTGCTTGCCATCCCTCCTCGGGGGGTCCGTCTCACTGGCACGCACCCTGCGACAGGCCCTGGGCAGCTGCTTGCCAGCCTTGGGCAGCCGAAACCCGCCGCTAAACGAACCGCCCGGGGCGGGCCTGACCCCACTTTCAACGCCCTGCAACCCTGTGAGTGGGTCATGGGCACGAGAAGGCAATTGCCCGGGCCCACTCCGGCAATGAACAAGCCTGCGCCTCAAAGCAATGGAACTCTTCTCGCTGCGACGTTGCGCCTGGTGAACTGCAAACCACGTCCAACTTGCTCTCAACAACCCCCATTCCATCAACGAGAGCTACTCCACATCCGCATCGGTTTCTTTTCTCAATCATTGACAGCAGCAGAGAACGTGCCTTGATTCGTTTCCCCTTTGCTTCCCCCCCATCCTCTTCCGGCTCACGTCTTTTGCCCCGGGCGCCCGGAACTCGATTCGGCGTGCACAGCAGGCAGACGCGTCTCTTCACGGCCCGGACTCTCGACACAGACCCAGGAAACCGGCACCATGACCGAACCTGAGAACTTTGATGACGAGCTGTTTGCCGATCTGTATGTCGCGCGGTACATTGCACCTTTTCTCGAAACCAATGCTGACGATCGCGGACAGTTACAACGACGATGACACGGCGGCCAAGCCCGCGCCCGCCCACGAGCCCGACCACTACTCGGCTGGGCCATCGGCAGCTGAAGTAAATAACGAGCATGTCGAGGACACCGGCAACCGCCAGGAGTACAACGGGGGAGACGCCAACCAGGCCAAGTACGACGATGAGGAAGATGACGACGACGACGACATCGACTTCAACCTCGGCAATGGGCCGTCTACTGCAGTGACACACCACGACAACCAGGATAGCCACGATCAATACGACCAACAAGATGAGAAGCCATCCTACAATGCACCCCCCGCACTTGCGGCCCCTTCGAAAGGCCCGAATGCCAAGGAAGACGGGTAAGTGGAATCTTTCTTTGCTTTGCTGGGCATGACACATGCATATGATATGACACGCGTACGACGTGCGACGTCCGGCCTTTATCGAAGCTGTCACAAGCTGTCACGTACTCCGACGTATCTGGTGGCGTCTTTTCGACCCTTTCCACGCCCCGAGAACCCAGAAGCTTGTGAACGGAATGGGGTAGTGGGCTGGGAGTCCTTGAGGGCCAGGACTTGAAGAGCAGGACTAGGGCTCGGCGTGGGCCGGGAGACGTCTGTTCGTGATGGATGAAGTCTGGGCCCTTCCAGGGTTGCGGCTCACACCAACTCCGCGTGGGAGAAAGGAGTGGCCAGGTTGAGACCAGCGCATGCGTGCGCGACCAAACAAGTGGAAGGGAAAGAGGTGGAACTGGACTCTGCCTGAAAATACGCCCGCCCGATAACACAGCGCCGCCACGATAGATGGGGAGTTCATGCTCCTGTCTTCATAGCCACGCAGATAAAGCTTAGAGCACCAGGTGACGGCAGGCCCGGCAAACCCGTGGACCCTCCTCTCCGGTATCTAGGTCAAGATTTGGCAGCGGTTAGCGCAGCACCGAGAGACAGCTAGCTTGACGATAGCAAGAGCACGAGACAGGAACAAGAAAAACAGTTCGGCAAAGTCATACCTGGCACTCTGCGCTGCATCTCTGTTCACCCTCGTGGGAACTGCTGTAGCGTGCTCCGCGTTCAGCTCCGACAAGATCGCGCCTCACCGCAACTCGCCTCAATCGCCAACATGTCTGGTCAAACCGACTTCGGGGCTACCCGCCAGGAAGATAGCAAGACATCGCTATCACCATCGCCAGCGCCATCGCGGAGGTCCGACTTCATCTCGCTCAACTCGGTCGGCAGCGACAGCCCGCCCGGCTCTTCAAAACCGTCAACGCCACCGACAAACTCGTCAAATTTGCGCGACTCCCAGGATGACGAGCCTCATCAAGTCAAGAAGCGTGCCGCGTCCAGTCATCAAGACCACGGGCCGTTTGGAAGGTCGGGACACGATGAACACCATGGATGGATGAAGCTCAACATAAATGTCATGCATATATCGACAAGCATCTCGACCCGTCAACGCCCGTGTTGTTCTTGCCAGCAACTTAGTCGCCGGGCAGCTGGCCGTCAGCTCGCTACCTATGGTCTTGAAGAGGAGGCCCGCTCAAGCATTCGACTGCCCTCTAACCACGTCCAGCCTGTGTCTATGCCCAGTTTGATGCTTGTAAACGGTGCCAGCGGGAGATGACGCTAACCAGCCTGCGAATACAGAAAGATGTTTATTGGCGGGCTCAACTGGGAGACCACGGATCGTAAGTTTGCTGCCAGCCAAGTTACTGAGACCACTCACTAACTCGGCCAGAATCTTTGAGGGACTACTTCTCGCAGTTTGGCGAGGTGGTGGAATGCACCGTCATGCGGGACGGCGCCACCGGTCGGTCGCGAGGCTTCGGCTTTCTCACCTTCAAGGATCCCAAGACGGTCAACATTGTCATGGTCAAGGAGCACTACCTCGATGGCAAGATTGTGAGCAAACACCATGCCCCCTCACTCTTCACACCCCCTAACACAGACACCTAGATCGACCCCAAGCGCGCCATCCCCCGCGACGAGCAGGAGAAGACGTCCAAGATCTTTGTCGGCGGCGTCAGCCAGGAAACCACGGACCACGAGTTCCGCGAGTACTTTGCCCAGTTCGGTCGCGTCGTCGACGCCACCCTCATGATGGACAAGGACACGGGCCGCCCGCGCGGGTTCGGCTTCGTCACGTTCGAGAGCGAGGCCGGCGTCGAGGCCTGCCTAGCAGCCAACCTCGAGATCCACGGCAAGCCGATCGAGGTCAAGAAGGCGCAGCCCCGCGGCAACCTCCGCGACGAGGAGGACGCGGCCCGGCGCGGCGGCGGCAAGTTCGGCCGCAAGGGCCAGGGCATGGGCGGCGGCGGCGGCGGCATGGACGACGGCTCGGGCGCCCAGGGCGGCATGAACATGAGCGGCATGGGCCCCGGCACCGCCGGCATGTCGCCGCAGGTCATGGCCCAGCACATCCAGCGCATGCAGCAGGCCATGGCCATGTTTCAGCAGCAGATGATGATGAACCGCAACATGAACCCGGCCATGTCCCAGATGATGTACATGCAGCAGATGCAGCAGATGCAACAGATGCAGGCGCAGATGGCCGCCCAGCAGGCCGGGCGCGGCGGTCCCGGCGCCGGCATGCCCGGCATGAACCCGGCCATGATGCAGCAGATGCAGCAGATGATGCAACAGCAGCAGCAACAGCAGGGCGGCGGCGGCCCGGGCATGAACCAAGGCGAGATGGGCGCCGACGGCGCCGGCGGTGCGGGTCCCGGCGGGCCCAACCGCATCGGCTACAATAACAACAACGCCTTCGACCAAGGCCAGTTCGACCCGCAGCAGCAGCAGGGCGGCGGCGGCGGACCGGGCCAGGGCCGGCGCGGCGGCCGCGGAGGCGGAGGAGACATGCACCACCAGCAGCAGCAGGCGTACAACCAGGGCGCGTACATGGGCGGCGGCGGCCCGACCAGCTGGGAGGGGATGTACGACGACGTGCCCCAGCCGATGATGGCGCAGGGCGGCGGCGGCGGCTTCGGGGGTGGCGGCTTCGGCGGCGGCGGTGGTGGACGCGGCGGGTTCCACAAGGGCAACCGCGGCCAGCAGCAGATGCCGCAGGGCCCCGTGGACCCGACCAACGCGCCGCCTGCCAACGCGCCGACGGGACCCAAGAATGCTGGTCGGCCGGGCGCCAACTACCGTGGTGGTGGACGCGGGGGGAACCGTGGGTTCCATCCCTATGCGAGGAGCTAGGGGCCGTCGTTCGGGATGCAGGAGTGGTTTTGATTTGGGCGGGTTTCGTTTTGCGGTTGGGCTTTTGCTCTTGCTTGCTTTGCGGTGGCTTCTTCTGGGTTCTTTAATGGTGGCTGTGGGGGGGGTGGGTGAGAAAGGGGGGAGAGTCTGCTTGGTTTCTGCTTCTCCTGGAGGATTGGTGACGGCAAACACACGGGGGATCTCCTCGCATCACTCACTGCATGTACAGTATAATTTGATTGCTTGATGGACTAATAGATGCTTGTCCTGGTATCGTCGGCTGCTTGGAAGTGATCTCGACGTGAAGTGGCAACATCAGGAATACAACTTGGTAAACCCCTCGGCCGGCGGCTGCAGCCAGTTTCTCTCATCATACTCAAACCCCTCCCCCCCCTCAATAACATGAAACGTATAAATGATCCTCCCCTTCTCACTCAAATTCTTCTCACTCTTATGCAGCAAATTCCCATGAATCAACACCAACGACCCAGCCTTGACCTCCCCAAGCACATACTCCCCCCCCTCCTCAGGCTCCCCACCATACCC
>FTCU01000235.1_pt1 | contig 26382 bp, 24 predicted proteins | sample 1639521 | NCBI WGS metagenome assembly FTCU01 (sample SAMEA3914864, study PRJEB12502) | metagenome | biome: forest; material: soil | place: USA | collected 2012-03-12 | depth 0.3 m
GTCCCATTTCGGGTTTCCCGGGGTGTGTCTGTTCTTTCGCGCATCAACTCGGCTTGCTCGAGGCCCTAAACTATGCATGCCAATGCTGCCAAGGTCCCGGTTAGGAGCAGGTCAGATGGATCGGCGGCCAGAGCCCAGACGCAGCGAGCACTGGGCCCCGTCGAGGTTCGGGAAGTGGAGACGGCAGCGATCTGTGGGGGAGCTAGGGCCTTGCGGAACATGCAACGTTGGCTAGACCATGAGCTCCGAAGAGAAGAATCCCAGGAGCGCCTGGCCTGGGCTGGGAGATGGGAAATGGGAGGGTGATCCGCGGCGGCTAATGTCGTCGATAGTGGCTCTTTGCGGTGGCAGCGAACAAGGCGAGTTGGTGTCGGGGCCGTCGCGAGCCAGAACAGGGGCAGGCAGTCACGCAGGCAGGCATCCATGCAGCGTCAGTGACTGCCTCGAACCCCGGGCATGTAGCAGTCGATCGGCGCCTGCCGAGAACGATCCCATCGCCAAGTACCGATAGCAGGAAGGAGCAACTGGACGTCCGACGGCACGCATTATCGATATCGGTTAAACACAGCGCCACCCACCCTTGCATCGACGTGCAGGGATAACTATCGGTACTTGGTCTCGGATGCTGCCGAGCCCCAACGCTAGCGCTCGGTACCTGTCAAGGGGGCGTTTGTGGGGGAGAGCAGGGATGTCAACCACACGCACATGCGCTGCATGAGGACGGCAAAAGTCGCAGCCAATCCACTTTCTCCCCGTCGACCACGCCCAAACACCGTTCGCGGTGTTACAGGCCGTATGCTATACGCCGGGCGAGCTAATCGCCAACCAACATGCCCAGGCACCTCACGAGATGGGGGAGTTTTTTTATCATTTTATCAATTCCAAGCAGCCTAATTTTCAGCCAAGCGAGGGGCACCACCCCCAGCACAGGCAAGAGTTCGAGTTGGGAAGGTGGAAGGAGCGCACTTGCAACTTCGAGGCAACCGCGCGCGCACACACCGCGAATTGAACATGCTAGCCTCTTTTCATTCTTTCGAATTGCCGTTGGCAACCGAAGAAGGCGGGTTCGAATTCGATTCCATCCATGGCTGCTGCCGCTTTCCGGCCGCCTGGTCAACGGTGCGTTCACGGTTCCTCGTCCCTCACCCCTCACCCCTCATCCCCTTCATCACATGCCCCGTCTTGTTGGCCTCAGTCGCCCGCCCATGTCCGTCCCTGACATGGGAGTCGCGTGCGGGCACTTGCCGACACCCGGTGCCATCCATCACGCACATGGAAGATAGCATCGCCGGCCCGGCGCGGCTGATCAGGTCAGAACCGCCGCAGCACAGCCAATACCTGTCGGTTCAACCTGTCATTTATCTCAGACTGGGGGAGTTATCGACCAGCTCTCGAACAATACCCGACTTCCGCTTTCAGCATGCACCTCTCGGCTCGCCGCCGAGAGCCCTGGGCCCCGGACACCACAGCAGAGACGGCAATGTGATTCGGAGCCTCATCCCGCATCCGACCCTGGATTTTCTATCCCAGGCTTGCGCGTCTATCAAGCCGGCCTACTATGTCGCCCCTTTTCCAGAACGCCGCGAAATGAATATCGGATGGTTCCATGAACGATCGGGCATCCACACGGCCGGCCCCAACCCGTGCCTTGATATCTTCGCCGTTGAACCGGGTCTGTCCGCGGTTCAACTATCCGACGGTTTTTCAGAGTATTACTTGCACTTACCCAAGCATTTCCTGGCCACCCCCTTCCCCTCCCCGCATGGTACCTCGTTACTATGACCGGCATAAAGGAGTTTTTGGGCTTACGTTTTCCGCAATGCAATCTACATCGTGATACATGGCAATGAAATAGAACTGCCGAGTCCAACTACCAGGTGGTGACTTGAGAAACCGCAAAAATTGCCCCTCTGCCTTTTTCTCTCTGCATCATCTGCATATCCCGAGTTGAAGCACGCGCATTATCTTGGATGCCGTGATCTTGGCGAGTTCGAAACGACCGAGTTTAAGATCAACGCGGCCGATTTGGAGACAACCCCATCACGTCCTCGACCGACACGATGAGATTTCTGTGCCTTCCCGGTGCCTACGGCAGCTCTGATGTAAAGTCCCCACACCCCTCCTTGACTTGGGACAACTGCTGACATCCACAAGAAATTCCAGGTGCAGCTTGGTAAGGCCGTTTTGACTTGAGACTCGGGCCAGGAGAGGCTTGTTACTCACGTTACTGATCGACGCGGTGAAGCACCGATTGTCAAAGAACTGACCGAGGACGACACCGCCACCTTCCACTTTATCCATGGGCCCTGCAAGGCCGTCCCTCCGGAAGGGTTCGAGGAATACTTTGGCAAACCGCCGTACTTCCGTTTCATCGAGCCCGACAAGGACGTGGAGAAAACCGAGGAGGATGACGTCCTGGCCCGAATCCGAGAGTTTCCGGACTGCGAGACCCCTGAAGACACCATGCGAGAGCTGATGCGCGAAGGCATCGCGACGACACACCGGAGCACCGACAATGCGCTCAAATACCTGGTCAAAATCATGCAGGAACGCGGGCCCTTCGACGCCATTATCGGATACTCAGAAGGCGCAACCGTGGCTGCCACCCTTCTGCTGCACGAGCAGCGGAGGTTCAAGAAGAAGGGCATCACGCCCATGTTCAAATATGCCATTTTCTTTGCTGGCTGGCCTCCAGTGGACCCAGACACCCACCACATGATCCTCAGCGATGAGTCGGACGCCATGATTGAGATCCCGACCTGCCACATCAGTGAGTGCTCCCGTTTCAACCTTCTGCCCCACATTCGCTTGCGGGCGTTTTGTTTTCTGACTCGACATGGCAGTCGGCTCCCTCGATCCCTACGTCCATGGGTCACTGGCCCTCTACAACGTCTGCGACCCCGACACGGCTTACCTGTTTGACCACGCGAAGGGACACACGCTGCCGCGGGATAAAGATACGGTCAAGGAACTCGGGGATGTTGTCCGGGAAGCAGGAAGGACGCTCGGCATTCATTGATAAGAGCATCGTTGCATCTGGTATCTGGTATCTGGTAGACGCCATCCGGACTGGTAGATTCGTTCCGCTGTTACAAATGGAATTGGCTTTGCGCTCATGGTTATTCCCTCACGGTCGAGACTCTTCAGACTCGGGAGCGGGTTGAATGATCCCGCTTGAACCGATCCTCGCCTCGGTGCCGCCTCGCTGCCCCCCACGAGATAAGATGAGGTGAGTACTCCAAGCCGCCACGGCCGCCAGTACAAGGCACCGGGTTGAGTTTCTGGGTCCCGACCAAGCGATAGGGTTGCGCCGGTTGCATCGACGTACCTGCAGCCTGCGGCTCGCGACGCGGGACGGACGCCAGGCCGCGGCACGGGGCGATCTCCTGAACACATACATGCGCACCACAACGGAGAAGCTATCGCCAACTCGTCGATAACACTCCCCAGCATGCAAAGCGATTGCGTCACCCACCAAGCCATGTTCCGGACTTGGGCATGGCTTGCGATCACGGACCAGCTTTTCCCGGGACACATACCGTTACCTGTCGCGGGCCATGTTCGGTCCACGGCTAAATTGACCCCAGGGTACTGTCATTTCAGCCTTGGACGCATCGTAGAGCCAGGGGCAGGGGTTGCCAAGAGTACCCGGCCCGATATCTTAACACGATAGCTATTAATGCTTCAGGTTATCTCATTGAACGCTGCTGGCGCGTCTCTGCATCCTGAATTCAGCCTAGAACTCACATTTCTTTGATTCGTCAAAAAAGAAGCTCTCAAGTAATGTCTTAGCGTCCGTGTCCGTGGGAAGCTTGATGGGGAGATGTCCTGGGGCGTAAACTTAGCATGTAGTGCTCCTAATTACCTCCCCGTTTATTCTAGACTTCCTCACACCTTCCATGCATCCAGGAGACGCCGAACTCGCCTGGCATCAAGTTGCTGCTGGGTAATGTATGACCGGGATGTGGAGGGAAGCATTCCCGATGCCCCTTTGCGTCTCTCTGTATCAGTCGACTATTAAACCCTCCCCAAAAAACAATGGCCGTTGCGGGTTATCCGGGCTGATGAAAATCCGGCTCGGATTTCGCGTCCGGATGGCACCACAGCATTCCGCAATCATGATAGGGGTTAGCACCGCACCAAGCCAACTGTGACCCCGGCTGCTCAAGACCAAGTACCAACATCCTTCAACGGGTGCCGCGAGTCAACCCCAGCTCTGCCGTCATTCTCACGGGTTTGGACTTGACAGGACGCTATCACGTCCAATATCATCGGGTGATATGCTTGGCAAATCGGTGCGATTCCTTAGAGTCCCTAGACCCCAACCCTCAAGCCAGATTGCACATTGATTGCTCTCATATTGCCTCCTCATGGGAGCGGAGCCAACATTCAGTCTACGAGTGCGCCTTATCGCTTATTCCCAACTCTGTCCCGATCGCACACGATCATGTCACGACGACTCTTTTTTCGCCGTGGTTGCAGCCCCGAGGCCCGACTGCCGTCTACCGGCCGTTCTAGAAGCCATCGCAAGCCGGTCTGTAGACACCCATGCCGCGCTGCCGCGATGCGCGAGCATGACTGTTGAGCTTGATGTGCCTGCCGTCACTTGCGCGTACGTTGCTGCTTTCCTCCAAGCCCCGTGGAAAGCCTGCATGCTGTCGCTGGTGTGCACTACCGCTAACGCTACCTGGCCTCAGTCAGACACACATGAGCAACAACACACAAAGGATCTAGAGCCTTCATTGGCTCCTGCCATGTCCGATTCTTGTTTTTAGAGCTCTTGGTACTTTTTTCAGGCTCCTCTCGAGGTGCATATCTCACATGGATGGGTGCGGTCCAACCCCGGCTTCAGGGCACCCTGGAAGCCTGGTGGAGGGGGCTTCAGCTGTCACCCTTGCTTCCGCTTCCGAGCCAAGCGGCGCGGGAGAAGATCCAACCATCCTCGGACAGCACGATGTGAAGACATCAGGCGACAAGACGGCCTCGGTATTGGAACCTCCCTCCGCGGCACCCATGGCTCAACCCTCGGCTGCTGTCCCTCAACCACCACCAACCCCGAAGCAGAACCCTCCAACCCTCCTCAAGCCCCAATACAAGACAGCATTGAAGGATTTCATTGTGAGTAGTTACTTCATCCAACCTTGACATGTCTCGACCATATCTCACAACGACTCAGCGCATCTTTTCCTTTTCGACATGGCTGGACAAGGTGCTGCTGCTCGCAGCAGTCCTTACTTCGATCGGCGCTGGTATCACCATGCCAGTGATGAACGTCGTTTTTGGTACATAACTTTTATCAAATCCCATGCTTTAAGCCACCTACCAAGCAAATTTTACGACTTTGCTAACAACATGACAGGCCACATGGTGGGTTCGTTCACGGGCTTCTTTAGCCAAGACGCCTCAACAACCTACGAGATGTTCAAGAACGCGATCAGCACCTGCGCGTAAGTAAAATAGAATGTCCGCACGGCATTATGGGGCGCTGGGAATGCTGACAACTCCAGGTTATATCTCGTGGGCTTGTTTTTCATCAGACTTGCCTTGGACTATGTGGCCTACGTGAGTGACCCGTGGCGAATCGCCAAAACCTTTTGTGCTAACAGGGGTTCCAAGATTGGCTTTCGAACGTGCAGCATGAGAATATCGGCTACTATTCGACTCGAATATCTTAAGGCCCTCTTTGCCCAGCCCATTTCCACGCTCGACGTGCTCCCTCCCGGGCAGACAGCGGCCATTATTACCATCACAGCAAGCACGTTGCAAACCGGCATCTCTGAGAAGCTCTCAGCCTTTCTCCAGGCAATATCAGCTGTCGTTTCTGCATTCATTATTGCCATGTATTACAGCTGGTCTTTGACTCTAATCACCAGCAGCGGTTTACTCCTGATCATTCTTACTTACGTCGCAACCACCCCTTTCCTCGTCAAGAGACTGAACGAGGTACAACACGCCGATATCCAGGCTTCGACCACGGCAAACGAAATTTTTAGTTCTATCAGAATTGTCACTGCTTGCGGGGCAGACGAGAAGATGGCCCGGAGGTACGCCACTTGGGTTGATGAGTCTCGCCGCCGTGGCCTGAAGATGTCCCCGATAATAGCATTACAACAAGCGCCAGGTGAGTTTGACGGTGTTCAGGGGTTTCCATTCATATATAGATAGAAGCTGACGCTGTTCCGCAGTCCAGTTTGCCGTCTACAGGTACTCCCTCGATGGCCTCTCTAAGTCCCCCTACTCTCCATGCTAATGGCACTAGCACCTTTGCCCTGTGTTTCTGGTACTCCCTCAAAATGCACATGGATTTGCAGATAAACAGTGCCGAGACCCTGATTGTGTAAGTTGACTATGGGAAAACCTAAGGGGTCCAAGCTAACATGTCGGCCCCTCGCCGCCACCAGGGTTCTCATGTCTGTGATGCTCATGACAACCTCGATCAACGGAATCACGGCACCGTTGGCTGCTGCGGCCCGGGCTGCTGGCGCAGCGACAATCTTTTACACTATAATCGACGCCCCAAGGCCGGATAAATCTGGTGTCAAACACCCCGAAGTGTCCGCAGGCGAGGACATCGTCCTCGACCATGTCAACTTTGCGTATCCAACCAGGCCAGATCTCAAAATCCTGGACAACCTATGTCTCCGCTTCCCTGCTGGCAAGGTTACAGCCATTGTCGGGCCGTCTGGCTCTGGAAAGAGCACGATTGTCGGACTTCTAGAACGGTGGTATGAGATTGAGTCGGCGGATAGCGGCCACCCGGTACGGCACCCGGCCATCTTTCTGGGGTTTAGTCCTCAGATGCTTTTGAACGAGCTGACATCTTGCCTTTTCTTAGAGCATCTACTGGCGCAACGGGTCCATCACTGTCGGAGGTCGACCCCTCAGGGAGATTGACCTGAAGTGGTGGAGGACTCAGATTGGCCTCGTGCAGCAGGAGCCACACCTCTTCAACAACACCATCTATGCCAATGTCGAGTTTGGTCTCATCGGTACGGAATGGGAGAATTCCGACCTCGAAACCAAAAAGCAGCTCGTGAAGCAAGCCTGTATCGAGGCCTTTGCGGACGAGTTCATCAGTCGCTTGCCAGATGTGAGATGCTCCGAAAACCCGCTACGTACCACCTCAAATGCTAACCGCAACTACTTGTCGTAGGGGTATTCGACCGTGGTGGGCGATGCCGGAATCAAACTCAGTGGGGGCCAGCGGCAGCGCCTAGCCATTGCGCGGAGCATCGTCAAGCGGCCCAAAATCCTGATCCTCGACGAGGCAACCAGCAGCATCGATGTCCGGGGCGAGCAGATGGTCCAAGCAGCCCTCGACAAGGTCTCGAAGAACAGAACCACGCTGGTGATTGCACACCGCCTGGCTACTGTCAGGAAAGCTGACAACATTCTCGTCCTCCGAAAGGGAAAGATCATACAGCAAGGTACTCACGACACTCTCATGACACACGAAGGTGGTGCCTACTGGGCACTGGCTACCGCTCAGCAACTCACCATGGAGCCCGAGGAGCACGGTGAGGACATTGGGCAAGCTGACGCCGCCGAAATCGCCGAGAAGAAGAGCATGGCCACGATCGCCACGGACACGACGCTTGTCGAGACAATGGCTTCCCCGGAATGTGATTCGGTAGAGAAGAAAAAGGAGAAGGGAGGGTTTTGGGGTGCGTTTGCTTTGCTGCTTCGCGAGCAGAGTCACCGAAGGAAATGGTATGCCATCCTAACGCTCAGCGCCTTGGGTGGCGGAGGTACGTATTTCCATTGGCATGGGCAAGCCGATGTGGTGATGCTGACAGTGTGTGCTCAGCCAGCCAACCGATTCAGGCGTACCTGTTCGCAACCGAGCTCACCCTCTTCCAGTTCTGGGGGAATTGGCTTGTCGCCGTGGCCAACTTTTGGAGTCTGATGTTTGTCATGCTGGCCATATTTGTCGCCATCAGCTACTTTGCGTTGGGATGGTCGTCATCCACCCTTGCATTTGTAAGTGCTTGGTTCATGCCTGCTGGGCAGCTGTCTGCTCCGTTTACTCGGCTGACCATGACAGCACATCACACACCATTACCGCGGAGAGTACTTTGGCAACATCCTGTCCAAATCTGTCGCCTTTTTTGACGCCGACGAGCATTCTGTCGGGGCGCTCACGGCGCAATTGGCCACAGATCCGAGTCAGCTCCAGGAACTCCTGGGTACAAACATGGCTTTTGTGATCATCTCACTTCTGAACGTGGTCGGCTGTCTAGCGATTGCCTTTTACTTTGGGTGGAAGCTCAGCATCGTGACGCTCTGCTCCTCGATGCCCTTGATCATCGCAGCGGCCTTCTTCCGGATCCGATACGAAACCCAGTTCGCCAAGATGAACAACGCCGTCTTTGCGGAAAGCGCAAAGTTTGCGACCGAGTCGATTGGAGCGTTCAGAACCGTCTCCGCCCTGACACTCGAAGAAACTATCACGCGGAGGTACGAGACGCTCCTCCAGGAGCACATCAAGAAAGCGTTTTGGAAGTCGAGTTGGACCACCTTGATCTTCGCCATGGCTGACAGCGTAGCCTTGTTGTGCATGGCCTTTGTTCTTTGGTAAGGCTCTGGCGGAGGAGGGAGCAATCCCAGTCAACGTGCTAATTTAATCTTGCTCTAGGTACGGAGGAAACCTGATGCTCAAGCTCGAATACACTTCGTTTCAGTACATGGTCGTCTACATTGCTGTGTTGCAGGTAGGTGTACTCGCCCGATACATTAGATCGGGTCATTTCCCACTGACTTTTATCTAGGGAGGCCTTGGGGCAGGGCAATGGTTGAGTCACGGACCCAGTAAGTTGTACACTTCCTCTCCGCCCCGAAGGACTCTGAACCTGTGTTAACGTACGTGCAGACATTGCAAAAGCATCGGTTGCGGCAGGGCGAATCATCGACATGAGGGGCAACGACCATGTCGATGGGAAACTCATCTCGTTGGACTTCGGCAACCTCGGTGACAATGACATGGGAGTCAAGATACAGTTCCAAAACGTGTGGTTCAGATATCCGACTCGAGATGTTCCCATCCTGAACGGACTGAACCTGACCGTGAGCAGCCATCCCGTTGAGCAATGAGAACAACACTGACGCTTCATGCCTAGATCGAGAAAGGACAATTTGCAGCCATTGTTGGGCCATCAGGTAAGCCACTACAACTGAGAATCAATGGAACTGGCAGTAACACAATTGCTTCCAGGATCTGGAAAAACCACAGTCATCTCCTTGCTCGAAAGGTATGTATGAAACTGGGAAGACGGAGACCGAGATGGTTAATAAAGACTGACCGGGTTGGACGCAGATTCTACACACCCAACGCGGGACGAATCGCGTGCAACGGATTGGACATCTCCGACCTCTCTCTTCGAAACTACCGCAGAGACATCTCGCTCGTGGCCCAGGAGCCAAACTTGTTTGACGGGACGCTGCGCGAGAACGTCCTTCTCGGGGTTGACGAGACAACCACGACCGAGGAGCAACTGCACCAGGCATGTCGTGACGCCGAGATTCACGACTTCATCGTCTCACTGCCGGACGGCTACAACACCGAGGTGGGCACAAGAGGCGTGACACTCTCGGGCGGGCAGAAACAACGCCTTGCCATTGCCAGGGCGCTCATCCGAAACCCTCGGTTGCTGCTCCTGGACGAGGCCACCTCCAACTTGGATGCCGAAACCGAAAAGTCGGTACAGGCTGTCTTTGAGAAAAACAGAAAGAATAGGACCATGGTGGTCGTGGCACATCGGCTGGCGACGGTGCAGAACGCCGACGTCATCTTTGTCCTGGCAGATGGGAGGGTGGTGGAAAAGGGGGACCATGCCTCACTGGTGAGCAGACGAGGGGTGTACTATCAAATGGTAAGTTTGATATGCCCGTGTGCGCGAGAAGAGTGTTTGGTATTGACAGTTTCTCTCAGTGCCAGTCGCAAGCCTTGGACAGGTAGTATTTAATCATGGTTCTCTCTCCTTGGCTCGTTTCAACAAACCCTAGACTCCACAAGACATGCTGTCTTGTGTAATGAAAACGTTCTTTTTCCCTTCTTTTTGTTTCCATCAGATAATGGATTCCCCCCACGCGATGGCACACTGAGGCGCAAGTGATAGCCACTTGGCTGCGGGAACGAAGCTCCACAAGCGCATCACGATATCTGCATTCCGCGCCGGAGCCAGGTCTTAACCCCTTTATCCCCGCTGCGGGGTAGGGACCGACTAATTCGCTCCGGCTATAAGTGACGTCTTTTGCACCTTGATAGCAACCTACCCGCCCGGCAAGTGTTTGACATTTTGGCGGCCTATTTGTCTTGTTTTGTCCTGTCCTCCAGCAGACGAACCCAACCAAACATCGTCTCGAAACCCCTGAAACCAACCCATTGTCAACAACCGCTCTTACCATGTCTGGCCCGCCTTTCCCGCCCGGCCTCAAGGCGTCGGTCGAAAACTCCAAGTGCGAGTACCGACGCCTGGGCAACAGCGGCCTGCGCGTGTCGGTGCCCATCTTTGGCTGCATGAGCTTTGGCGACCCGCGCAACCTGGATTGGGCCATCGGCGAGGAGGAGGCGCTCCCGCTGCTCAAGGCGGCGTACGAACGGGGCCTCAACACGTGGGACACGGCCAACGCGTACTCGAACGGCGCGTCCGAGATCATCGTCGGCAAGGCGCTCAAGCAGTACAACATCCCGCGCGAGAAGGTCGTCATCATGACCAAGTGCTACTTCGCCGTCGGCGAGGAGCCCGAGCTGCGGGCCTACTTCTTCCGGCAGCAGCTGGCCTCGTCCAAGGACTACATCAACAAGTTTGGCCTGTCGCGCGCGGCCATCTTCAACCAGGTCGAGGCGTCGCTCGCGCGGCTCGACACGCCGTACATCGACCTGCTGCAGATCCACCGGTTTGACCCGGAGACGCCCATCGAGGAGACGATGAAGGCGCTGCATGACCTCGTGCAGTCTGGCAAGGTGCGGTACATTGGCGCGAGCAGCATGTGGGCGACGCAGTTTGCGCGCATGCAGTTCTGCGCCGAGCGCAACGGCTGGACCAAGTTCGTCAGCATGCAGAACCAGTACAACCTGCTGTACCGCGAGGAGGAGCGCGAGATGAACCGCTTCTGCAACGACACGGGCGTCGGCCTGGTGCCCTGGGCGCCGCTCTGCCGGGGCCATCTGGCCCGCCGCCCGGAGCTGTACGGCACCACGGCGCGCAGCCAGGGCGAGAAGACCAGCCAGCCCGGGGCGCACGGCACCGTGGAGCCCGACCTGACCATCATCAACCGGACGGTGGAGCTCGCCGACAAGCACGAGTGGCCGGTAAGTGTCATCAATGCCGCGAACGCGTGTCCTGGTCAGAGGCTGACCTTTGCAAACAGATCTCCCATGTTGCTCTGGCATGGATCAACAAGCGGGTGACCAGCCCCATCATTGGTTTCAGCAAGGTGGAGCGACTAGACGAGGCCATCTCGGCGAGGGGAAAGGCGTTGACGGAGGAAGAAGAGACGTACCTGGAGGAGCTGTATCAGCCCAAGGCCATCAGCGGTCACGCTTGAACGGGGTTAGTGTGTAGACACAGGATTATCAATTAACCTATTCATCCACATCGTAACATCATAAAAACAGACAGGCCGCCCCCCTCCCTCCCTCCCTCGACCAGTACAGGAATACTCCAACAAGACCATCCCAAAAAAAAACAATCCATCCCAGAAACGCCCCATTCTCCCAGCTATCACCACACACCCATCACTTACACTTCACTCCTCCTTAAGCTGCCCCTCCCCGTTCTCCTCCTCTTCCTCCTCCATCCCCCAATCCCGCCACCCCTCACCACGGACCCAGCTGATGCCCTTCCTCCACGCACCCTCTTTAACCACGCGGGCGTCCCGCTCATACACCACACCAGTGAGCATCAGCGCCGCGACAAACACCCACACGTCGCCGCCGCGCATAGCGCGCCACCAGCGGCGCTTGACGCCGACCTTCCACAGGCTCTCGACGCTCATCTTGGCAGAGGACAGGAACACGCCGCGGCTGCCGCGGCGGCCCTGCTGCAGCAGGGCCCAGAAGCCCGCGAGGAAGCCGCCGAGGAAGAAGCGCTGGGTGGGGAGGAAGGCGCGGGGCAGCCAGGTCTGGAAGAAGCAGACGGAGGACCAGGCGGTGGCGAGGGCGCCGGTGAGGAAGCCGGACATGCGCAGGGCGCTGGCGACGAGGGCGCGGGCCGTGGACAGCGGGAAGTGGTAGAGCGCCGAGAGCCGCGGGAGGAGGGTCGCCGAGTAGACGAGCAGGAGGAGGCGCGTCAGGGGCGGGAACGAGTGCAGCCAGAAGGTCAGGAAGGTGCGGCTGCATGAGGGGTCGGACGGGTGGAGCGTCGCGCAGGAGAGCGAGGTGATGAGCGGGTGGGCGCCCGAGGTGAGCGGGGCGATGGCGGTGAGCGGGGCCGGGAGGATGTCCTCTTTGGAGGGGAAGAGGGTCGGAGGAATGAAGGCGCTGAGGTGATGTTGTTAGTGGCAAGCGGGCAGAAAAGTGGCGGAAGGGAACCAGGGATGCTTACGGCCAGTTCAGACGCGCCATTTGAGCGAGGCTGTCGACGATCTCGCCGGCCTGCGGCCACTTGAGGCCGGAGGGGTAGTCGTCTGGCTTGGGATGTAGGTATGCGGTTGAGCTCTTGAAAATCAAGTTGCTCCAGAACTAGACAACAAAACCCATGTCAGCCACTTACCACGCTGGTCGCCGGCTGTTAAGGGGCGGAACTCACCGAAGGGAAACAGTCCCTGTCAAAGACCAGCGCATGCAGCAGCTGGCCGAAGGCAAGGGGTTGGAGCATCCAGCTGCCCCACCACGCCGGGCGCGGCCTCTTCCTATCAGGCTTGCCGTTGATGCCCTTCTCCCATCCCCACACCATGCCGTTGTCCTCAGCGCAGTTCCACCCAAACTCGAGCGCCCGGAATACCGTGTACAACGCGACGGTCATGCGAAGCGGCTTGTTAGGGTAGATGCCCAGCGCGAGGCCGGCCAGGGACGCGCCCACAGCAGGCGCATAGGGAGAGGTAAGGGTGCTGGCGGTCCTGGGGTTGCGCAGGCGGAAGGGCGCGCTGGAGGGGTCGAGGAGGTGCATGCGCAAGCGGGTGAAGAAGCGGAAGAGGATGCGGTACATAAAGAGGATGGTGCTGAGCGAGAGGGAGAGTCGTAGGGTGGGCGACTTGTGAAGGGGCTGCTTCTTTGCGGGAGTCGGGGCGGCACTGCAAGTCCTGTGTCAGCTTGTCTGCATGTCCGCATGCATGCCATGGCGCGCGCAGGACTGGACCCGACGTACTCCTGCTTCTTGCCAGTCAGCCTCGCTGACACGACTCCCCAAAGCTTCATCATGGCGCCGGTCGCGACAAACACGCGGATTGAGTGGCGGATGGCGCGCGCATTGTAATCGTCACTGTCCCGCGTCGCGGCGGCATTCTCCTCCCCGTCCTCGCCTCCTTTCCCCTTGCCTTTCCCCTTCGCTCCCTTGCCCGCCGCCTGCTTGCGCGGCCGAGAGCCTTCTATGATCCTCTGCACGGTGTCGACGGTCGGTGCTCGCTTTTTCAGGGCCCGCGATCGCGAAATGACGTATTTGTGAAGGGTTGCATATTCGCGCGCCGAGATGGTGTAGCGCAGCGCGTTTCGCAGGATGGGGTCGGTCGTGGATCGTGCCGTGACCGAGGGCGCGCCGCTGGGAGCTGCGCCCCGGGAGCCCGGCGCCCCCGCGCGCGAAGACATGTTGCGCTGCCTTTCTGTGCGTGCGGCGGCAGACGACGTTGGAGTTGCGACAGCCGTATCGCGCTCGGCGTGTTGCGCGAGGGATCAAGGGATCGAGGGATCGGGGGCCGGTTGTTGTCAGCAGCCTGATAGCCGCAATCTTATCTCTCCCGGGCTCTGTCTGTCATGCCCGTCGTGTGCAATTCCACACGCGTCAGATTATCGCACAGGGTCGCGTTTGCTGCAGATTTCGGGCGTCTCCGCATTCCCAGACGCGCAACAGAGGTACGAGTATTAAGAATTAACTCGAGCTGTCGAGAACCGATGGGAAAAGTTGGTATGGAGGCGTGGAGGCATTGACGGAATTAATTACACGTGCGAAAAGCCTCGGTTCTGGGCCCGCCAAGACACCCTTGGAATGGGAGATGGAGCTTCCCCACACCCCACCTCAATGCACACACCAAGCCCCTGACGACATCTCCCACATGCTGTTCCTACTGATCGCGTGTTGCAGAGCGACCGCGACAACCGCGTGCGTTAGTATCTGCCCGGGGATTCTCTTTTCGTCGCTATTCCCGGCATTGCTCCCTGGACGGTGCTGCAACGCAGAAAGGTCGCACCGGCATGACGCGACAGATTAGGAGAGCCGCAGGAGAGCCGACCCGTCAAACTTGGTCCGAGGCAGCATCCGAGTCGCCAGCACGATGTCCGGATTCCAAAGCAGACCTGCAAGAAAGTGCATCGACTCGGTCGATCCAGATACCTGAACTTTAAATAAACAAAACGGACCAGAAGTACACAGTAAGAAACTACGCATGGAAAGGAGGCCTCGCTAATTGAAAGGAAGAGAGGAACCTCAAGGCCGTTGGAGTTCAAGGATCCACTCTGCCAAGCGACCAGACCCTGCCAACGCCCGCCTTGTTCCCGCCGTGGAGAACTGAGTGCTGCACGGCCGGGTCCAAGCTGCCTCCTGCCTGGGCTCCTTCCTGCCGGGAGTATATATATTAGGTCCAGCAGCACCACTTTCAACTAGCCCCCCCTGCTGCGCCATTCACTTGAATGGCGCAGCGGGGGGAGTGTGGGATCACGATCCCAGGTTCCAGTCAGTTGGCGACCCTCCCGAGAGGTCGCCAGTTCGACTCCCACACCGCGCGAAGAAAAACCCCGGGAACAACGAGGAGATCCCCGGGTTTTCGTAGCCGGCTACCGCCCTTCCACCGGGAAAGGGCGCTAGCCGGTGAGCTTTTTGTTTTCTCTTCCTCGCAATAAAGCAACGTGAACAAGAAAAATAACAACAAAATAGTCTCCAAAAACGTTGCTTGGGGTTTCTCACCAATGGTTGAGTCCCTGGTAAGCTCGCCGCTTCACTCTGCTTTTTGTTCTCAAATTCGAATGAGTCGGGGAGAATGTTGACCCTCTCTCTCCTCTTCTCTATTTATCCTCTCGTCTGCCGTGTCGACCTCACTCACGTCAACCTCCACGCCACCTGTCCGTATCTTCGGATTTGGTGTGCAATTTGATGTTTCCATCTCGGTTTCCATTCAAAAATTGTTGTTATTACGTCATTTGTTGTCTATTGGAAGTAACAGGGGAGCTCAATTCCGTTCCGCTCAAGTTGTTCTGTCAAGCCAAGTTGGAAAATCTGGTGCTACCATGTAATCACATTCCCGCCTGTTGTATCCTTAACTGGATAGGTACTGAGGGGTGGCGCTCTCTGCGAGAATTCCCGAGAATACCATGCACAAAATAAGGTCCTTTCTTGTTTGAGGTCCGCATCCCTTCTTCTTGGTCATCTCCACGCAAATCCAACCACGCCTTATGCGACTTGGCTAACAGAACGAGTTAAACAGAGAGAGATCCTATGCCCCTGTTCTTAAAGTCCAGGATCGAGGGCCAGTTGCGGGAACAACATAAACAAAAGCAAAGTCGATATGGCTGTCTTAAAGATTAAATAGCTGCTGGGCATGAGCCAAGATCTGTCCAAAATTCAAAAACACAAATTTGTATCAGTCCTCGATACAACCTTTGGCTCTTTTGTGGCGTGGTGTTGATGTCTTTGGCCTGCCCCGCCTGCCGTCCTCTTGACTCCTGTAAGCGAACCCAGCAAGACTGGCCCCAAAGGCGACCTCAATGCTCATGCCCTGTGACATGGGGGCAGCTCCTACTTTGAGCCACAGGGTTTCTACCAAGGAGCAGGGGAGGTACGGGGTACTCCTCTCGATTCTCCAAGGACGTGTAAGCTCGACCCACACCGGTGGCCAACCTCCCGCACAGCGCGGGCCGTACGACATCGCCGGGATGCAGCTCTCCCTGCAGAGGAAGCACCGGAAATGAGGAAGTGCATCAAAGTTGGCTACATGTACATGCATATCGTGGAGTTTGGCCAGGACTGGTGGAGTAATCCCCCCAAGTCACGCCAAAGTTCACCCGAACCTCGGGGCGGAGCTCTCCGCTTCCGGATCTAGACATAAATACAACCGTCGATCGTTCCCGTCTACCAGGTAACTGCACACTGACCATCGACGCATATAAGCCCATTTACCATCGGCCTTGCGAAAATGAAAGGAGAAAAAGAGCAACCCGGTCCATCAGACCAAACACCCATCTCCACCAACGCTCATTGGGGAATGATGGCGGCTGCCGTGGTGTCACTCGCTCTGGGTTTCCTCTACGCCACCGGCGCCACGGCGCTGGACAATGGCGTGGGGAAGCTCCCTGCACTTGGTTTCAACAGTGAGTCTAGCCTGGGTGCTTGGCTGGCAGAGGTTGACATGTCAAACAGCGTGGAATCTGTATCAATGCGACTTTACTGCCGATGTGCTGCTCAAGCAAGCTCAGGCCATGGTCGACCACGGCCTTGTGAAGGCCGGATACAACGTGAGATGCCCCAAGTCCTGTTACCACCCGTTCATCAACTGATTGACACACCCAGAATTTCATGCTGGACGATTGCTACAGCTTGAAGGAGCGGGACAAGAAGGGCAGGATTGTTGAAGGTGTCTGCCCATCCAAGTCAGCATAACAACTCGCTCCTCACTGACACAACACAGACCCTGAGAAGTTCCCCCAGGGCATGAAGGCCTTCACCAAGTCTCTCAAGAAGCTTGGCTTCCGGGCGGGCATCTACAGCGACGCCGGTTACCGGACCTGCGGTGGCTTCCCGGGATCCTACGGGCACGAGACCGAGGACCTTGCGACGTTTGCTGACTGGGGATTTGAGTATTTGAAGTACGACAACTGCTACATCCCGTTTGACAACGTCACGCAAGAGAACGTCTACGGGCGCTACCAGCGCATGTCAGACGCCATCGCGGCCCGCGCCAAGAAGTCCAAGTCGCAGCCCTTCCAGCTCGCTCTCTGCGAATGGGGCTGGCAGCAGCCGTGGATCTGGGGCGGCCGACTGGGCCAGTCCTGGCGGATCGGGGGCGACATCCGGCCGTGGTGGTCTGCCCTGTCCAGCATCATCAACCAGGCCAGCTTCATCGCGTCCGAGACCCGATTCTACGCCCGCAACGACCTCGACATGCTCGAGGTCGGCAACACGAACCAGGGCACGCCGCCGGGCAACCTGACCTACGACGAGGCGAAGTCGCACTTCACCGCCTGGGCGCTCCTCAAGTCGCCTCTGCTCATTGGCTCCGACATGGAGACGGCGTCCAAAGAGACGATCGAGATCCTGGAGAATAAGGATATCCTCAAGATCAACCAGGACCCCAACGTCGGCGAGGCCATCGTCCCGTTCCGCTGGGGTTTCAACCCAGACTACACCTGGGATCCGGCGCACCCCGCGGAGTACTGGACCGGCAACTCGTCGTATGGTGTCGTTTTTATGGTGCTCAACCCGCAAGACACGCCTCAGCAGATGTCGTTCAACCTGACCGAGAGCTGGGCGATCCGGGCCGGCCGCGTCTACTCGGTCTACGACATGTGGTCGCACACCAACAACGGGACTGCGTACCGCAGCATCTCGCTGACTCTGCCCGCTCATGGCGTCGCTGCGCTGCTGCTGAATGATGCCGGCCCGGAGCCCGCCGGCCGTGAGCCATACTGCGCCGGTTACTGGCAGTGCAGCTTTCCCAATGGTATGTTGAAGCCGTGCCCTGCACCACCAGCGTAGGAAAAAGTAAGAACTAACGTTTTGGATTAGGAACTTATTACAGCAATTAGAAGCTCGTTTGCTTCTGGCGGGAAACTTCAAGCTTGGAAGGCAGCGATTATTGAGGATGGGGGAGGGGACTGGCTTCATGTTGGCGGCAATGCCCGACATCTGCCCTCCGTCCAATTCCCAAAAAGAAACCATTTTCGATTCAAGAGGGCAACAAAAACTTGTCTTTAAAAGGAAGCGTTAGAGGAGTAAACAGTGCCAATGCAAGCACCCTGACTGCGCTTGCCCCTGAACCCCAACCCCTGAGTTGAGCCGTCAGCCTGCGCATAACGGAGACCCGACGGGGTCCGTTGACAAGACGACGGGAAAAATTCACTGTTTCTTGACCAAAATCTATACTGTAAAATTATCGCAGCATTGAGGGAGGAAGATGTGCTCAGTTTCCTTTTCCAGAGCTCTGTTTTGGCGGCGATTTTGTGGGAGTTGGAATGGAGTGGAGCCAATGCGTTCATAGTGAGCGGCTCGCACACTGCTTCCAACCAATCGGAAACCACACACGATTCAATCGGGTATGGTGTAGCGGTAACATCGATGACTCTCACTTCCAAAGTGATCTTGCCTCATCAGCCCCGGGTTCGACTCCCGGTATCCGAGTTAGATGTGAATTTTTTTCCTCCTATTTTGCACCGCCCCGTATACAGCTCTGTCCTCCTACCCGCCATTCCTGTCAAGAGGCATTGTTTTTTTCGTGTTGGTGAATCCGTGGTGGCGCTGAAGCCCTGATGAACCGTGATGCTCTCGCTGCGCTCTCGAGTTGGCCTTGTTCGCGCAGTTGGCAGAGGCCGTAGTGGTCCTGCTCTTGCATCCACCAACGCATTGGCCTGGCCAGGTCAAAGCCCGACAGATCGTGTATCGTTCGTTCCTCTCCCCAATACCCCCACCATTTCTGGCAATCCTGGGTGGATTGTGAAGACTTGAGAGACGCCATGGTTTTCGGCTGTGCTTGTGGACTGTGTGGAGGGGTAATAGGGCCCGGAATCTGGGGCCCGGGCAACTGACCGTCTCCGTTCCTTTCGATAGCCGTCAACTGACTCCATGTGCCGATGCTGTGCGGGGGAGCGTTCGAGCCGGCGTCGGCCTTACCACGGCTAGCACCCAATCTCCACGTGTCGATGGCCCGGTCCAAGCGAGCATTCAAATCGTTCAGGATTCCACCAGCGGCTGTTCCCAGCTGCTCCGTGTCTCCTTGTGTGATCCCAACAGGAAGCGGGTTGGCCTCCTGATCACCAGCTTCCTGGAGGGACTGGGCATTCTCGGCTTGGCCGGTTGAGACTTCTTGCTTCCGAGTCATGACAGCTGAAGATAAGTAATTCCAACTTTGCCCACTCAATCTAGCAAACTGAGGTCGTTTTCCCAAAATAAATTGCCCAAGAAGAAGCAACTTTTAAATAGCTTTCTGGAACGCCCGGTCCACGACTCTCACTCTGTTCTGCGGACAAAGCATCCTTCAAGAGGACTTGAGACGCAACAAGACCCTGCTTGGGCTCTTAGTCCAAGTTAAGCTCTCTCCTGTCCCTTCAATCATGTCGGCAGATCGGGCCATTCACTCAAAATCAGAGTGTGCGGGAAAAACTGGAATTCTTCAGAGGCCCGCGACATTTGTTTGATGACGGCCCTCTCGAACCAAAACCAACTAGGAAAACCGAAAAATAAAATAAAATATAAAGGCCCCGTCCACGGCCATGCGGAGACCCGATTTTATGACTGGCAACTGTGCTGTGCCTCGGCTGAGCTAAATGCCGAAGAAAACGCAGCCAAATTGGGCTCAAGTCATGGGAGGTGGTCGGGTACGGAATGACGATCGCTTCCAGCCCCGGACCGCGGCTTTACACAGTACGACATCAGGTAACGTGGAGAGCCTTTGCAATCTCCAATGAATGAAGTCTGTGGAGGACCACGAACAAGTGGCGCAGTCACCTGCCAGCGTTTGGTTGGTCCGGGGAAGTGCATGGCGTCCGCCAAAGGCCCTTGATTGGCTCGTCGGGTGTGAAAAACGTGCAAGGCAGCAAGGGGATCGGGAGTGTTTCAGCGCACAGCAATCGCGGGGCGTGGATTCGGGCAGCGAATTGCCTTGACAGTGCTGAGCCCGGGCGAGGCTTGGGAGGCGGCGGGAGCTGCACTGTCTGGCATGTGAAAGCAGCCGTGCCGTTGCTGGCGCCCAATCTTGGGCACGACAACGCTGAAGCCTGGGCAGCTGGAGCGCCCATTTGTGGCCATGCTTGCGGCCACGCCCGTGGCACATGTCGGGTCTAAAATAGGCGCCGAGCGTGGTCGGGCCATGGGACTTCTGGAATGCCATGGGGAAGAGGCCAGAAGGTGTTTGTTCACATGATGCCGTCCCCTGCCAGAAAAGGCTAAGAGGCACTGGGGCAGTTCCCCTGGTCGAATACATGAACCAGGCTGCGCGCAGGCATCTTTGTCCATTTTGTCCACCGCTTTTCCTCTCCCCGCATTGCCCAAATCCGATGCAAGACGAGCAGCTCCATCACTTGCCGTCAAAACGCTGATCGGCCCGGATTGCCTCATCCACAGCGGAGCGGCACACACACCCTTGACGGCGGCCTGTCCCGACATCGGACCGGCCAAACCCTGGGCTGTCAACAACGCCAACGGCAGCAACCCCACCACGCCGAGCCCAGCGATCACCAACAAGCACACACAAAGACGGCGTCCAATTTTCGGCAAAATCCAACACGTTCGCGCCATAAGACCTCTCTCTCCAGCCCCCTTTGTCGCCCGCTTTATTCCTTAGCCGTCTCCATTTTTTGCTCTTCCTCTTTTTCTTCGAGAAGTGGCGGGGAACTCCTGCCAACGAGGTGCTGGAATCTTTGTCAGTTGATCTCGAGCCCCACGTGGGGTTGACAGGTGGGGTAAGTCTGGAAGCCTGTCTTCACACACCGCTTGGCCCTCTCGCCACCGTCCACACCACGCCGGCCCTTGGATGAAATGGAAATGGGGTCGGGTTGATGCTGACCGCCTGTTTAGGTTGTCTCAACAAAATCTGGGGGAGCCCTACACAGAGGAATTATCGAAATCCCATCCAGTCCTGGTCGTCGATCGAGAGCGGAGCCGGACGGATCCCCACCGCAGAGGCCTCCTGACCAGTTGGGTGCTTTGCCTCCATCCCCAATCATTGTCACGGTGTCTGGGACACACAAAAGAAAAAAAAAATACATTAAGGACGTTGGTCCCGGCCCGGTTCCGCGACCCAGCGGGTTTTGACAGCAGTTCTGCAGGTCGCCGCCAACCGGCTCGTCTTTATTCCCGCACAAGGAGTCACTGCAGTCTCAGGTGTCACCTGCAGGCATCGGGCGGCTTGGACCTGCAGCCGCGGCATGGGTTGGACCACCTCGGCAGCCCCCCGGCCACTGCGACGTGCCAATAGCATCCCGTTTTCCCGGTCGTGGACGCCCAATTGGGCCACTCTATTTGCTGGCCTGCAGCACCACCGCCCTTAGGCGTCTTCAAGTTTTGAACATCACACAAGCCCCTCCCTCGAATATCCACTCCAGACCCCGGTTGTTTACTTCCGATCGAGCGGTGCGCTGACCGCAACTTGGGCATCGGACCGGGAGGACCCCTCTCTGCGGCAACGGCAAATCTGGGCCCTGCAGGGTTTGAGAGGATTCAAGAATCTCGCTTCTCCCGCTTTTCTGGATACCTTCTGTCCCTTTTTTCCGCTTGGCGTTTCGAACCTCCAGCCGAGCGACAAGCTTGTTGTGCTCCTCCTGGCTGTGATGCTTCTTCCACCTTCGAGCCCCGTCGAAGCACAATGGCTGTCATGTCCCACCTGGGCCACCTGGGCCACCTTACAGCCATCGACCGCCCGGACTCGCGGGTGAGTCTGGCGCTGTCCGATACGACGTACCATAGTTTTCAAGACATCGATTCGCACGAGTCCGCGATCCGCCCTCGCGTCGCCCAGAAGCCAGGTGTCTGTCCCTCGCCCGTGTCACCCTCCCGACCAACCGAGGAGCACGATAAACGGCCCATGGCCAGGGAGATGCGCCGCCAAGACTCGGGTTACGAGTCCATAGCCCCCCGAGACTCGCTGTCCTCCCACCAGAGGACGTCTTCCTCGGCCTCCCTCTCCTCATCCACACGTCTGCGGCGCACAAGGCCGCCGGCCCAACGATCGCCACAGTCCGGGCGCGCATCGCCCCGCCCCCGGAACGGCCGCCGCTCCGTCTCCCCACCAGGCAGCTCGCCGTCTCTTCCGCCACAACCCCAACAGCCGGTAACATACTTCCATTTCCCGAATTTCACCTCTTCGGACCCCGCCATGGCCGAACCGGAACCGGCTGTCAGCTTGGATGTTCTTGCACCTCGTCCTGTCTCCAGCTACCCCGAGCGCTCCGAAAGTCCCGCCTACCCACTTCCCCCACAGACAACGCACTACTGGACCAGCGACCGAACGCGGAGACTCGAGTACGCGGCCATCGATGCCGCAAGCAAGGGCGTCCGCGGTTGGGTGATGCGTCACGTGGTGCCGGACTGTTTCGTCCCTCAGAGCAAGCGGCGGGTTGGATTCGAGGACGACAGGGGCAGCGTGGTCCGCTACCGGCTGGAGCTCGACACGGAAGAGAGCATGGAGAAGGCCGAATCGGTCAGAGCGAAGGGTTGGCGTGGGTGGTGGTTCAGCATGCGCCGCCGTTGATCATCTCCACGGCTGCTAGCTTTGACGACTCCCGTTATCGGCAACAAAACAAAACAACATGGCAGGAGGCCTGGGGGATTCTTTTGGGTATGGATTCCTCGCCATCTCGCACAACCGGCGCAAATCATTTTTGACGGCATTTCGCGGCATCTGAAGACACTCGGCATTATCACGACATGGGTCAGGCGTTCGATACCCCTGCTTTTCCTGCTTTGCAGCTTTTTGGTTCAAGTTCTCGCCTTACAGAACAGATTGAAATATGGTGAAGGGATATTTTGCATTTCTGGTGTTTTATGCATTGTAATCAGAGGGAGCATTGGTCATGGGACCCGAGGCCATTTCAGGAGCATCAAGATTGGACAGAGAAGAGAAGACGAAGGATTGCATTGACACAGATGGGGGAGAAAGAGCTGCAAGATTGACTAGAACATAAATTACTGGTACACTCTTTGTGAGGTACAATGAAGATACTATTTCTTTTGTCACCACCTCTGTGCCTGCCTCTTGCCATTGCTTCCAGCCACTCCACAATCTGACGGGTCAAGGACCAAATGAATTAATTGCAGCAAACAAGACCTCCTACCAAAGGGCTGAGGCTGTCAACTTGAAATCGGCAGTGTGCATTCGTCCCGTTAACCCTTGAATTCCGTCCCTTGCGAGGATGTGCTAATTACCTTAGTTGACATTGGCAAGGTGCAAGTTGCGAGTTGGCGCGTCAGCCTGCTGGCGATTTGGTGTTTGAGCAATCCCGGGGGTGCCTCGCGGCTTCCAGGTCGCTCCTTCCTCGCTCGACCGCTGGAAGGGAACTGGGCGCTGGAACCTGCCTGCGTGCCGTACCTTCCTTCCACTCTGGGATTTCTCGGTCCGCTTCCCTCTTCCATTTTTGTTTTTCCTTCCGCCAGGCTCCCACTCTCAATTCTTGCCACTTCATCTCACTTCCTTTCCCCCACCTTCCTTTCCTCTCCCTCCACTCGAGTAGGCAGAATTCCATTCCTTTGAGTGGGCTTCCGCTGAGTGCTCGCACCCTTCCTTTCTGCCTCCCTCTTTCTCTCTCAACACCAAGTTGACGCCAAACCAAGAGCGACCATGGCGATCGTGGAGTTCGAGGCGCCCGTTGGCCGACTGCTCGTCGATGCCGCAGGAATCCCCGCTGCCAATTCAATTGAGAACGCAACTTCCTCGGCCGCCGCCGACAAGTTCGCTGACTCTGTTTTGGTCGTGGCAGAGGCTTGCGAAGCAAAGAAGTCTGAAGCCAATGACTCTGACAATCAAGCCCTCGACCAGCCGGCAACCGAGGATGGCAATGATGCTGTTGACGATTCCGCCGACGACGTCTCCGCCATTGACGCGAAGCCCGCGGTCGGCTCTGAAGTCGCGGGATCGGAGCAATCTGGCAAAATGGTTTCCTACCATTTGGACAGCGACCTCTACATCCGAATTCGGGACTCGGCAGGCACTGCCTTGCACTACAAGGTCTGTTTCGCTCTCCTTGCGGCAGCTTCTCCCGCCTTGAGCCAGCTCGTCAAGAGCGAAAAGCCGACGGTCTCCTCCGGCGGAAAACTCGTCTTTGACCTGTCCGGCCTGGGCGACGACGCCCAGGGACTCGACGTTGTCCTGTCCATCGTTCACTACAAGTTCCACGAGATTCCCCGCCGTCCCGATGTGGATCTGCTCTACAGCATTGCCCAAGTCACGGAGAAGTTCAATTGTGCTCATCTTCTGGTTCCGTACACGGACAAATGGTACGTACACGCGCGCTGGTCTTGGTGTGAAGCGGGGACAGAGGGCTGACATGGGCTAGGCTCGCCGCTCTCGACTGGCACATCAACATGAAGAAGGAGCACAACGATGACGACAAGACCTTGTTTCTGACTTGGGTGTTTGGCGAGGTCCGCTGGTTTTCCCGCATGCTGTCTCGGGTCGCCCATAAGGCTACTCTCGATGGCAACGGAGACCTTCTCGACGCCCGCGGCCAGCTCTGGAAGGACCAGGGCCTCCCTCCCGCCGTCGTCGGTAAGAAACCGGTCCTGCTCGCGGCCACCGGTCGGACCCAACTTTGCTGACCCACACCGTTTTACAGATTTGATCAAGGAGACTCGCTACGGCTGCCTGGAGAAGATCGTGCGAGCCGTCGATGGGCCCCTCCGGGAGCTTATGAGCGGCAGCAAGGACGCTCTCAAGTTCTGTCGCAACAAGGACACGAATGTGGAGCTGAAACAGTCGTGCCAGCACCAGCAGCTTGGGTCGCTCGTCAGCGGCCTGTCGGCGACGGGTCTGCTGCCCTTCCCAACCGCCATCGAGTACCGCGGCAGTGTCACTGCTCTCGCCGAAAAGGTGCTCGCACTCAAGGTCCTGCGCTTCAAGTTGCCCGGCACGCCGGCACACCTGGATGGCCACATGAACTGCGGCATCAATCACCACGAAGCCGTCGAGAATGTTATGGGTGAGGATGCACATCTCACCACTGACATCACCGATGAACTTCAACTCCGTGCTCAGAAGTCGGGCGCCTTCACTCCAGAGATGTTCGAAACGGTCAAGCACGGCGAGGGGCGGGCCACGAGCCCGGGCTCCATTCTCGAAGACTTGCGGTTGGACGATGTCCACTTCAAGCAGGTCACGGATGATGCCGTGTCGGAGCCTGAAGAGGACTCCGCCACCGATGTGAAGATCAAGGTCGAAGATGAGGAGGATTAAGCATCGTCGGTGGCGCACGGTCTGTCCGTGGGCAGGGCTGGCCATGTGTTTGGGCAGGCAGAGTGTTGGGCAGCAATGGGCGATCTCGGCACGAGCTCGGGATGTCAGCTGTCGGGCAAGTGGCTTACAATATCCTGTGTTCTTCCCCAATAATCTGTTGTCGGGTTGCCATTTCGGTGGCGTGCAGGAGTGGTCGCCTATCATGTGTATCTACCGGGGACCTCCCGTCATAAACGAGAGCTCAACGCCCACATAATTGGCAGTTCGGGGGGTTTTGCTCGCCGTTTTGTCCCAAGGCAACGCTGCAGTGGCACGCTGGCAGACATCTTCCTCCCCGGTGTCGTCTAACAATTCTCAGCGAACCAGGACCTCTTAGAGGCTCCAAGCTGCCAGGGTGCAAGGTGGGACGACGAATCGAGTGCAACCTGCCGCCAACCCCACCAGATGCTTGCCTGACTGCGGACTCAAGAGGGCACTGCGGCTGTCGGCGTGTTTATGCATGAGCAATTAGTTTGCCACATTGGCAGCCTGCATCCCACGCCCACGCTGTCCGGACGCGAGCCGCCGGCTGCACCACCCGTGTCCGTCCGTCCTCGGCCATATATTAAACCACGTTGTTTTCTTGCTGGGATCGGCAATGCTTGGGTTCAGCTGAGTCCAATCTGCATCTTGCATCACGGAGAACGTGGTAGGTGTCCGTTTCACGTTGTCTTTCCTCTGGCCCTAAAACGACTCCCCACCCACGACGAATGTGGACCGTCATGACCATCAACGCCACTTACCGTGTCTCCCGTCTTATAGACTCGACTCTTCATCGGTCATCCTGAGCACAAAGCTGTCAAACGGCATACCGCACCTCTTTGCTTCCCGACCATGACTTACCAACCACCACCCCCAATCCGGAACCTCTTCCCTCCGCCGCCACCACCGCCCCCAACAATAGCACCAACAACGTCCATCTTCCCCGCACTTACAGTAACAACAACAATGACTTCCGCAACAACAGCGATGGAAACCCGAACCCTCCTGACCTTCCCAACCCAAGGCCTCCCCACCCCGCGCCTCGTCCCGAGCCCCGTCTGCCACTTCAACAACAACAACAACAACAACAACAACAACAACAACAACAACAACAACAAC